>Ga0102929_1000598_pt1 | contig 21321 bp, 14 predicted proteins | sample SalPonR1_B_D2_MG_FD_78510 | JGI IMG/M metagenome (GOLD analysis project Ga0102929, IMG submission 78510) | Salt pond soil microbial communities from South San Francisco under conditions of wetland restoration - Salt Pond MetaG R1_B_D2_MG | ecosystem: Environmental > Aquatic > Marine > Intertidal... | reverse complement strand
GGGTGCCGGCGGCAGGTGGTGAGCCGACCTACATCGCCGAGACGGAAGGGCGCCGGAACGTGCACTTCGTGGACGGCGACGGCCGCATCTACATGTACGGCGGAAGCGGCGTCCGCTCCCTCCGCTGGGACGGCACCGACGAGCGCGTCCTGTTCGACGTGGACGGCGCCTCCGAGGTGACCATGGCCCCGAGCGGCGCCCGCGAGGCGCTCGCCGTGGTCGGCCGTGACGTCCACGTCGTGACCGTGCCCCTCGCGCGGGCTGGCGACGGCGAGCCGCTCGAGCTGGAGCCCGACGACGGCGACTTCCCCGCCGTCACCATGACCGACGACCTCGGCGGCCAGGATGCCGCCTGGTTCGGCGGCGAACGGGCCGTCAGCTGGGGCATCGGCAACGCGCTGGTGATCTACGATCGCGACGACGCGCAGGCGTTCGCGGACTCGGTCGAGGCCGCGGAGGAGGCGGAAGAGGACGAGCCGGACGAGCCTGAAGAGGAAGAGGAGGAAGCGGACGAGGACGACGAGGAGGAGGAAGACGACGAGTACTCGCCCGTCGAAACGCGCATCGAGATCGAGATGGCGCGCGACATCCCGCAGGGCGTGGCCGCCCTCGTCGGCGCCCGTCTCATCACCATGAACGGCGACGAGGTGATCGAGAACGGGACCATCATCGTCCGGAACAACCGCATCGAGGCGGTCGGTCCGACCGGCCAGGTCGACATCCCGTCGGGAGCCGAGGAGATCGACGTGAGCGGACACACGATCGTGCCCGGCTTCGTCGATACCCACGCCCACCTCAGGGCCCGCGGCGTGCACCGCGTGCAGAACTGGTCGTACGTCGCGAACCTCGCCTACGGGGTGACGACGACCCGCGACCCGCAGACCGGTACGACGGACGTCCTCGACTACGAGGATCAGGTCCGGGCGGGCAACGTGCTCGGGCCGCGCATCTACTCGACCGGACCGGGCGTTTTCGGCGGAGAGGACATCCGCGACCTCGACCACGCTCGCGACATCCTGTCGCGCTACAGCGAGTACTACGACACCAAGACGATCAAGCAGTACGTGTCGGGGAACCGCGAACAGCGACAGTGGATCATCCAGGCGGCCATGGAGCAGGAGCTCATGCCGACCACGGAGGGCTCGCTCGACGCCGAAATGGGCATCAGCGAGGCGATCGACGGGTACTCCGGGCACGAGCACTCCTGGCCTCAGTTCCCCTTCTACTCCGACCTGATCCGCTTCTACGCATTCAGCGGAATCGCGTATACCCCGACCATTCTGGTGACCTACGGCGGTCCGTGGGCGGAGAATTACTTCTACGCGACGGACGATCCGCACTCCGAGGACAAGCTCCACACGTTCACCCCGCACTCCGAGATCGACGACAAGACGCTCCGACGGGCCGACGGATGGTTCCACGCGAACGAGTATCCCTTCGGACTCATCTCGGACCAGGTGGATCAGCTTCTCGATGCCGGCGGCGTGGCCGGGGTCGGATCGCACGGTCAGCTTCAGGGGCTCGGCTACCACTGGGAGCTGTGGGCGACCGCGGGCGTCGACAAGCCCGACCCGATGGACAACCACCGGGCGCTCCGCATCGCCACCCTCATGGGCGCGGACGCGATCGGTCTCGATCAGGACCTCGGGTCGATCGAGCCGGGGAAGCTGGCCGATCTGGCCATTCTCTCTGCCAATCCGCTCGAGGACATCCGCAACAGCAACACGGTCGAGTTCGTGATGATGAACGGCCGGCTCTACGACGCGAACACGCTCGCGCAGATCCATCCGACCGCCGAACCCGCACCCGGCTTCTACTGGCAGGGCACGGACCCCGACGACGTGCGGGCCGGTATCGGTCGCTGAGCACATCGATGTGACGCGGGGGCGGGTTCTCGACCGGGCCCGCCCCCGCTATCGGGCCCGGCCCCGTTTTCCGTACGCCGTTCCTTCCTTTCCAGCAGACGAATCGACATGACCCTCCGTACGCTGCCCGTCCTCGCCATCCTCGCGGTGGCGACGACGCTCGCCACCCCCGCCCACGCCCAGCAGAGCGCCGACTTCCCCACCGGCGACGACGTCGTCCGAGCGATGTGGGAGCAGGGCATGACCGACGCCTCCCAGGTGGAGACGCTCGCTCAGCTCCTCCTGGATTCCATCGGTCCCCGCCTCGTCGGCAGCCCATCGAACGACGAGGCCAACGCGTGGGTGCAGTCGATGTACGACCGCTGGGGCATCGAGAACCGCGCGGAGCAGTACGGCACGTGGCGTGGCTGGGTGCGCGGCTACTCGCACATCGACCTGATCGAGCCGCGCGTGCGGACGCTCAACGGGATGATGCAGGCCTACAGCGTGCCCACCGACGGCCCCGTCGAGGCCGACGTCATCCACTTCCCCGCCGACATCGAGAGCGAGGCCGACTACGACGCGTGGCTCGCCTCGGTCGACGGGCACATCGTGCTGCTCGACGCGCCCGAACTCACCTGCCGCGCCCCCGAGAGCTGGCAGGAACACGCCACTCAGGAGACACAGGAGCGGCTGAGCGCCGACCGGCAGGCGCTGGCGCAGTCGTACGCCGACGCCCGGCGGGCGACCGGCTCGAACGACATCGCGGGTGACGTCGAGGCGTCCGGCGCCGTCGCCGTCGTCTCGGTCAACTGGTCCGAGGGCTGGGGCGCCAACAAGTACTTCGGCACCCCGGTCGAGACGATTCCCGGCCTTCAGCTCTCCTGCGAGGACTACGGCCTCCTGCACCGGCTCGCCACGAACGACCAGGGCCCCCGACTCCGCGTGGACCTCGAGTCGGAAGACCTCGGCCAGCGGCCCGTCTACAACGTGATCGGCGAGATCCCGGGCACCGAGCTGCCGGACGAGTACGTCCTGCTCAGCGCCCACCTCGACTCGTGGGACGCCGGCTCGGGAGCCACCGACAACGGCTCGGGCACGGTCATGATGATGGAGGCGATGCGCATCCTGAAGGAGACGTATCCGAACCCGCGGAGGACGATCCTGGTCGGGCACTGGGGCGGTGAGGAGCGCGGGCTGATCGGGTCCAACGCCTTCGCCGAGGACCACCCCGAGGTCGTGGACGGCCTGCAGGCCAACTTCAACCAGGACAACGGCACCTGGCGGGTCGACTTCATCCGCATGCAGGGCTTCACCGGAGCCGGTGAGCACTTCGGTCGCTGGTTCAGCGCGATTCCCGACGACATCACGCAGCACATCGAGCTCGACATTCCCGGCGTGCCGGAGCGCGGCGGCAGCGACCACATGGCCTTCATCTGCCGACTGGCGCCCGGATTCCGCCTCCAGTCCAACTATCCCGACTACCGCCAGTACACGTGGCACACGGAGATCGACACGTACGACAAGCTCGTGTTCGACGACCTGCGCAACAACGCGACGCTGGCCGCGATGCTCGCCTACATGGCGTCGGAGGATCCGGAACGCGTGGAAACCGAGCCGCGGGACGACGCGTTCTACGGCCCGTGCCGCACGGCGCCGAGGAGCGGGGGCTGATGGGGCTTCTCGGAAACGACGCGGAGGAGCCCAGGTCCTACGAGTTCGAGCCGGCGGATCCGGACGACCCGTACGACATGGACTTCGCCGAGGGCCTCGCGACGCGCATCTTCCTGGCCTTCGTGGTCTTCGGCATCACGGCGGGCGCCGTCCTCTGGCTGCGGCTCCCGAACTGAGTCCGTCGCTGCACGACGCGCGAACGGCCGCGCCCCGGGTTTCGGAGCGCGGCCGTTCTCTCGTTCGGGGTGAGGCCTGGAATCAGCGACCGTACGGCATGTAGAAGCGGTTGGCGTCGTACCGGTTGAACGGCTGGACGCGCACGACCGGCAGGTCCTGGTGGTCCATCACGCGGATCATCGGCACACGCTCACCATCCTCGTCCGGCTCCTCGGTGGCTTCGAGGATGTGATTCAGGAAGCCCCAGGTGATGAGGTTGTCGTCCGTCTCGGGCTCCATCAGGTAGCTGATGAGGTTCGCCTTGGACTGCGCCGTCGGCACCCAGAACCAGCCCGGGACGACGTCCAGCGCCTGGTTCTCCTTCCGCACCTCCGTCTCCAGCAGGTAGCTGCCCTGGAAGTAGGCGTCGTACGGGTTGCCTCCCTGGAAGTTCACCTCGGTCGCGTAGTAGACCTCGGCGTCGATCGCCGCCTCGTCCCGGAAGCGATAGACCGCGATGTCCTGATCCATCAGCAGCGGCACCACGTTCGCGGCCGCGGGCGGCAGCAGGTAGCCGACCGGGCGCGGCGTGGTACGCGACGCCTCGTAGCCGAGGTAGACCGGGACCTCCTGCAGCTCGTAGGTGCGCTCTCCCTCCTCGTCCTCCACGGGCATCCACACGGGCTCGATCCCTCGGACCGTCTGCTCGTAGTCGAGCACGATCGGGTCGCCACCCGTCATGCCCGCCTCGATCGCGCGAAGCCGCGCTCCGGTCGTGACGGCCCGGATCGCCTCGCGCTGGTCGGCCGCCGCCTCGAGGATGGCGCCCGTGGCGAGGACTCCGCCCCGCACCTGGTGGTAGTACCGCTCCTCGTCGGGGATGGGCTGGATCGTGCCGTCCGCCATCACGCGGTTCCGGTTCGACGGCGTCTCCAGCAGGATCCCGATCGAGTTGGTCAGGCCCGTGTAGACGTGGTGCTTCCGGGGCTCGATCGAGGTGGATCCCCAGCCCCGCCCCTCGGGGCCGTTGTTCCGGACGCCCGAGTAGTCGAAGGCCGCGTAGTCCTCCTCACGAACCGCCTCGCGGATCAGCGGGAAGATGTTGTCGTACGGATAGGCGCGGAGCTCCGCGTCGGCGGCCGGATTGAGCGTTCCCTGGTAGGTGATCACGTAGGGGTCCGATCCACCGTGGTGTCCGTCCACGTGGATATCGGGGCTCCACTCGTTGAGCACCTGCGTGACGAGCGCGTGGATCTCCTGGGACTCGAGCTTCAGGTAGTCGCGGTTCATGTCGTAGCCCGACTCGTTGGTGCGACGCCGCACCTCACCGCCGTCCGGGTTGATCAGCGGAACGGCGAGCACGATGACGTCCTCCAGGACGTCGCGCAGGTCACCGTCGTCCGCGACGAGCTGCTTGGCGATCAGCTGAACCGCCTCCTTTGGCGACACCTCGCCCCCGTGCACCGAGGGCGCCAGGAGAACAATGGTCTTCCCGGACCGGAGTGCGTCCTCCGGCGTCTCGATCATCGGATCGGCGATGGTCACCAGATTGAACTCCCGATCGAGCAGCGTCCTGGTGAGCGGCCGCATCGTGACGAGCTCGCTCATCGCGTCCAGCTCGTACCAGAAGTCCATCAGTGGCTCGAAGGGCGTGGGCCCGGACCGGAAGTTCTCCTGCTCCTGCCAGGTGAGCGGGAGATCGGACACACTCTGGGCCGCCAGACCCGAGCTCGAGACGAAAAGGGAGAGCGCGACGAACAGAGCGCCGAGACGGAAACCATTCCGCATGTTTGACATCCGTGGTTGGAGTGCATGAAGCCGGCGTGAGGGTATTCCCCCGAAGCCTCGACCGAAAGTGGGCGCCGGTAAAGGGAGGCGGTTCCCGGGAGGCGCGATCCTTGCAAGACGGGCATGCCGAAGTACTTTGTGCCACAAAGTTGCACGGTGCGCCCCGTCCCTCGGGGCCGCGCAGGGCCACGTCTCCAGGAGCCACGCCACATGAGCACCCTCGTCGAATTTCTCTACCCCTCCCCTGCCCGGCGCAGCGTCACCGGCATCGTGTCCTGGTGGGAGCGGCGCCGAATCGCCTACAACGCCCTCGTCGGCGGCGCGGGGCTCGTGACCCTGTCCGTGGTCACGACCCTCCAGATGATCCCGCCCTTCTCCAGCCCCTCCTTTCCTCCGTGGCAGGTGATCGTGGCATACGGGATCGGCGCCAACCTCATGTACTCCCTGGGCTGGGTCGTCGAGATCGCCGCCGAGAAGCTCTTCCGTGGAGAGCTGCTTCCGATCGGGCCCGCCCTGTACCGGATGGGCCTCACCTTCGCGATCGGCCTGACGCTGCTCCCCGCGGTCGTGATCAGCTTCGTGTGGGTCGTGGCCGTGGTCGTGACCCTGTTCGGCCTGGGCTGAGACCCGGCGGCGAGCCGCTGGGTGTGCGCATTGCCACGTGGACCCGATCCGGTATTGTGGTGGCATGAAGAACACACTCGCCGCGGGATTCCTCGCGCTTCTGGTGGTCGGAGCCTGCCGCACCGGAGGCGGCACGTCACCCTACCCGGAGAGGGTCCGTCTCCCATCCCTCGAGGATCCGTACGTTCTCCCTACCGAGTCGTGCGGCAACTTCTTCCTCGCGGAGACGCGAATCAACGGTCGAGGACCCTTCACCCTCATCCTCGATACCGGGGCGGGTCAGACCATGCTCGACCCGACCGTGCTCGACTCGGCGGATGTCCGACGGGGGATCGATTCCCTCTCGATCGGAGAGTTCACCGCATTCGACGTGGGCTACGACCGTCTCGACACGCACGAGCTCAGCGCGGCGCTCGGCAGGAAGATCCACGGCCTGCTCGGCCATCCCGTATTCGCGGGTGCCCTGGTCACGTGGGATCTTCCGGCGAACCAGATCGTGATCACGCCCGGTGAACTCGCCCCGGACGGTGAGGACATCCTGGCCACACGGTCCGGGTACCGGCCCTTCGTTCGGTCGAACGTCGGCGGCACCTCGAGATGGATCCTACTCGACACCGGATCGTCCCGGGGACTCACCCTCCGGGAGCCGGACGCTCTGACCATGACCAGTCCTCTCCAACCCACGGGAGCTCGAGTCCGCGTCGACGGGGTGCACCTCGTTCGATCCGGTCGTCTCGGCGGACCGGTGTCGATCGGTCCGATACGGGTCGACGATCCCGTGGTCAACAATTCTGTCAGCGTCGATCTGGTCGGGCAGGAGGTACTCCGGTTCTTCCGGCTCACCTTCGACCAGCGCAACGACCTTGTCCGCTTCGAGCGACCCGATACGGTCCTCGGGGCGCCGGTCCGGAGCGCGTCCGTGCTTTCGACGGGCTACGCCGTACGGCCGGACACCGGGTGGGCCGAGGTGATCCGCGTGTTCCGGGACGATGTGGCCGTGCGGGAGCGTGACCTCATCCTGGCGATGGACGGGCAGGCGTGGCGCGATCGTACCTGCCGGGCACCTCGAATGGGCCCCGTCGTGGATCCGGTACCCGACACGGTCGAGATCCTGCTGCTCCGGGAGGGGCGCGAACTCACCGTCCGCTCGCCCCGCTACGTCGTTCACACCCGGTAGATCACCACCGTGCGCGCGGGCCGCTCGAGCTCCGCACCGAACCGGTCCGCGATCCACGCGAAGGTCTCGTCGCGGTAGAGAGAGACGTGCGTCGGATCGCGTGCGTACCACCATTCGGCCAGCGCCGTATCCCCGAGAGGCTCGGTCATGACGGCCAGCCACCCGCCCGGCCTCAGCAGGCAGAAGAGTCGAGCCCAGTCCCGGGCCGGCTGGTGGAAGTGTTCCACCGTCTCGGTGCAGGTCACGAAATCCCAGGTCCGGCCGAGCGGCGCCGGGTCGGGCGCGAAGAAGGGATCCCAGATTCTGGTGGGGAATCCCCGTTCCGTGAGCATCCGCGACAGCGTCGGGCCCGGCCCGGATCCCACATCCAGGCCCTCCATACCCACGTCGAGACGGGCGATCAGGGGCAGCGCGACCCGGTCGAGAAAGGCGCGGTAGCCCGGGTCGTCCGGATCGTTCTCGTGGGTCTCGTATCGGGCGCGCTCCTCGGCGGCATCCGGCAGATCGTCGGAATCGACCCCGACGAGACCGCACGTCGCACAGTCCCACCAGGTCCGGTCGTGCGCGGTCATCTCGGTCCTGCGCGTGCCGCGGCAGAGCGGGCAGGCGGGCGGATCCGTGCGTGGCATTGGATTTCTTCCCTCCGGACGGGTCGAGACGGTATCGAAATGTGGCGGCCTTCCTCCGGGTCCGCCATTGTCCCGCTACCCGGTCCCGACCCCCGATTCCCACCCGATGTCGCTCCTCTCCGATACCCTCCGCGACCCACGCCATCGGATCGGGGCCCTGTCCGTCGTGGCCACCGCGGCGGGGATCGCCCTCGGCGCGTTCGGCCCCGGCGTCCTGTCCACGATCGGATGGACCCTCGCCTACGTCGCCGGGGGGTGGGCGGGAGCGTGGGCCGCGGCCACGGAACTCCTGCGCCTCCGCGTCGACATCGACCTGCTGATGATCCTGGCGGCGCTCGGGGCCCTGGTCATCGACGCGCCGCTCGAGGGGGCCACCCTGCTCTTCCTGTTCTCCCTCTCCAACGTGCTGCAGGAGGTGGCGACTGCGCGGTCCCGCGACGCGATCCGGGGGCTCATGGAGTTGAGACCGGACGTCGCACGGATCCGGAGGGGTGGTGAGCTCGTCGAGGTTCGGCTCGAGGAGGTCGAGGTCGGGGACGTCTACCTGGTGGGACCCGGCGATCGGATTCCGCTCGACGGCGAGGTATTGAAGGGCCGCAGCGAAGTGGACCAGTCGTCCCTCACCGGGGAGTCGGTGCCGGTGCTCCGGACCGTCGGAGACTCCGTGCTCGCCGGCACGATCAACACCGGTGGCGCGCTGGACGTGCGATCGACCCGGCCCGCCGGCGAGTCCGCGCTCGCGCGGATGGTCGCGCTCGTCGAGGAGGCGCAGGCGGAGAAGGCGGAAACGCAGCGGATCATCGATCGGTGGGAGCAGCCGTACGCGCTGGCCGTGATCGCACTCACGACCGCGGCGATCGCCGTCCCCGTTCTGCTCCTGTCCCGTCCGTTCGACCCGGCATTCTATCGCGCCATGACGCTCATGGTCGCCGCGAGCCCATGTGCCCTGGTGATTTCCACCCCCGCCGCGGTGCTCTCCGGAATCGCTGCCGGCGCCCGCAATGGTGTGCTGTTCAAGGGCGGTGTCTTCATCGAGAGTTTCGCCACCATCCGTGCCGTCGCATTCGACAAGACCGGTACCCTCACCCTGGGCTCGACCGAACTCGCGGAGGTCGTCCCCATGCCCGGCATCGACGAGACGGTACTCCTCGAGACGGCGGCGGCGGTGCAGGCGCGCAGCGAGCACCATCTGGCCGCGGCGACGCTGCGTGCCGCGGAGGGTCGACGCGTCGACGTCGTGCCGGCCGAGGACTTTCTGGCCTCTGCGGGCCGGGGCGTGGAGGGACGCGTCCGCGGCGTCCGGATCCGGATCGGCAACCCCGAGCATTTCGGCCACGAGCGGCCCTCCGGCTGGGAGGCCGCGACAGAGGCCGTGGCGCGGCTGCGGTCGGCCGGGAGCACCGCGGTGGTCGTCGCCGACGAGGAGCGCGTCCTGGGCGTCATGGGCTTCACCGACCAGGTCCGACCGGATGCCCGCAGGACCGTCCGCGCGCTGCAGGAGCGCGGGATCCGGGAGATCGTGATGCTCACCGGCGACCACGCGGACGTCGCCGCGCGCGTGGCGGCCGAAGTGGGCATCGATCGGGTGCGCGCCGAGGTCCTTCCGGCCGGGAAGGTCGAGGTGGTCCGGACGCTGCGGAAGAAACACGGAGCCGTCGCGATGGTAGGCGATGGAGTCAACGACGCCGCCGCACTCGCCGCGGCCAACGTCGGGGTCGCCATGGGCGGCGCCGGTACGGACGTGGCGCTCGAGTCGGCGGACCTCGTGCTCATGGCCGACGACCTCGAGCGCCTTCCGTGGGCACTCGATCTGAGCCGCCGCACACGACGCACCCTCCTCCAGAACCTCGCCTTCTCCCTCGGAATGATCGTGCTGATGATCCTCACCATCCTCACCGTCGGCCTCCCCCTTCCCCTCGCGGTTCTCGGCCACGAGGGCAGCACCGTCGTCGTGGCGCTCAACGGGCTTCGGCTTCTCGCGGTGTCCGGTCGTCTGGAGGCACGGTGATGCGAGTCCTCGTCGTCGGGCCGGGCTACGTGGGGAGTGTCGTCGCCGAGCGCCTCGCAGCCGCGGGGCACGAGGTTCGGGCGCTGCGCAGGTCCAGCGCGCCGGTTCCGGGCGATCCGAGCCCGATCGCGACGGACGTCTCGGCCCCGATCGACGCACCGCGCGAGGAGTTCGATGCCGCCGTCTACGCCGTCTCCCCCTCGGCCCGCAGCACCGACGCGTACGAAGCCGCCTATGTCGACGGGCCGCAGCACGTCCTCGACTGGCTCGACTGGCCGGAAGATCGGGGTCGCTTCGTGCTGGTCTCCAGCACCGGCGTGTACGGCCAGACCGACGGCGAACGGGTCGACGAGACCACGGACCCGCGTCCCGCCACCTCGACGGGCCGGGTGCTGCTCGAGGGAGAGCGCTCACTTCTGGCGCGGCACGACGACGCCGTCGTCCTCCGCCTCGGCGGGATCTACGGACCCGGTCGAACGCGCACGATCGAGCGCGTGGCCACGGGCGAAATGCCCTGTCCACCTGGGGGGATCTACGGGAATCGCATCCACCGGGACGACGCCGCCGACGCGTCGATCCATCTCCTGAACCTCGACGACCCGCACGACGTCTACATCGGCGTCGATCGCGATCCGGCCGAGCTACGAGAGACCTACCGCTGGCTCGCGGACCGCCTCGGCGTCCCGGGCCCGTGCGAGTCGGATGAGGACGAGGCCGACGACGCACCCGAGCGGCGAGGAACGAACAAGCGGTGTGACAGTACACGCCTCGTCGAGTCCGGGTATCGCTTCACGTACTCAACCTTCCGCGAAGGGTACGGGTCCTTGCTCAACGACTGACCGACCGACCTTTCTTCCACACAGATACATGCGCCCAACGTTTCTCCCAGGCTGTCTCGCTGCCGCCCTGCTTGCCGCGATGTCCATCTTCGCGACCCCGGTCTCGGCCCAGCAGGACACGGACCCACTCCGCGTCTTCTACGACTGCGAAGGTCGGGAGTGCGACGAGGAGTTCTTCCGCACCGAGATCGACTGGGTGGACTGGGTCCGTCAGCGGGAGGACGCGGACGTCCATGTGATCGTCGCCACCCAGCGAAACGCCAGCGGCGGCCAGTCCTACGACATCCGCTTCCTCGGTCAGGGTGACCTCGAGGGGATCGACGACACCCTCGTCTACTCGGCGCTCGCGACCGATGTGGAGCAGGAAGTCCGGGACGGCGTCGCCACCACGCTCGCGATCGGGTTCGCACGGTACGCGGCACTTCTCGGCCTTCGCGACGTGGTGACCATCCAGGGGAATCGCGTCACCGGAATCGACCCCGACGAGCGGGTGGTCGGGGCGCAGGAGGTCGACGATCCCTGGAACCTCTGGTCGTTCCGGGTCGGGGGCAGCTTCAACATCGACGGAGAGGATCGACAGAACTCCCGCGACGTCAACGCCAGCTTCTCGGCAGACCGGGTCACGCTCGGCTGGATTTTCGGGTTCGACTTCCGCTACGGCAACAACCGACGGGAGATCCAGCGCAGTAACGGATCGCTCTTCGAGAACACCCAGGAGGACTGGTCGACGAGTACCGAGGTGGTTCGCTCGATCGCCGATCACTGGTCCCTCGGGTTCATCACGTCGGCCGGCAAGCAGCCCCGGTTCAATCAGAAGCTCCGGTTCGAGGTCCGACCCGGGATCGAGTACTCTTACTTCCCGTACGTAGAGGCGACACGTCGGGCACTCACCGCCTACTACGACGTCGGACCGACATACCGGGAGTACGAGGAGGAGACGATCTTCGGCGAACTCGAGGAGACCCGATTCCAGCACAAGGTCCGGATCGAGTTCTCGCAGCGCCAGACGTGGGGAGACGCCTCCATCAACATCGAGGGCGAGCAGTATCTGCACGACACGTCTCTCTACAACGTCTCGCTCAACGGAAACCTGGAATTCCGGCTCTTCCGAGGGCTGAGCCTCGACGTCCGCGGCAACTACTCCTACGGGGACAACCAGATCTACCTCGCCGGTGGCGGGCTCTCGGACGAGGAAATCCTGCTGCGCCTGCGCCAGCGCCAGAGCAACGAGAACTACGGCATCCGGATCGGCTTCAACTACCGCTTCGGCTCGATCTACAACAACATCGTCAACAACCGCTTCAACGGGCGTACCGGCGGGTTCGGCGGCTTCTAGAATCCCGGGTCCGGGTCCGACCCGCACCCGCCGCGGAGGCTCTCCATGGAAATCGGCGTCTTCACCTTCGGCGAGACCCGCCTCGGCCCGGACGGGTCGCAGGAGGGCGCCGGGGAACGGCTGCGCAACCTCGTCGAGGAAGTCGAGCTCGCCGACCGGGTCGGTCTCGACGTGTACGGTGTGGGTGAACACCACCGGCCCGACTACGCGGTCTCCTCGCCCGCGGTGGTGCTGGCCGCGGCCGCCGCACGCACCGAACGAATCCGACTCACGCCGACGGTCTCGGTGCTCAGCTCGGACGACCCCGTCCGGGTCTTCCAGCAGTACGCGACGCTCGACCTGCTGTCGGCGGGCCGCGCCGAGATCATGGTCGGCCGCGGGTCCTTCACCGAGTCCTTCCCTCTCTTCGGGTACGAGCTGGAGCACTACCACGAGCTGTTCGACGAGAAGCTCCGCCTGCTCCTGAAGCTCCGCGAGGAGACGATCGTCGACTGGGAGGGCACGCACCGGCCCTCGATCTCGGGGCGAGGCGTCTACCCGCGTCCCGAGCAGGACCTCCTGCCCCTCTGGGTCGCCGTGGGCGGCACACCGCAGTCCGTCGTGCGGGCGGCGACGCTGGGCCTTCCCATGGCGCTGGCGATCATCGGCGGCATGCCGGAGCGCTTCACGCAGATGACGGACCTGTACCGGCAGGAGTGGGCACGCGCCGGGCGAGACCCGGCCGACGCCCGACTGAGCATCAACTCGCACGGCTTCATCGCCGACGACGCGGACGAGGCGGCCGAACTCGCCTGGCCCGCCTTCAGCGAGGTCATGAACCGGATCGGCAGAGAGCGCGGCTGGCCGAGACAGACTCGCGGGCAGTTCGAGCTCGAGCGGGGGCCGCGCGGCGCCCTGTTCGTCGGTGATCCGGACCAGATCGTCGATAAGATCCTCTGGGAGCACGAACTTTTCGGGCACGACCGGTTCATGCTCCAACTCACCGTCGGGTCACTCCCGCACGACCGCGTTCTGCGCGCCATCGAGCTGCTCGGCACCGAGGTCGCCCCACGGGTACGCGCGGAACTGGGGACGGCCGAAGGCTGATTCCACCTTGCCGCAGCCCCCGTCGGCACATACCGATAAGGACTGCAGCTTCAAGACGGATTCCGGGCGCGTCGCCCGGACCTCCCAAACCCGGATCAACGACATGCTTCGCAGCTCTCTCACGCGCGCGGCGCTCCTGCTCGTCGTCGCACTGGTGCTTCTGCCCACGACCCCCCTCGCGGCCCAGGTCCCCTCGGACACCCCGTGGGGTCGCACTCTCGACCACGAGGACTACGACGTCTGGAACCGGATCGGGAACCAGACCATCTCGCCGGACGGCGCCTGGATCGCATACCGGATCATCCCGGGCGGCGACGACGCGTGGGCGATGCTCCACCTGAAGAACGTCGAGAGCGGCTCCAGCATGACCATCCCGGGTGGGGACGACCCGACCTTCACGGACGACTCCCGCTTCCTCGTGACCCGCGTCGAGCCCGACCCGGCCGTGGTCGATTCGCTCGAGACACTGGCCGAGGACGATGATGACGTCGTGGTGCCGCAGGCGGAGCTGCAGGTGGTCCCGCTGGAGGAGGTCTTCCAGAACCCCCTGAACCTCGACGCCGTCGTGACCTTCCCCGACATCGACGACTTCCAGGTGCCCGGCGAGGGTGCCTCCGTGGTCGCCATGCGCATGACGGTAGACGAAGAGGACGAGTCCGAGGAGACCGACGAGGAGACCCCCGAAGAGACCGAGGAGGAGGGCGACGAAGACGAGGCGGACGACGAGGACGACGGTCAGCCGCTGCTCGTGGTGCGCCTCACGGGGGACATGACGCCGGTCCGGGTGGACGACGTGACCTCGTACTCCTTCACGCACGAGGGAGCCGAGCTCTACTACGCCACCAACGACGACGCCGACACCGACGGGGTCTACCGCATGGACGTCGGGAGCGGCGCTTCGACCGCGCTGCTCTCCGGCCGTGGCCGCTACCTCGAGATGGCTGTCTCCACGGGGGACGACGGGACGGGCGCCGTCGCCTTCCTGAGTGACGTGCAGGATGTCGCCGCGGGCGCCGACATGGCCGGAATGGCCGTCTACGTGGCGGAAGCCGGAGACGACACCGCGAGGCTCCTGGTCGAGACGACGACGGGGGCGTTCCCCGGCGGGTGGGGTGTGAGCGAGCACGGCAACGTGCGTTTCTCCGACGCCGGCACCCGCGTGTTCTTCGGCACCCGGCCCCTGCCGGAGCCTGAGCCGGAGGAGGACGAGGACGCCGACGACGAAGAGGCGGAGGTCGAGGTCGACGTCTGGAACTGGAAGGACGACTACCTCCAGCCGATGCAGCTCCTTCAGGCGCGAGGATACGACGAGCGGACCTGGGAGGCTGCGGCCCGCGTCGACGGCGGCGGCGTCGTGCAGCTCGAGGACGAGTACTTCGAGAACACGCAGATCGCCGACGGCGGCGACGGCATGGTGGCGATCAGCCGCGTCAGCCAGCCGTACCGCCAGCTCATCTCGTGGGACGACAGCTACTACGACTTCCACCTGCTCGACGTCGAGACCGGTGAGCGTGAACTCGTCATCGAGAAGCTCAACTCGAACGTCTCCTTCGTGCCGGGCACCCACGACCTCGTCTGGTGGGACGGCGGCGAGCGGCACTGGTTCCACATGGACCGGGAGAGGCGAGCGATCGCCAACCTCACCGCCGACCTCCCCTTCCCCGTCTACAACGAGCTCGACGACCGGCCGCAGGACCCCGGCACGTACGGGACGCCGGGATGGACGGAGGACGGAGAGTTCATCGTGTACGACAAGTACGACATCTGGATGGTCGATCCCGATGGAGGCCAGCCGCGCAATCTCACGGAAGGTGCAGGACGGTCGAACCGGATCGAGTTCCGCTATCAGCCCGTCGAGTTCGGCGACGAGTTCGTCCCGACCGATGGTGACGTCTACCTCAGCGCGTTCGGTGAACTGACCAAGAACGAGGGCTGGTTTCGCGACGACTTCGGGGGATCCGACGAGCCCGAGGAACTGGTCTTCACCGCCCACGCCTTCGGTTTTCCGCAGAAGGCGGAAGACGATGACCGCTTCCTGCTCACACGGGAGACCTTCCGGGAGTACCCGGATCTGTACACGACCGACGGCTCGCTCGCCTCGTTCGAGCGCCACACGGACGCGAACCCGCAGCAGGACGAGTATCGCTGGGGGACCGCCGAGATCTACGAGTGGACGTCGGCCGACGGGATCCCGCTGCAGGGCATCCTCTACAAGCCCGACGGCTTCGATCCGAACGAGGAGTACCCGATGATGGTGTACTTCTACGAGCGCAGCTCGGACGGCATCCACAACTACTACACACCGTCGGCGGGCTCCAGCTCGATCAACCGCTCGTTCTACGTGAGCCGGGGCTATCTCCTGTTCGTACCGGACATCCCCTACGAGATCGGATTCCCGGGCGAAAGCGCCGAGGACGCGGTGATCCCCGGAGTCCTCGGGCTGATCGACGAGGGCTTCGTCGACGCCGATCGGGTGGGCGTCCAGGGTCACTCCTGGGGTGGATACCAGATCTCCCACATGATCACGCGCTCGGACATCTTCGCGGCGGCCGAGGCCGGCGCACCCGTCGTGAACATGACGAGCGCCTACGGCGGGATCCGCTGGGCCTCGGGCATGAGCCGCGCCTTCCAGTACGAGAAGACCCAGAGCCGCATCGGCGGAACGCTCTGGGACGCGCACCAGAAGTACATCGAGAACTCGCCCCTCTTCTTCGTCGACAAGATCAACACGCCACTCCTCATGATGCACAACGACGAGGACGGCGCGGTGCCGTGGTACCAGGGCATCGAGATGTTCAGCGCGATGCGGCGGCTCCAGAAGCCCGTCTGGATGCTGAACTACAACGGCGAGGCGCACGGATTGCGGCAGGACGCCAACCAGCACGACTGGGCGATCCGCATGCAGCAGTTCTTCGACCACTACCTGGTGGATGCCCCCGCCCCCGTCTGGATGGAGGAGGGCGTGCCGGCCGAGATGAAGGGCAAGACACTCGGCCTCGAGCTCATCACCGGGCCGATCACGATGGAGGAGCAGGAGGGCGGGTCCAGCTGAGCGGTCCAGCCCCGACCGACGGCCACGCCGGAGAGTCCGCGGCGACCCCGCCCCCGATCCGGGTCTCGCGTGACCTGGTCGTTCGCGAGACGGTCGCCGCGCGTCCCCATCGGTCGCGCGGCTTCCGCCTGGACGTGGAGTCGCTGGACGGCACCACCGTCGTGCATCACTACGGGCACGGCGGTGGCGGCTTCTCCCTCTCGTGGGGAACCGGCGAGATGGCGGTCGGACTGCTCGATGCCCTCGACGCCCCGCCGCAGCGGACCCCGGTCGCCGTCCTCGGGGCCGGTTCGGTCGGACTCGCCACCGCCCGTCTCCTGCAGGAGCGGGGGCACGAGGTCGAGATTCTCTCGGCCGACCCGATCGACGCCACCACGTCGGCCGTCGCCGGCGCGAGCTGGTACCCGGTCGGCGTGTTCGCGGGAGCTCCGACGACGGAGGCCCGGGGTGCGGTGTTCGAGGATGCCGCCCGGCGTTCCCACGCCCGATTCGCCGCCCTCGCCGATCAGGATGTCGGCGTGCGCTGGGGAGACGAGTACGTGCCCGACAACTCGCCGGAGCGCATCGAGGCGGGGCACGGGTGGGTCTTCCGTCGCCTCCGGGACCTGTACTCGGGGGGCGAACTGCTCGAGGGCGGCGACCACCCCTTCGCGACCCGGTACGCGCTCCGCTACCGGACGCTCTTCATGGATGCGCCGATCTACCTGCGCGCGATGCTGGACCGCTTCCTTGCGGTCGGAGGGACCTTCACTCCTCGGCGGCTCACGTCGACCGCGGAGGTCCGGGCCCTCCCCCAGTCGGTCGTCTTCAACTGCACCGGCACGGGCGCGCGAGCCCTCTTCGGCGACCACACGCTCACACCCGTGCTGGGCCGCCTCTTCCACCTGGACCCCCAGCCGGGCGTCGACTACGGGGTCCAGATCGACGACTTCCGGTACGTGGTGCCCCGGTCTTCCGCCCTGCTTCTCGGCACCAGCTGGGAGCCGGAGGGCACCGACATCGTGCAGGAGGGACGGGACGCGGAGTCGGCGATTCCGGAGATCGCGCGCGTCACGGGGTGACGAGCATCTGAAGAAAGCCGTCGGGCCCGACGAGAGCCCGCAGGCCTGGTCGCCCCCCGCGCCCGACCCGCCTATACTGACGGGCGTTCGCAGGTCTCCCCCGGACGCCCGCCTCGATTCGCAGTCCATTCCATAGCACACCGCCATGTCGCACTCCTCCATATCGCGCTCGACGTCTCTCCTCGCCCCCCTGCTCGCCGCCACCGTGCTCGCGGCCGCCTGCGGCACCGACGAGGGGCCTCCGATGTCCGATTCGGGGGTGGGTCCGGTGTTCGAGGAGGGACAGGCCCAGATCGTCGAGGCCTTCGCCGACACGTCGACGTGGATCCGGGAGCAGCTCTGGGTCGAGGCCGAATTCGACTCGGACGGGGACGGTTCCCCCGACCGACTGCACGTGTCCGTGGTCCGGCCCGCGGCGTCCGAGGACGGCCTGCACGTCCCTGTCGTCTACGAGTCGAGCCCGTACTACTCGGGAACGGCGGGCACGACCGACTTCTTCTGGGACATCGAGCACGATCCGGGCACGCCTCCCCCTCCGCGGGGTGAGGCGCCGGTCATCGAGACCCGCGTGCGCCCGGGCATCTCGGACTCCCACGTCGACACCTGGGTCCCGCGCGGCTTCGCGGTGGTGCACTCGGAAGCGCCCGGGACCGGGCTCTCGGAGGGATGCCCCACGATCGGGGGACCCGCCGAGATCCTGGCCCCCAGGGCGGTGATCGACTGGCTCAACGGTCGCACCTCCGCGTGGACGGCGCCCACGGGTGGCGACGAGGTCGTCGCCGACTGGACCTCCGGACGGGTCGGGATGATCGGGACGTCCTACAACGGCACCATCCCGGTGGCCGCGGCCACGACGGGCGTGGAGGGGCTGGAGGCCATCGTGCCGATCGCGCCCAACACCTCCTATTACCGCTACTACCGGTCCAACGGACTCGTGCGCAACCCCGGTGGCTACCCGGGCGAGGACGTGGACATGCTCTACGACTACGTGAACTCGGGGGATCCCGCGCGCCGCGAGTGGTGCAACGACGTGTACCGCGACACGGAGATGGCGGAAGGCATGGATCGCACCACCGGGGACTACAACGACTTCTGGGCGGGGCGGGATCTCTGGAACCGCCTCGACAGCGTCCAGGCAGCCGTCCTGATGGCCCACGCCTTCAACGACTGGAACGTCATGCCGGAGCACAGCGTGACCGTTGCGACGGCCCTCGAAGAGCGCGGAGTGCCGGTGATGGAGTACTACCATCAGGGCGGGCACGGCGGCGCACCCCCGCTCGAGCTCGTGAACCGATGGTTCACCCGGTATCTGTGGGACGTCGAGAACGGGGTCGAAGACGATCCGGAGGCGTGGATCGTGCGGGAGGGCGACCCGCGGAGTGAGCCGACGCCGTATGCGGAGTATCCGAACCCCGACGCGGCCATGGTGGACCTTCGGCCCGCGGCGGCCGAGAGCTCGGGCGGCCCCGGGGATGGACGCCTCGTGGTCGCGGGTGACGGACACGCCGACGCCGTCGTGCGCTTCACGGACGACGTCGCCTTCGACGGCCGCGCGCTGGCCACCGAGCCGGCCGCGGCACCCCATCGCCTGCTCTTCACGACCCCCGAGCTGGCGGCGCCCCTCCACATCTCCGGAACCTCACGGATCACCCTGCGCCTCGCGGCGGATCGTCCGGCCGCGAACCTGTCGGTGTGGCTCGTGTCCCTCCCGTGGGAGGAGGCGCCCGAGGGCGAGCGGACACCTCCGACCGCCAACATCGTGACGCGCGGCTGGGCCGACCCCCAGAATCGGGGCTCGCTCACCGAGAGCGAGCCGCTGGTGCCCGGCGAGTTCGTGGACGTGAGCTTCGACCTTCAGCCGGATGATCAGATCATCCCGGCCGGCCAGCGACTGGGGCTGATGATCTTCGGGAGCGACCGCGACTTCACCCTGCACGCGGCGCCGGGGACCACGATCTCGGTGGCGATGGAGGAGACGACGCTGGCCCTTCCGGTGGTGGGCGGCGTCGAGGCGCTGAGGCGAGCGCTCGGGGCCACCCCGACCGGCTGACGGGCGGCCGGGCGTCAGTCCTGCTGGGCCGGGCCTCAGTCCTGCTGGGCCGCGGCCTGGAGTCGCTCCGCGACGGCCTGCGTCTCGTCCAGCACGCGCAGAAGGTTGCCGCCCCACAGCTTGCCGATCTCCTCCTCGGTGTAGCCGCGACGGACGAGTTCCAGCGTGACCGCGAAGGTCTCGGACGCGTCGTCCCAGCCGTACACGCCGCCGCCGCCGTCGAAGTCGGAGCTGATCCCGACGTGGTCGATCCCGATCAGCTCGACCATGTAGTCGATGTGATCCACGAAGTCGGCGACATCGACCGGCGGTGCGACCTCGAAGACCTCGCTCGCGCGGGCGTCGACCGCCTCGTCGTACAGCCGCTGCGCCTCCAGATACGCCTCGAACTGCTCGGGTGTGAGCAACTGCTGCTCGCCGCGTGAGAGGCTCTCGAACCCCATCGCCTCCGCGATCTCGGCCCGGAGCTCACGGAGCGCGGCGTTGTGCGCGGAGTTCTTCTCGGCGTCCAGGTAGCTCTGGAACGCCACCGTCTGCACGACACCGCCGGTCTCCGCGAGGACCCGGAGCTGGTCGTCGTCGAGATTCCGGCTGTGGTCGTTCATCGCACGCGACGAGGAGTGCGACGCCATCAGCGGTGCCTCGGAGAGTTCGGCCATCTCCATGAAGGCGCCCTTCGACGGGTGCGACACGTCGACCATGATGCCGACGCGGTTCATCTCCGCGAGGGCCTCCCGGCCGAGATCACTGAGGCCGGTGGTCACGCCGTCGCCGTGCAGCCACTCGCCGTCCCGCTCCCCCGTGTTCGAGTCCGAGAACTGGGAGTGCCCGTTGTGGGACAGCGACATGTAGCGCGCGCCTCGCTCATGGAATTCCGCGATACGCGAGAGATCGGTACCGACCGGGTAGGCGTTCTCCACCCCGATCATCGCGACCTTCCGGCCCTCCGCCTGAAGGGCGCGGACCTCATCCGACGTCGTCGCGAGGCCGATCCGGTCCGTGGCGATGTCGGTCACGAGCCGGTCGATCGCCTCGAACTTCTCGTCCGCGTTCTCGTAGGCCGACGCGTACCCCTCGTCCGTCAGGAGCCCCTGCCCCGTGTAGACGATGAGCCAGGCGACATCGAGGCCGCCCTCCTCCATGGTGGGCAGATCGACCTGCGTCCCCGGGATGTTCTGCGTGTAGTTCGTCTCGGGTGAGAAGTTCGACGCCCGGATGTCGACGTGCGTGTCGATGGTGATGACGCGCTCGTGGATCCCCCTCGCCCGTTCGATCAGTGCGGCCTCGGCGGTGGTGGGGTCGGCCTCCGGGGCGGTACAGGCGGCTGCGCTCGATACGACCAGAAGTGGCAGGAGAACACGGTACGCGGAACGGATCATCGAAGGGTCTCCGGGGGTTCAGGTGCGGGCCGCCAAGGTAGAGACCTCCCCTCCCGATCGCCACCGCATCCAGGATCGCATGTCCCGTCCTCAGCATATCGCCGTCGAGCCGGACACTTCGGCACCGAATGCCACCCTCGATCCGACCGATCGGGAGGGGTGGGCCCGCATCCGGAGTACCCTGCACGAGGCGGCCGATCGACTGCTCGATCACGTGCGCGATCAGCGGAACCTCCCCGTCTGGCAGGAGATGCCCGACGCCGATGCCGACGAAGCCGCCGCCGTGCTGGGTCCGGACGGCGTCGGGACCCGGCACGCGTGGCAGACCCTCGAGGAGCACATCCTCCCCTTCGGCGTGGGCAACGTCCACCCGAGGTTCATGGGATGGGTCAACGGCGCGGGAACGCCGGGTGGCCTCGTCGCCTCGATGGCCGAAGCGGCGATCAACGCCAACGTCGGAGGGCGGAACAGCGGGGCGGCGCGGATCGAGCGCGCGGTGCTCTCGTGGGCCAGGGAGGCGTTCCGTTTCCCACCGTCCTCCTCCGGGATTCTCACCAGTGGCACCTCGATGGCGACCGTGATCGCGCTCGCCGCAGCCCGGAATGCCCTGTCGGACTG
>Ga0102929_1000593_pt1 | contig 21416 bp, 20 predicted proteins | sample SalPonR1_B_D2_MG_FD_78510 | JGI IMG/M metagenome (GOLD analysis project Ga0102929, IMG submission 78510) | Salt pond soil microbial communities from South San Francisco under conditions of wetland restoration - Salt Pond MetaG R1_B_D2_MG | ecosystem: Environmental > Aquatic > Marine > Intertidal... | reverse complement strand
GCTGGTGCTTTTCGACGGGTTCCTGCGCATTTATGAAGAAGGCCGTGACGACACGGTCGTGGACGATGACGACAATCGCTTGCCCCAGATCGCCGAAGGCGAACCAGCCGAGAAACGCGAGGTGACGCCGGAACAGCATTTCACCCAGCCGCCGCCGCGCTACACCGAGGCAACTTTGGTCAAGCGGATGGAGGAACTCGGGATTGGCCGTCCGTCAACATATGCCAGCATCGTCACCACGATCCAGGACCGTGAATACGTCCGCAAGGAAGGCAATCGCCTGATCCCCGAGGACAAAGGCCGGATCGTGACGGTTTTCCTGCTCAATTTCTTCCGCAAATACGTGGGCTACGAATTTACCGCCAACCTGGAGGAGGAGCTTGACAGGGTCAGCGCGGGAGACGCTGATTACAAGGAAGTCCTGAACAATTTCTGGCGTGATTTCTCGGCCGCCATTGCCGAGACAAGCGATTTGAGGATCACGGAAGTCCTCGACGTTCTGGATGAGGCGCTCAGCGATCAGCTTTATCCGCCGCGCGAGGATGGCGGCGATCCGCGTATTTGCCCACTCTGTGGCGAAGGGCGGCTGCACCTCAAGACGTCCCGTACCGGCGGCTTCGTGGGCTGTGGCAATTATCCCGAATGCCGCTATACACGCCCGATCGGCGGGGATGCCGATCAGGCCGGCGATCGTGTGCTTGGCGAGGATCAGGGCGACGAGATCAGCCTGCGTTCGGGGCGCTTTGGCCCCTATGTGCAGCGTGGCCAGGCAACCGAGGAAAACAAGAAGCCGCCGCGCGCCTCCTTGCCCAAGGGGTGGAAACCCGAGGACATGGATCTTGAAAAGGCGCTCATGCTGCTGAGTCTTCCGCGCGAAATCGGACACCATCCCGAGGATGGCGAACCGATCGAGGCCGGCATCGGCCGTTACGGACCCTACGTCAAACATGGCAGGCTTTATGCCAATCTCAAGGAGGTTGATGAGGTCTGGACGATCGGCATGAACCGCGCGGTCGAGGAACTGGCCAAGAAGGCCGCCAGCCGCGGCAAGGGACGGGGGGCTGCGGCAAAGCCGCTGAAGGAACTGGGCGAGCATCCTGCCAATGGCGGCCCGGTCAATGTCATGGACGGTCGCTACGGACCCTATGTCAAGTGGGACAAGATCAATGCCACGCTGCCCAAGGGCACCGAACCCGCGGACGTGACCATGGACATGGCAGTTGCCCTCATCGACGAGAAGGCGGCAAAGAAGGGCAAGGGGCGCAAGGCACCGGCAAAGAAGGCGACGGCGCGCAAGTAGTGGTGCCGGCACCTAAGTAGAAATCCTTATGTCTTGTTGTCAGGCCCGGCCACGCGTTGACTTTCGGGGCCGCCCCGGCACATACCCGTGGCGAATACCTCTCAAGGGGAGTTTTCCATGAAGAAAATATATGCGAACGCCACCGATGCACTCGACGGTCTGCTGCATGACGGGATGTTGATCGCGGCAGGTGGCTTCGGTCTCTGCGGCATTCCCGAACTGCTTTTGCAGGCCATCAAGGAGGCCGGCACGAAGAACCTCACCTTCGCGTCCAACAATGCCGGGGTTGACGATTTCGGCATCGGCATCCTGCTCCAGACCCGTCAGGTCAGGAAAATGATGTCTTCCTATGTGGGCGAGAATGACACGTTCATGCAGCAATATCTTTCCGGCGATCTGGAGCTGGAATTCAACCCTCAGGGCACGCTGGCCGAACGCATGCGCGCCGGCGGGGCGGGCATTCCCGGCTTCTACACCAAGACGGGGGTGGGCACCCGGATCGCGGAAGGCAAGGAGCACAAGGATTTCGAGGGCGAGACCTACATCCTCGAAAGGGGCATCTTTGCCGATCTCGCCATCGTGAAGGCCTGGAAGGCCGACGAGACAGGAAACGCGATCTTTCGCAAGACGGCCCGCAACTTCAATCCGCCCGCGGCGATGTGCGGGCGGACTTGCGTGATGGAGGTCGAGGAGATCGTGCCGACAGGCAGCCTCGACCCGGACTGCATCCACCTGCCCGGCATCTACGTGCACCGCCTGATACAGGGTGAGCACGAGAAGCGTATCGAGAAACGCACTTTGAGGGAGGGCTGAGCCATGCCTTGGGACCGCAACCAGATGGCCGCGCGCGCGGCACAGGAGCTTGAAGACGGAACCTACGTCAACCTCGGCATCGGTATTCCCACACTCGTGCCGAATTTCATCCCCGAGGGCGTGCACGTGACTCTGCAGTCTGAAAACGGGATGTTGGGGATGGGACCCTTCCCCACCGAGGACGAGTTGGACCCCGATCTCATCAATGCCGGCAAGCAGACGATAACCGAATTGCCCAACACATCCTATTTCGACAGCGCAACCAGCTTCGGGATGATCCGGGGCGGCAAGATCGCCATGGCGATACTCGGCGCGATGGAGGTGGCCGGAAACGGTGATCTGGCAAACTGGATGATCCCCGGCAAGCTGGTGAAGGGCATGGGCGGCGCGATGGATCTGGTTGCCGGGGTGCGCCGGGTCGTCGTCGTGATGGACCACACCAACAAGCACGGTCAGTCGAAGGTGCTCAAGGAATGCACCCTGCCGCTAACCGGGACAGGCGTGGTGAACAGGATCATCACCAACCTGGGCGTTCTTGACGTCGTCGAGGGTGGATTGAGGATAGTCGAGACCGCCGACGGCGTCACCGAGGAAGACCTCCGCGCCGCGACCGACGCCGCAATCGTCTGACAACAAGGGCACGGCGCACCAACCGCGCCGTGCCCGCGCGATCTGCCGCGGCTCTCTGCGCTCCGCGCGCCTTTTGCTACCATGCCGCGCATCCGGATTTCTCTGATTCATGAAGGCGCGAGTCGCCCGTGACAGGCCGAAAACACACCGAAACACCCCTCCAGGAGGCCTGCCGCGACACTCCGTTCAAGCCGAATTCACGCGTCGCGTAATTTTTTGTTAATGTTTTTCAGTGCCTTAATGATTGCATTTGCAAGAAAATGAACCCGCAACAAAAACGCGCCATTCGCGCCAAATTCCCGCCTGAATTCGCTGGCTATATCTCCCCATACCGCGGCGCCAACGAGCCAAACAGAGAGTACGGCTCAACGAACGGTGAAGCGGTTGTAACCTGAGTAACCTGATCCTTTGGAGGGACAAACAATGATCAACTTCATCAAGAACTTCCGCAATGACGAAGACGGCGCCGTTACTGTTGACTGGGTTGTGCTGACCGCAGCCATCGTGGGCCTGGGCGTTGCAGCCGTGTCGACCGTCGAAGGCGGCGTTGACGGCCTGGCGTCGTCCATCAGCGGCGGCGTCTCCGACGAGACCGTTCGCTAAAAGCAGGCAACCACCTGCGACGGAATTGCCTGAGGCCGCAAATCCCCGATTTGCGGCCTCTCGCACCCAAGACCACTTGAGATCGACGCCTTTCACTCGGATGGACTCCATTTTAATCATCCGTCTCTTTCTATCGCTCCGCTCGTTGCCTAGAATTACGCGACGCAACAGTAAGACAGTTTCAGATGTTCGGATTTCTCAAATCTCGTGGTGCCGACGAAGATGGCGCCATCACCGTGGACTGGGTTGTTCTGACGGCAACGATGATCGGTCTCGCCGCGGGCGGTGCCACCGCCACGCTGACGGGTATCGAGGCACTCGGCGGCAAGGTCGAAAGCAACCTGTCCACACGCTCGGTGCAATGATCCGAAAGGCAAGTCCGGCCTGGAAAGGGCCGTCGCGTTTTCGTTTTTTCGCCACATTCGGTTGGCATTGAAATGCCAGACAGGTACGCCCGCAACGGGCGTTTGGAAACGGGTGCGTTACCCTGAAAGGATAGACATGCGTTTGGTATTCGGACTTGTTCTTGTTCTGGGGCTCGGCCTGGCCGGTTTTGCCGTCTATATGGCAAAGAATTACATCCAGTCCTATCAGACCCAGCTTGAAAAGGAACGCAAGCAACGCGCCCCGGCGATCAAGACCACCGACGTGATCGTGGCCGGGCGCCCGCTGGCATATGGTGACCGCATCACCCAAGAGGATGTCCGCCGGGTCAAGTTCCCGGTGGATGCGCTGCCCGAAGGCACGTTCGAGAGTGTTGAAATGCTTCTGCCCGAGGGCGAAGAGAAGCCGCGCACCGTGCTGCGCAGCTTGGCCGAGAACGAGGTGCTGCTTGCATCAAAGGTCACCGAACCCGGCGCCAGTGCCGGGATCACGACAAAGCTCAAGCGCGGAATGCGCGCCTTCGCGATCAAAGTCGACCTGTCAAGCGGTGTTTCGGGCTTCCTGCGGCCCGGTGACTACGTGGATATCTACTGGACCGGCGAGGTCGGATCAGAGCGGCTCCGGACCGAAGGTGATTCCACTGGAGAAGTGACAAAGCTCATCGAGGGCGGCATGGAACTGATCGCGGTCGATCAGGTCTCGGACACGAATACCACCGGCGCAATCGACGCCCGGACGGTGACCGTTTCAGCCCGCCCGCAACAGGTTGCCGCGCTTGCCCAGGCCCAGGCCACCGGACGGCTCAGCCTGTCTTTGGTCGGAGTCGGAGACACCAGCGTCTCGGAGGTGGTCGAAGTTGATCAGCGGCGGCTTCTGGGCATCGCCGAAGCGGCCCCCGAAGCCCCCGAAGCGCCAAAAAAGGAAGTATGCACGATCCGGACGCGCCGCGGATCCGAGGTGATCGAAACGCAGATCCCCTGCACCAATTGATATGCCATGAAAGCGTAGTGGCGCGGGGCTGCGCAATGCGCGGCCCGTTGCGTTTTTGCCGATCTTGCGTGGAACGGTTACTGCAAGAATGCAGGAAAACCCATTGATAGTTGCAAAGAATCCGAAAATATCGCACAGTGACAGAAATAGCGGGCAAAAAGACCCGTTTTTGAGGCGTGATCGGAAAAGGCAGGTCACATGAAAATCTTGACTGTTTTCGCGGCTGCCCTTTTGGGGGTGTCATTGGCTGCCGGGGCGCCGTCTGGGCCGGTCGCGGCCCAAACGATCCAAGTCATGCGCAGCAGTACCTCGCGCGATCTGAACGTCCCGGTAAACCGGGCGGTTGTCGTCGAGAGCGACGTGATTTTTTCCGAGATCAACATCGCCAATCCGGCCATCGCGGACTTCTTCACCCTGTCGGACCGGACGATATACGTTCTCGGCAAGGCACCGGGGCGTACCTCATTGACATTGCTGGACGAAACCGGCCGGCTGATCACCAATGTCGAGGTGCGCGTCACCAACGACATCGCCGAGTTCAAGGAACGGCTGAGGCAGATCCTGCCAAACGAGAAAATCGAGGTCAGGACCGCCAACGACGGCATCGTGCTTTCCGGAAGCGTTTCGAGCACCAGCGACATGCAGCGCGCGCTTGATCTTGCCGAGCGTTACGCGCCAGAACGGGTATCGAACCTGATGACGGTTTCCGGCAAACAGCAGGTGATGCTCAAGGTCCGCTTCGCCGAGATGCAGCGGAGCGTTTCCAAGCAACTCAGCTCTTCAGTGGGGGTCAGCGCGCCGGGCGGCGAAGTTGGCGTCGTGAGCGAAACCGGAACATTTCTTGACGGTGGCAGCACCATCAACAACCCGCTGGCCGGCACCCAGACCGGGGTCGAGGGGGCAATTTCCTTCGGCTTCGGTTTCGGCTCCACCCAGGTGGGCATTCTTCTGGAAGCCCTTGAAAGCAAGGGCGTCGTGCGCACACTGGCCCAGCCGAACCTGACCGCGCTTTCGGGCCAGGAGGCCAAGTTCCTGGCTGGTGGCGAGTATCCCGTTCCCGTGGCCCAGGACAACGATCAGATCACGATCGAGTTCAAGCCATTCGGTGTCGAAATGAACTTCGTGCCCCGGGTGCTGGCCGACGGGGTGATCAACCTTGAAATGGCCGCCGCCGTCTCGTCTCTGGATCCCAGTAACGGGATCACGGCCACCGGCGGTTTTTCGATTGATGCCTTCCGCCGCCGCGATACCTCGACAACGGTGGCGCTGCGCGACGGTGAAAGCTTTGCCATCGCCGGGCTGCTTCAGGATGATTTCCGCGACACCGCCGGGCAGGTGCCTTGGCTGGGTGACGTACCCGTCCTCGGGGCGCTTTTCCGCAGCGCGGATTTCCAGAGGTCCCAGACGGAACTGGTGATCATCGTCACGGCGCATCTTGTCACGCCGACACAGGGCGAGGCGCTGGCCCTGCCAACGGACCGGGTGCGTCTGCCGTCCGAGAGGGATCTGTTCCTCAACGGGCGTGTGGCGCGTGAAGTGACGCCCCCCGAAAAGGGCGGGGCCGGCGAGGTTGCCAAACAGGACTTCAGCGGCTCTTACGGGTACGTGATGGATTGACACGGAGGCGGGGGCACATGAGACAACTTGTTGCGATTGCAGGCGTATCTTTTTTAACCGCCTGTGCAGGACCGTCCGGAGAGGTCTATCGCTCCTATTCCGAAGCCGGCGGGATCCTCGACGGCGGGAGCTTCGGCGCTGCCGACACCAACAATCGCCAGATCATGAGTGGTGAGAAGGTCTTTGCCATTGATCTTTCGAATCGCTTCGCGACCGAGGTCATGACGACGGTGAACTTTGCCTTCAATTCCGCGCGCCTGGACGCCGGCGCACGCGACACGCTGCGCGAACAGGCAGCGTGGATCAAGCAATTCCCCGAAGTGCGGTTCCGCGTCTACGGTCATACCGATGCCGTCGGGTCGACCGCCTACAACAAACGGCTCGGCCTGCGCCGTGCACGGGCGGTCGTTTCCTATCTCGCCTCGCAGGGAATCAGCCGCAACCGGCTCGAGGCCGTTGTCTCATTCGGCGAAACCCAGCCGCTGATCGTTGCCCAGGGGCGCGAGCGCCGCAACCGCCGGACGGTCACCGAGGTTTCGGGGTTCCTGAAATCGCATCCGGTCATCATGGACGGGCGCTATGCCGAGGTGGTGTACCGCGAAACGATCGAAAGCGCCAAACCGGATTCGGATCTGAAGATGGTCACGGGCGGAGGCGCGACAACCGGCGAAGGCGGCGAGTAAACCCATTCTCCCAGTCCGGACAGTCACCGGACCACCTTGAACCCGCCCGAAAGGGCGGGTTTTTCTTTGTCTCTGGTGATCCCACAAATTCGATCTTTTGGCCTAAATATCGCCCAGATTTTCAGCGACATTGATGTCTGCCGGCCCCATAGCCCCTTGCTCGAGGTCGAGGTGACCGGCGATCGGGGGAATGCGCATTTGACAGAACATTGCGGCCCCAGACGGAATTGAGGCGCCCTTCGCAGGGGGCAAACAGGATAGGACAGACGTTCGATGGCGAGTAATGGCATGCAACAGGCAGATCCGAGTCCGATCATCGCCTGCACGATCAGCAGGGATGTCCAGAATTTCGACCTCCTGATCGAAGACATGGAGGCCGCCCTCGGCGAAAGTTGGGGCGACCTTGGATTCTCCGAGGCGCTTGCATTCTTCAACCAGCCAGAGGCCGACACCCTCAAATTCGTCGCCCTTGCAATCGACGAAACCGATGAGGCTGAAATCGCACTTCTGGGGCAGATAATCACCCTCGCACGCAGTCGCGGAATCAAGGTGATCCTTATCGCCGAGGACGTGAGCCCGGCAGCCCTGCATCAGCTGCTGCGCCAGGGCGCGGATGAATTCGTGCCATATCCACTGCCGGAGAACGAGCTGCAGGCGGCCATCGAACGCCTGCAGAAACCCGAGCCGACCCCGGCCAGCACCGTGGCCGCTCCCGATGCCTCGGGCGAAGAGGGGGTTCTTCTGGGCGTGCATGGACTCGCCGGAGGGACCGGGGCTTCGACGCTGGCCGTCAATCTCGGCTGGGAATTGGTCAGCGTGGCGGCCGAGGATCAGCCCAAAGTCTGCATTCTCGATCTCGACCTTCAGTACGGGGCAGTGGCGACCTTCCTCGACCTGCCCCGCCGCGACGCGGTTTACGAGATGTGGTCGGATATCGACTCGATGGATGACGAGGTATTCAAACAGGCCCTCGTCAGCTTCCAGGACAAGCTGTGGGTTCTCACGGCACCTCCCGAAATGCTGCCCCTCGACATGATCACACCCGAAGACGTCACCCGGGTTCTGGAGCAGGCCCGCCGCCATTTCGATTACGTGGTCGTGGATATGCCTTCGACGCTGGTCCAGTGGTCCGAAGCCGTCCTCAGTTCCGCACAGCTCTATTTCGTGACCCTGGAAATGGACATGCGGTCGGCCCAGAACACCCTGCGCTTCAAACGCGCACTCAAGGCCGAGGAGCTGCCGCTGGAGCGTTTGCGATACTGTCTCAACCGGGCGCCGAAATTCACCGACCTGACCGGACGCTCGCGGGTCAAGCGCATGTCGGAGAGCCTCGAAATCGGGATAGAACTGCAACTGCCGGATGGCGGGCGGTCGGTTGCGCAGGGGGGCGATCACGGATTGCCCTTGGCAGAATCGGCTCCGAAAAATCCGCTGCGCAGAGAAATCGCGAAGCTCGCCGCTTCGCTGCATGAAATCGGCAAGAATGATGCCGAGGCCGCGTAGAACGAGGGGCACGAATGTTTTCCAGATACAAGAAATCCACGCCAGGGGCAGTCAAGACCTCGGCGCCGAAACCGGCCAACGATCAGCCCGGACCGGCCGCGCCCCAAACGGCGCCCGAGGCCAAGCCGACCCTGCGGCGCGCACCGCAGAAGGCCAAGGCTGTTCCCGCCAGCGCCGACAAGGACCGCAAGCGCAAGGAGCGTCTGGCCGAGATCAAGCTGGACCTACACCGCGCCCTTCTGGACAATCTCAATCTGTCTGCTCTCGACTCCGCCAGCGAGGCGGATCTGCGCGCCGAGATCAGTTCCATCGCCAGCGAGGTTCTCGAGGAGCGCAGCATCGTGCTCAACCGCGAGGAACGCCATACCCTCACGCAGGAACTCTATGACGAGGTCCGCGGACTCGGGCCGCTGGAGACATTGCTTCAGGACGACACCGTGAACGACATTCTCGTCAATGGCCCGCAACAGATATTCGTCGAACGCGCCGGTCGGCTCGAACTTTCCGACGTCACCTTCAAGGACGAAAGGCATCTGCTTCGCATCATCGACAAGATCGTCTCGGCGGTTGGCCGCCGGGTGGACGAGTCCAACCCCTATGTCGACGCGCGCCTTGCGGATGGTTCACGTTTCAACGCCATGGTTCCGCCGATCGCCGTGGATGGAAGCCTCGTGTCGATCAGGAAATTCAAGAAGGACAAGCTGGGTATTGACGACCTGGTGAATTTCGGCGCCTTCAACGAGGAAATGGCCGCTTATCTTCAGGCCGCGGTGGCCTGCCGTCTGAACATCATCGTCTCGGGCGGAACCGGGTCCGGCAAGACCACCACACTCAACGCGCTGTCGTCGTTCATCGACAATTCCGAACGCATACTGACCATCGAGGACACGGCAGAACTGCAGCTTCAGCAGATTCACGTGGGCCGGATGGAAAGCCGCCCGCCCAACGTCGAGGGCAAGGGCGAGGTGAGCCCGCGGGACTGCCTCAAGAACGCGCTCAGGATGCGCCCCGACCGGATCATCGTGGGTGAGACCCGCGGCGAGGAGGTTATCGACATGCTGCAGGCCATGAACACCGGCCATGACGGCTCGATGACCACGATTCACGCCAACAATGCCCGCGATGCGGTCAGCCGTCTGGAGAACATGATCGCAATGGCCGGGATCGAAATGCCGCTCAAGGCGGTACGAAGCCAGATCGCTTCGGCCGTGCACCTGATCGTGCAGGCCAGCCGCCTTCAGGACGGGTCGCGCCGCATGACCTCGATCACCGAGATCACCGGCATGGAGGGCGACGTGATCTCGATGCAGGAGATATTTCGTTTCCAGCGTGTCGGCCTGACACCCGAAAACAAGATCATCGGCCACTTCACCGGCGCGGGGGTGCGTTCGCACTTCACGGAACGTTTCCGGCTTTGGGGCTACGACCTGCCGCCTGCCATCTTCGAACCAGTGGCGGCGGAGTAACCGGGATGACAATCAGCCCGGAACCCATAATCTATGGCCTCATTTTCGTCGGGGTGCTGGTCCTTGTGGAAGGCATCTACCTGACGGTCTTCGGCAAGTCCATCAGCCTCAACAGCAGGGTAAATCGGCGCCTCGACATGCTGGAAAAGGGCGCCGCTCGTCAGGAAGTGATGGAAAAGCTCCGCAAGGAAATGGAGCAGCATCTGCGATCGCAGCGGATACCGCTTTATTCCATGCTTGCCAGCAAGGCGCAGAAGGCCGCGATCGCTTTCACGCCGCAACAGCTTGTCCTGCTGATGTTCGGGCTGGCCTCGGCGGCTTTCGTGGCATTGTCCATCGGCACCGAGACTGCGGTGCCGGTGCGCGCGGCGATTTCTGTCGGGATGGGCGTGGGGGGCGTGATCCTTTGGATCAATATCAAGGCCGGCAAGCGGACGGCTCTGCTTGAGGAACAACTTCCCGACGCGATCGAACTGATGGTGCGCTCGCTCAAGGTGGGGCATCCGTTCTCGTCGGCCATCTCGATCGTCGCCAACGAGGTTGCGGACCCGTTGGCGACCGAATTCGGAATGATCGCCGACGAAGCCGCCTATGGCCGCGACATGAGCGAGGCGCTCAAGGAAATGTCCAACCGTCTCGACATGCAGGACCTGCGCTTTCTGGCCGTGGCTGTGACGATCCAGCAGCAATCGGGCGGCAACCTGGCCGAGATCCTTGCCGGTCTCGCCAGGGTGATCCGGGCCCGATTCCGTCTGTTTCGCAGGGTCAAGGCAATCACCGCCGAGGCGAAATGGTCAGGCAACTTCCTGTCGGCTTTTCCCGTGCTCGCACTGATCGCGATCAACATGCTGGACCCGAATTATTACGACGAGGCGATGGAGCACCCCTTCTTCATCCCTGCCTGCCTTGCTGTCGGGGCGTTTCTTGTCGCCAACCTGTTCGTGATGCGCGCCCTCGTGAACATCAAGGTCTGAAGGAAAAACCATGCGCCTGATCATCGACATGCTGACCACGACGCTGGGCCCCTTCGGCCCGGTGATCGCCATCGGCATGCTGGGCGTCTTCCTGATACTCGGGACCGTTCTGCTGATGATCAATCAGCGTGCAGATCCGCTTGACAAACTCAAGAAGAACGCCCGGCCGGACACAGGCAAGTCCAAGGACAAGCAGCAATCCCTGCGCAGCCGCGGGCGCAATGAAAAGCTCGACAAATACGCCAATTTCCTTGAGCCGCAGGACGAGGAACAGCTTTCCGAGATGAAGCGCACGCTGATGCAGGCGGGCTATCGGGGCCGTGATGCCGTGCGCTATTTCCACTTCGCCCAGTTCGCGCTCGGGATCGGGTTCCTGGTTATCGGGGTTGTTTACTACGTCATGTTCGTGTCGGGTACCGACACGACGACCCAACAGACACTGATGTATATCCTGGGTCCGGGTGGCGTGGGCTACATGCTGCCTAAGTACTGGATCACCAAACGCCAGCAGAAACGGCAGGAGGAGATCGAGGAGGGCTTTCCCGACAGCCTCGACATGATGCTGATTTGTGTCGAGGCCGGTCAATCACTCGATCAGGCAATCATACGCGTTGCCCATGAAATAAAACCGTCCTTTCCGGCCCTGTCGGAAGAATACGAGATCGTGTCACAACAAATCAAAGCGGGCCGTGACAAACCTTCGGTGTTGAACGAAATGTCCGAACGTTGTGGCGTGCAGGACATCTCGAGCTTCGTGACCGTTCTGATCCAGTCGCAGAGTTTCGGCACGTCGATCGCCGACGCGCTGCGGGTCTATGCCGGCGAAATGCGTGACAAACGGGTCATGCGGGCCGAGGAAAAGGCCAACAAGCTACCCACGAAGATGACATTGGTCACCATGACGCTTACAGTTCCCCCACTTCTTATCATCCTGGTGGGGCCCTCGGTGATCGGGCTGATGGAACTCACGGCAATGTCGAAGTGACACGCGGATCGAAAAAAACAGGGCCGAATGGCACGAGCAGGGGCAATTCTGGTGATCGCGCTGGCGCTGGCGGGCTGTAACCCGGGAGATCCGTCGGATGGACCCTACGCACCGGGCATCGCTCCCTCCGGCACGTCTGTGGACGGTTTGACAGTGGGGCACCGCATGATGCGCGCGGGCGAACACGAACTGGCGCTCGAGGCTTTTACCCGCGCCGCGTCCGAACACGGAATAACGCCCGATATACTTGCCGCACTTGGCAGCGCAAATCTTGCACTCGGACGGCTCGGTCAGGCCGAGGACCTTTTGAGAGACGCGATCGAAAGCGAAGATGCCGTGCCGGAAACCTGGAACAATCTCGGCGTCGTCCTCATGGAACGGGGCAAGACGGCCGAGGCATCCCGGATTTTCCGTCACGCATACGCGATCGACAATGGCGAAAGTGACGCGATTCGCGATAATCTTCGCTTGGCCCTCGCAAAATTGGAAAATCCCGGTTATGTTGTTGGCAAGGAACAAGATTACAAATTGGTACGGCGGGGCAGCAGCGATTACCTGATCCGCAAGATACCATGACGAGGCGAAGGCAGTAAAAGGACGCAAGAATGCGCCACCCCATCCTATTTTCGCTCTGCGCCGCTGGCGCGGTCCTGGCGTCTGGCTGTGAAAAGGACAGCGGTGATGATGTCGACCGTGCCTTTCAGGGCGTGAATGTCGTTGACGAGACCAATCTCAACGACGTCATGCTCACGGCAGCGGACCCGAACGAGGCCGTGACCTATTTTCAGCGCACCACCCAGGAGCAACCGGATCGCATCGACCTGCGGCGCGGCTTGGCCAAATCCCTGATCCGCGCCAAGCGCCACACAGAAGCGATAACCGCCTGGAAAAAAGTCACCAAGCATGAAAAGGCCACCGACGAAGACCGTGTCAACCTGGCCGATGCGCTTATCCGGAACAATGACTGGGACGAGGCCGAGAAGGTACTTGACGCCATCCCGCCAACCTTCGAGACCTTCAAGCGCTACCGGCTCGAAGCGATGGTCGCCGACAGCAACAAGGACTGGGAAAGCGCCGACAGTTTCTATGAAACTGCGGCGGGTCTGACCACCCGCCCTGCCGGGGTTCTGAACAACTGGGGTTATTCCAAACTTTCGCGTGGCGAATTTGCCGAGGCCGAAAGGCTGTTCTCTGACGCCATACGCCTTGACGGAACGCTGTTCACCGCCAAGAACAACCTTGTCCTGGCCCGCGGAGCACAGCGCAATTATACCCTGCCGGTGATGCCGGTGACCCAGACCGAACGTGCGCAACTGCTCTACACGCTCGGGCTTTCGGCGATCAAGCAGGATGACGTTACAACCGGTCGCGGGCTTCTTCAGGAAGCGGTCGACACCCACCCCCAGCATTTCGAGGAAGCCGCCCGCAGCTTGCGCGCGCTCGAAAGCAACGTCGTCAATTGATTTACCTGCCAAGGGACCGGACCGGAGCCACCGATGCACATAACCGCCACCGAGGCCTTCTGGTTCCTGCCCTTTGTCCTGCCGGTCTGTCTCTGGGTGGCCTGGACCGATCTCAAGTTGATGCGGATCCGGAACACGGCTGTGATCACGCTTGCCGCCATCTTCGTGATCGTGGGTCCGCTGGCCCTGCCATTGGGAGATTACGGCTGGCGTCTGGCCCACCTTCCCGTGGCGCTCGTGATCGGCATCGCATTGAACGCGGGCGGACTCGTGGGGGCGGGCGACGCCAAGTTCGTTGCTGCTGCCGCCCCCTTCATCGCCCCCGGTGATGTCACGTTGCTGGCCCTGATCATGGCCGCCAACCTGCTTGCCGCCTTCGCAGCCCATCGAATCGCCAAGTACAGCGGCCTGCGCCATCTCGCCCCCGAATGGGAAAGCTGGTCACGCGGCAAGAAATTCCCAATGGGCCTGTCGCTGGGGGGATCCCTGGCGATCTACCTCGGCCTCGCGGCGGCTTACGGCGCCTGACCCGACACCGCCCCGGACCTGCCCCGGGGATACCACATTTCCTGCATCTTTAGTCGGCATCATTCACGCGACGCACCATGCAAGCACAGGATCGACGTGATGAACATGCAAGCCCCTGCAACCGGGGTACAACCACCCCCGCCACCCAGCACCATCGAGGACATGCGCCTCCCCCCGGTGATGATGCGCGACATCCTGCTGAAAACGATCTTCCGCAAGAATACCAATACTGCCTCGGATATCGCCACCGCGCTCTGCCTGCCGCGCGCCGTCACCCAGGAACTCGTGGACACTGCCCGCGAACAACGCCTGCTCGAGGCGACCGGCACGCTCAATGCCAACTCCGGCAATGAGATGGGTTTCCAGCTCACGGATGCGGGAAAGTCCCGCGCCCTCGACGCGCTCAGCCAGTCAGAGTATTTCGGCGCCATGCCTGTGCCGCTCGCGGTTTACGCCGAGCAGGTCCGTCGGCAGTCAATCCGCAATATCCAGATCACCCGGGATGAACTGACCCGCGCGATGGGGCACCTGGTGCTGCCCGACTCGCTGCTCGATCACTTGGGTCCGGCGGTCAGCGCGGGGCGCTCGATCCTGATGTACGGCCCACCGGGCAACGGCAAGTCCTCGATCTCCAATGGCATCCGCGACGCCTTGGGCGACAAGATCTATGTCCCCCGCGCGATCGAGTACGCCGGCCAGGTGATCACTGTTTACGACCCCATCGTGCATTCCGCGGCAGAAGCGGAACAGGACGACCCCAACGCCCTGCGCCGGCGCCGCACCTTCGACACGCGCTACGTGCGCTGCGAACGTCCGACCGTGATCACCGGCGGGGAACTGACGCTCGACATGCTTGATCTGGTGTACAATCCCACGGCCCGGACATACCAGGCGCCGCTTCAGTTCAAGGCCACCGGCGGGATCTTCATCGTCGATGACCTTGGCCGCCAATCCGAGCCGCCGCAAAGTTTGATAAACCGCTGGATCGTGCCACTGGAGGAAGGCAAGGACATCCTCGCCCTGCAGTCGGGTGAAAAATTCGAGGTTCCCTTTGACACGCTTGCGATCTTCTCGACCAATTTCCACCCAAACGAGATCTTCGACCAGGCCGCGCTCCGCCGAATTTTCTACAAGATCAAGATCGACGGTCCCTGCCAGGCCGATTTCCTCAAGATCTTCGCAATGGTGGCCAAGAAAAAGAAGATGCCGCTCGACGAGGCGTCGCTTGTCCATCTGATCCGCAAGAAATATCCGGAAATCAATAACGTGTACGCAAACTACCAGCCGATTTTCCTGATCGACCAGATGATCGCGATATGTGAGTTCGAGGGCATCCAGTACCAGATGACGCCCGAACTGATAGAACGTGCCTGGGCCAACATGTTCGTCCGCGAGGAAGAGATCATTCACTGACGGCGGCGGCGCGGCCCTCTCCTCGGGCCGGAATGATAGCGTGTTGCATTCAATCGGAAACGGTCCGGAGACGGGCGGGTGACCCCGATCCGGCGCAACACACTCGAATGTGCGGCTTCCGGCCCTGATCGGAAATCGGCATGCGGACGCGCCACCGTTCTCTTTGCCCGCGTCTTTGCTTTCCGCGCCCGCGCCCCTAGCTTGCCGCCCATGACAGCCCTGCCCTCACTCATTTCGGACTGGTTCACCACGCGTGGCTGGTCGCTTCACCCGCATCAACGCGAGATGCTCGCACGGGCCGGTGACCCCGCCACCTTGCTGATCGCACCCACCGGCGGTGGCAAGACGATGGCGGGCTTTCTGCCCACCCTGGCAGAGCTGGCCGATGGCGGGCATGACGGGTTGCACACGCTTTATATCTCGCCGCTCAAGGCCCTCGCCGCGGATATACGGCGCAATCTGGTCACGCCGATAACCGAACTGGACCTGCCAATCCGGGTCGAGGATCGAACCGGAGACACATCCTCGCATGCAAGACGGAGGCAACGCGCGGCCCCCCCGCACATCTTGCTGACAACACCCGAAAGCCTGGCGCTGCTGACATCCTATGCCGATGCGCCGCGGATATTCGCGGGGCTGCGGCGCGTTGTCGTGGACGAGGTTCACGCGCTGGCCGAATCCAGGCGCGGCGATCAGCTTATGCTGGCGCTCGCGCGACTTCAGGCGCTCTGCCCCAGGCTGAGGCGCGTGGGCCTTTCGGCCACCGTGGAGGATCCCGGGGTGATCGCGGCATTCCTGGCGCCGCATCCAGAACCATGCGCCATCCTTGCCGCCGATCCCGGCCCAGATCCGGATATCGCCACCCTGGAAACGCACGTGCCGCCCCCCTGGGCAGGCGGCGGAGCCACCCACGCGATACCGGAGATCCTGGAACGGGTCCGGGCCCACCGAACGACTCTGATCTTTCACAATACCCGCGCCCAGGCCGAGATCTTCTTTCGCAACCTGTGGCTGGCCAATGAAGAGGGTTTGCCGATCGGCATCCACCACGGCAGTCTGGACCGTGCGCAGCGGGAGCGTGTGGAGACGGCCATGAGCCGCGGTGAACTGCGCGCCATCGTCTGCACCGGCAGCCTTGATCTAGGGCTCGACTGGGGCGATGTGGACCTTGTGATACAGGTCGGCGCCCCCAAGAACGTCAAGCGTCTGGTGCAGCGTATCGGACGGGCAAACCATCGCTACAATGCTCCCTCCAAGGCGCTTCTGGTGCCTGCCAACCGGTTCGAGGAGCTCGAATGCCGCGCCGCTCTGGAAGCGGTCCGCGCGCATGATCTGGATGGCGAGCCGAGAGGGCCCGGTCCGCTTGACGTCCTGTGTCAGCACATTCTCGTCACCGCCTGCGCGGGGCCCGTCGCGGCGGACCACCTCTTTGACGAGGTAAGGCGCGCGGGGCCCTATGCCTCTTTGTCACGCACCGATTTCGATGAATGCCTGGAATTCTGCGCCACCGGCGGCTACGCGCTCCGGGCCTACGACCAGTGGCGGCGGCTGAAACAGGATGCGGAAGGTTTATGGCGCCTGCGTGACCCGCGCAGTGCGCGCCTCATACGGATGAACATTGGCACCATTCAGGATGCCGACAAGCTCAAGGTGCGCCTGAAACGCAAACGCGGCGGCAAACCCCTGGGCGAGGTCGAGGAAGGTTTCGCCGCCTCTCTGACGCCGGGCGACACCTTTTTGATCGGCGGGCAGGTGGTGCGTTACGAGTCGCTGCGCGAAATGACCGTAGAGGTCAGCCGCGATGCCGCACGCCAACCCAGGATCGCGGTGTTTTCCGGTACCAAGTTCGCCACATCCACGCAACTTTCCCAACGTATCCTCAAGCTTCTGGCGGGAGGGGACTGGCGGGACCTGCCCGAACATACCCGCGACTGGCTCCAGCTTCAGCATCAAGTGTCGCAATTGCCGCGCGCCGGCTGCCTGCTGATCGAGAGTTTCCCGCATGAAGGCCGGGAACATACTTGCATTTACGGCTATGCGGGGCGCAACGCGCAACAGACACTCGGCCTGCTTCTGACCAAACGGATGGAGGAGACGGGCCTTGCGCCGCTCGGTTTCGTGGCCACCGATTACGCCACGCTGATCTGGGGACTGGAGCCGGTGCAGGATCCGGCGCCGCTTTTCCAGCCCGAGGCGCTGCACGCCGGGCTTGATACATGGCTCGCGCAGAATGCCCTGATGAAACGCACCTTTCGTGCGTCGGCCACCATCGCCGGCCTGATCCAGCGCAACACGCCGGGCACCCGGAAATCCGGCCGCCAGGCGACGTTCTCCTCCGACATCCTCTACGATACCCTGCACCGGCACGATCCCGGTCACCTGCTGCTGCGCGTTACCCGGCAGGAGGCGATGCGCGGGTTGATCGATTTCGGGCGCGTCACCGAAATGCTGGAACGGATTGGCGGGCGGATAGACCATCGCCGCCTGAAACGCGTATCCCCTTTCGCGGCGCCCCTTCTCCTCGAGGCCGGGCGCACACCGGTCGAGGGCGCGGGACAGGAGCGCCTCATGGCCGAACAGGCGCAGAAGCTGATGAACGCGGCTGGACTGAACGGTTGACAGCCTCCCGCGACAGGCTTGCAACTTCGGTGCCAGCGCTCCAATCAGGGGCCATGACGGGACATGGTTTCACCCTTTCCGGCGCACATCTTGTCGCGCTCGGCAGCGGCGCCCTGCATTGGCCCGCGCACGATCTGCTCTGTGTCTCGGACCTGCACCTCGGCAAGTCCGGGCGGCGGTTGCGCCTCGGCGGCGCCCCGCTACCCCCCTATGAGACACGCGACACGCTTGAGCGGCTGGAAAAAGCGCTGGACCATACCGGCGCCGGAACCGTGGTATGTCTTGGCGACAGTTTTGATGACAATGCCGCCGCGAGGGACTTGCCCGAGGAAGAAAAGCTCAGGATCACGGCGCTACAGGCCGGCAGACGCTGGATCTGGATCGAGGGCAATCACGATCCGGGCCCGGTGGAGCTGGGCGGAACGCATCTGGACGAACTGGCGCTGCCCCCGCTTGCCTTCCGCCACATCGCCCGTCGCGACCGGACAGGCGAGATATCGGGTCACTACCACCCCAAGGCCACGATCGGGCTGGGCGGACGCCGCATGTCGCGGCCGGCTTTCCTGATTGACAACGACAGGGTCATCCTGCCCGCATTCGGGACCTACACGGGCGGCCTGCGCAGCGGCGATCCCGCCCTTGCCGGGCTGATGCGGGACTCGGCCGTCGCGGTCCTGACAGGGGCTGCTCCGGTCGTGATTCCGATGCCGCGCTGAAGGTCAGGTCATGCGCTTCGCGCCAAGGCGTTCTCGCCGGTATGGATGATACCCGAAGCCTCGAGATCGGGCCGGTACTTCCGGCTGACCGGCAGACGATCGCCATTTGTTACAATGACGAAGAACCGATGCGCGTTCTCACGTTCCATTCCGGCAATGGCCCTCCGCGCCACCCAGAAGGACCGGTGCGTGCAGAACCCTTCCACCGGCTCCATCTCGTCCATTGCGTCACCAAGACGCATGCGCAAGGTGTGCCGGCCGCCTTCGGTCACCACTTCAACAAAATGATCCCGCGCGCAAAGGTAGAGGATCGGCGCACGATCTTCCCTGGGCAAGCGCCGCAAGAGTCGCGCCGCCTCGGGGCCGTGCGCGTCTGCACGCGGGGAAACGCGGACGCAGGCGTCACTCGTGCCGGAGGTGAAGTAGCTCCCCGGTTCGACACCGGGGGTCAGGCGCCGCGCGACGAATACCCCGACCGAGATGATAAGGACATTCACCGCGGTATGCAGAAACGGGGTATCGGGTTCGACTTCCGGCAACGCCAGACCCCTTTTGGCAAGCCACGGAACCGGCGAGAAAACCGCTGTCATCATGAGTACCGCCGAAACGTCGAAAAGGATCGGCCGTTCCGTGCCGACCAGCCCCTTCACCGTTGCCCTAACTCCGCAGCCCGCCACAATGGACACCGTCACGATCACCAGCCAATAGAGCGCGCGGCCTTCGAAACTCATCGTCCGGTCCGTACCGAACGGCGCCGCCAGGATCGCGACCATCACAGCGATCAGCCATATGTGAACCGTCAACGGGGTGAGAAGCGACCCGTAACTTTCCCTGAATGCAGCCCTCAGGTCCTCTTCCCTCTTTCGTGACAAGGTCTCACCGCTTCTACTTGCCCGAAAGGGCCCGAACCAAAACGGCGCGGATTTCTGTTCACAGCTCCCACGCCGGACGTTAAAACCGAGGGATAGCACATCCAGCCACAAGGGAAACAATTCTGACGTGTGCCCACGATCACGAAAAATTGAAGAATTGCAAGCCAGCTTCGCCGCCCAGTCGATGATGGCCACGCTTGGCGCCACCCTTGGCAAGGCAGGCGAGGGCGAGGCCGAAATACATGCGCCAATTCTGCCCGGTAGCCTTCAGCAGCACGGCTATGCCCATGCCGGGCTCACCTTCTCGATCGGTGACAGCGCAGCCGGCTACGCGGCCCTCAGCGTGATGCCCGATGGGGCCGAAGTGCTGACCTCCGAGATGAAGATCCACCTTCTGGCTCCGGCACGCGGCGACGTTCTGATCGCACGCGGACGGGTGATCAAACCTGGCCGCAGGCTTGTCATCGTCCAGGCTGACATACACGCCCGCGCGGACGGGACTGAAACCCATGTCGCGCTCATGACCGGCACCATGGTTCCGATCCTACCCGGCTGAAGTCTTTCGGTGTTGACCGGACCCGTTCCGCAGATGGACGCACGGCCGCCCCGGTGGCTCCGGCACGCGCCCGCCTCGGGGCGGGTGCGTGCCCGTCGCGTTTGCGACGAGTGGGTGCATCCGATCTGGCGCAGCTTGAACTAGATCAATCCGGCGGCACGTGCCGCGGGTCTCTGGGAGCGGCTTACCGGCACCTCGGCACCATCGGCCATCACGACAAGGTCCCGGCCACCGCGCCGCCGATGCCCGGTCGCCTGCCGGATCATGATCCAGTGCGAGCGGTGAACGCGAAGGCCGCCCGCCCCGTCCAACTCGGCCTCCGCATCCGCAAGGCGCATAAGGATCAGCGCATGTCCGGCCGCCGTCACGACCTTCAGATAATGGTCCTGCGCTTCGATGCGGATGAGAGGCCCGCGCCTGTCCGGTGGCAAACGCCGCAGGAAAACGGTGGCCGGCGATGGTTCGGCCGTGCCCCCTGACCGTTCTGGCGGGGCCGTGCCCGATCGCGGCGCGCCGAATGGTCCCAGCAGCCTCGCCGCGGCTTCGACCATCAGCGTGATCAGGAACACCAGTCCAACCATGTAGACCAGATCGTCCCAACCACCCCAGCCGTCGAAGACGGCCGCATTTATTCCGTGAATCGCCAATGCAAGGATGATCGAGCCGGCGGACCGCGCCGCGATGCCGCCCCACTCCGAAAGGCCGGCGGACAACCTCACCGCAAGCAACCCCAGGCTGACAGAAATCCCCACGATGCCGGCCCAGTAGGCCAGCCTGGCCGTGGGGGCCAGTGCTTCGAACGTACCAAAGGGGCCGGCTACCCCGGCCAGCACGCTCAGGATTGCCCAGATCCCGAGCGGCAGCCGCCAGCGGTGCAGTTCACGAAGCGCGGATTGCATTTCCCGTCACCCACGTAGCCGTTCGGGCGGCCACGCATGCACTCTGGCGCGGGCCGCCGCGTCTGCCCGATACCGGCCCGGAGCAACCGACTTCACCGACACGGGAGACGCTTCATGACACTCGATCCGTTACTGAATACCACACCGGCGATCCGGCTTCACGCCCTGACCGCGCTGGCGGTGCTGGGCCTGACCCTGACGATCTTTCTGCTGCCGCGCGGACGACGGGCGCACCGCGTCCTCGGCTGGACATGGGTGGTGGCCATGGCGGTGATCGCGATCAGCAGCTTCTGGATCCATACCATCGGCCAGCTGGGGCCGTTCAGCCTGATCCACCTGCTCTCGATCGCCACGCTGGCCGGACTTGTCTACGGGGTCACCGCCGCGCGCCGGCGTCGCGTG
>Ga0102929_1000589_pt1 | contig 21457 bp, 18 predicted proteins | sample SalPonR1_B_D2_MG_FD_78510 | JGI IMG/M metagenome (GOLD analysis project Ga0102929, IMG submission 78510) | Salt pond soil microbial communities from South San Francisco under conditions of wetland restoration - Salt Pond MetaG R1_B_D2_MG | ecosystem: Environmental > Aquatic > Marine > Intertidal... | reverse complement strand
CCGATTCTCAGACCCAATCGTAGAGTTCCACATGGACATCCCCGGCTGAAATGCCGAGTTGGTGCAGGGCGCTCTGGGTCGCTTCCATCATCGGCACCGGCCCGTCGACGAAGTAACAGCGCTTGATGCGCTCCTGCGGCAGGTGCCGGGCCAGAAGCTCCGGCGTGATCCATCCGGTTTCTCCCTGCCAGTCCGATGGCGGTTCTTCCAGGATCACGATGGTTTCCAGATCGATCCTCTCGGCCAGGGTTTCGAGTTCCTCGCGAAAGGTCAGTCCTTCCCAGGTTTTGGCGGCATAGTAGAGCTGCACCGGCCGGGGATCGTTGCGGTCCGCCATGGTGCGCAGAATGCTCATGAAAGGCGCAACACCGATGCCGCCGGCAATCAGCACGTACCCGGCCTGGGGCTGGCGGTCGATGGAAAAAGCCCCGTAGGGTCCTTCCAGATAAATGGCTTCACCAATTTTCACCTGGCCGATTTGGCTGGTGTAGTCACCCAGCTCCTTGATGGTCAGCTCCAGCCGTTCCGGGTGCTCCGCGCTCGAGGCCAGCGAAAACGGATGCTCGCGCAGCGCAAAAGGGGTGTGCCAGAGTGAGACCCAGGCGAACTGACCGGGCTGAAAATGAAAACCACTGTGTCCTTCGGGCTCAACGACCAGCGTCCAGGCGTTGCCCCGCTCTTCGCGCAAATCGGTCACCCGGTAGGGCCGGCGCATGATCAGCAGCGGCTTGACCAGGCGCCGGTAGGCCAGGAACAGGATCCAGGAGGCCGGGATGACGAACCAGAGGACTTTCTTCCAGGGTGCATCGACGTAATAACCGACCAGCTGGATGTGAACGATCGCCAGGGACAGGGCGGCAACGGCCAGGATGATATGCCACAGCCGCCAGCGGTCGTATTCGATGCCGAGCTCACTGCGCCAGACCGAAGTGGCGATCAACAGCGCCAGGCTGAGCAGGGAACCGAGAGCGGCCCAAAGATGGGCAGGCATCGCGGCCGGATGGAGCATGGCGAGCATGTAAGGTTCGGCGGCAAAGATCAGCACCGGATGCAGCAGGGTGAACAGCAGAGCAATGATCGAAATCCGGCGGTGAATATAATAAACAATGTCGATGCCGAAAGGTTCGGTGGCATGCCGGAACCGGGCAGTCAGCGCAAAGGTGACCCCCATCATGGTGGTGGCCGCAAAGCCCAGTGCCAGCGAAAAATCCCACCAGAAGCCGTTGCCGCCGGGCACAGGTCGCACCAGCAGAATCAGCAGCGGCGTCAGAACCAGCACCAGGTAGACGCCGATCCAGGCGATGCCGGCCAACATCAAATTCATGATCTTCCCTCCACCGGGGCAAATCCCCCAAACAGGCTTCGCCCCGTCTCGTTCAATGCTTCTCCACTTCGGCGATCCGCCGGATCACGCCGATCACGCTGTCGGGGTTGAGTGAAATGGAATCGATCCCCTCTTCGACCAGGAACGCGGCAAAGTCGGGATAATCGCTGGGAGCCTGGCCGCAGATGACGATCTTGGTGCCCGTCCGGTTAGCGGCCCGGATCACCTGGGCGATGCTGGTGGTGACCGCCTCGTCACGCTCGTCGAACAGCTCCTTGAGGATCGCTGAATCACGGTCGATGCCGAGGGTCAACTGGGTCAGGTCATTGGAACCGATGGAGAAACCGTCGAAGCGTTCGGCAAACTTCTCGGCGAGCACCACGTTGGCGGGGATCTCGACCATGACGTAGATTTCCAGACCCTTTTGACCACGGACCAGTCCCTCTTCGGCCATCACCTCCAGAACCCGGTCGGCTTCGCCGAGGGTCCGGCAGAAAGGGATCATGACCACCAGGTTGTCGAGGCCGATGGTTTCGCGGACCCGCTTGACCGCGGCGCATTCCAGGGCAAAGCCGGCCCGGTAGCGCTCATGGTAGTAGCGGGAGGCGCCCCGGAAGCCGAGCATGGGATTTTCCTCGGCAAATTCGAACTGACTGCCGCCGATCAGGTCGGCGTATTCGTTGGTCTTGAAATCGCTCATGCGCAGGATCACCGGGTCGGGGTACTGACTGGCGGCGATGGTGGCGATACCCTGGGTGAGCTGGTCAACGAAGTACTCGCTCTTGTCGTCGTAATTGCGGGTCAGCTCGCGGATCTGTTTTTTAGCGTCCTTGTCCTCGAGCTGGTCATAGTTGAGCAGCGCCATCGGGTGGGCCTGGATGATATTGTTGATGATGAACTCCATGCGCGCCAGGCCGATGCCGCGGCAGGGCAGCCGCCACCAGCGGAAAGCGGCGGCCGGGCTGGCGATGTTCATCATGATCTGGGTTTTGATCTCCGGCAGGTCCTCGAGGTTGACCTCGGCTTCGTCATATTCGAGGATGCCCTGATAGATCTTGCCCTGATCCCCCTCGGCGCAGGAAAGGGTCACCTCCTGGCCGTCCTCCAGTTCGCCGGTGCCGTGGTCGGTGCCGATCACCGCGGCAATGCCCAGTTCCCGGCTGACGATGGCGGCATGCGAGGTCCGTCCGCCGTGGTCGGTGATGATGCCGGCGGCTTTCTTCATGATCGGCACCCAGTCCGGGTCGGTCATGCCGGTCACCAGGATATTGCCCTCTTCGAAGCGGTCGATCTCGCTGGCACTCTTGATCACCTGGGCCCTGCCCGCGGCAATCGCTTCGCCGACGGCCAGCCCGGTCAGCAGCACTTCGCCCTGCTGCCTGAGGGTGTAGGTCTTGAGGACGCCTGCCTCTTTGCGTGACTGTACCGTTTCGGGGCGGGCCTGAACGATGAACAGCTCCCTGCTGGCCCCGTCCTTGGCCCATTCCATGTCCATCGGCCGGCCGTAATGGTCTTCGATGACCGCCGCCCAGCGGGCCAGCTGCAGAATCTCTGCATCGCTGAGGACGAACGAGCGCCGCTCTTTCGCCGAGGTGTCGATATTGCGGGTGGTCTGGCCCGCCCGTCGGGCATAGACCATTTTCTTCTCCTTGCCGCCCAGTTTCTTATGCAGGATCGGCTTGAGATCGCGATGAGCCAGCAGCGGCTTGAACACGGTGTAGTTGTCCGGGGTCACCGTGCCCTGGACGACGTTTTCGCCCAGCCCCCAGGCAGCGTCGATGACCACCAGATCGGGGAAGCCGGTATCGGTGTCGATGGAGAACATCACGCCGGCCCCCGCCTGGTCGGAACGGACCATTTTCTGCACGCCGACCGAAAGAGCGACCTGCATGTGATCGAAGCCCTTGTTCTCCCGGTAGCTGATCGCCCGGTCGGTGAACAGCGAGGCGTAGCATTTGCGACAGGCATCGAGCAGCTCCTCTTCACCGGAAATATTGAGAAAGGTTTCCTGCTGGCCGGCGAAACTGGCATCGGGCAGATCCTCGGCGGTGGCGCTGCTGCGCACGGCAACGTCGACTTCCTCCTCGCCGCTGCGCCGGCAGAGTTCCCGGTAGGCGTCGCGGATGTCGAGCGCCAGATCGTCCGGCCAGCTGCCGCGGCGGATCATGCGCCGGATCGAATCCCCGGTTTTGTGCAGGGGTTTCTCGCCCTTACGATAATCGTCGAGGCGGCTCTCGATCTTTTCAGCCAGGTCGTTCTCCTGCAGGTATCGGCGGTAGGCATCCGCAGTGGTGGCGAAACCTCCCGGAACCCGGATGCCCTCGGCTTGCAAAGTACCGATCATCTCGCCCAGCGAGGCGTTCTTGCCGCCGACCTCGGCGACATCCTGGCTGCTCAGGTCTTCGAACCAGCGGATGGTACTGTTTTTCGCCTTCATCGCGTCTCTCCTTATCCAGGCACAGGCTTGGCCGGCCCCATTCATCCGTCATTGCCAATCAGCATCTCCTGCAGGCGCCGGGCATTGGCCGGTGCGTAACCTTGCTGATCGTTATCGAAAAAACAGAAAACATTCCTGCCCTGGTTTTTCCATGCTGAGATCGCCCCGGCCCAGCCGGCCAGGGCCTGTACCGAATAACTGCCTTCATAGGCCTGATCGGGCCCATGCAGCCGCACATAAACCAAGTCGGCGGTCACGGTTTTCGGCGATTGACGGCCGGCCAGATCGTAGATGCAGAAGGCCGCACCCGCCTCCTCCAAAAGTTGGTACACCTTGTCGTCGAACCAGCTTGGGTCCCGGAACTCGAAAGCGTAGCGGCCGGTCCCGGGCAATGCCGCGAGAAACGCCGCGAGCCGCTCGACGTTGCAGCGCCAGTTCGGCGGCAGCTGAAAGAGCACCGGTCCCAGCCGGTCGCCCAGTACGGCAACCCGCTGCAGAAACCGATCGACCGGTTGCCGGGGGTCCTTGAGCTTTTTCATGTGCGTGATATAGCGGCTGGCCTTGACTGCAAAGCGAAAGTTGTCCGGCACGGCATCACGCCAGTGTTCCAGGGTTTCTGCTTTCGGCAGCTGGTAAAAAGAGTTGTTGATTTCGGCGGCAGGGAAATGTCGGGCGTAGAAACCGAGCATGTCCTCGTCCGGCATGTCTTCGGGGAAAAACGGCCCCCGCCAATGATCATAGTGCCAGCCGGAAGTACCGATGCACACCTTTCTACTCATTTCTGGCCTTCTCCTCCCTGCTTCTGCCTGCGCCGCAAATCCACCCAGATCCAGAGTCCGCTGCCGATCAGCCAGAGCAGGCCCAGGCCGACCAGGGAATGGTACATCCAACCGGCCAGGCCGGGTCCATAGTGCGTTTTCGCCATCAGCAGGTTCCAGGCCGACCGCACCGGTTGCGGAGCCTCGCCGGCAAGACTGGTGGCCACCTGGCTGTAGACGCCGTAGCTGAGGACCAGGCCGCTCAAGGCCTGCAGCAGGAGGAAGGGGGCAAGAAGGATGCCGGCTCGGCGATGCCAGCGACGCAGGTCAAGCTGCTTCATGACAGATCAAAACCTCGATAAAATGTGGAATCGGCTGCCGCAGGGATTGCTTCGCGGCCTTTCGAACTATGATTCCTTGTATCAGTCCTGCGGCCGCTGTCAAACGATTGGCCGGCTTTTTTGCGACTGCGGTTGGCATCCGAAGCTTTCCCGCCAGCTTGACAAGGCCCGGCGGGACGCTAAGTTTTAATGGTATCCTCGAATCAATGGCCTTCGGCATTTCCACGGATCAGGAACAAACATGAGCAGAGCCTCTGACAAAAATGAACCCGGCACCGTCACCTCGGTGGTCGGCGGCGTGGTGGAAGCGCACTTTCCGGACGGCCTGCCGCCGCTCAACAACCTGCTGCTGGCCGGCGAGGACGACCGTTTCATCATCGAAGTCGCGCTGCATCTCGACCGCGAACATCTGCGCGGCATTGCCCTGACACCGACCCAGGGGCTGCTGCTGGCGGCGCCGATCCGCGACAGCGGCCACACCCTGGAAGCACCGGTCGGTCAGGAAACCCTCGGTCGGGTCTTCAATGTCTTCGGCGAGACGATCGACCGCGGCTCCCGCCTTGACGTCGGGCAGCGGCGCTCCATCCACCGCGAACCGCTCGATCTGCAGGAACGCTCGACCAAGTCGGAAATCTTCACCACCGGCATCAAGGCGATCGACGTGCTGGCCCCCCTGGAACGCGGCGGCAAGGCCGGCCTGTTCGGCGGCGCCGGCGTCGGCAAAACCGTGTTGATCACCGAACTGATTCACAACATGGTCGGCGAGCACGAAGGCGTTTCCATTTTCTGCGGCATCGGCGAGCGCTGCCGGGAAGGCGAGGAACTCTACCGGGAGATGCGGGAGGCCGAAGTGCTCGACAATACGGTGATGGTCTTCGGCCAGATGAACGAACCGCCGGGCTGCCGCTTTCGGGTCGGCCTGGCCGCCATGACCATGGCCGAATATTTCCGTGATGACCGCCGCCAGGATGTCCTGCTGCTGATCGACAACATCTTCCGCTTCATCCAGGCCGGCATGGAGATTTCGGGACTGCTCGGGTTGATGCCCTCGCGGCTTGGCTACCAGCCGACCATGGCCTCCGAACTCTCGGAACTGCAGGAGCGCATCACCAACACCCCGCAGGCGGCAATCACCTCGATTCAGGCGGTCTACGTGCCGGCCGACGATCTGACCGACCCGGCGGCGGTGCATACCTTTTCGCACCTGTCGGCCTCCATCGTGCTGTCGCGCAAGCGGGCCAGCGAAGGCCTCTACCCGGCCGTCGATCCGCTGGAATCGAACTCCAAGATGCTGACGCCGCAGGTGGTCGGCGAGCGCCACTACCGGATCGCCCGCGAGATCCAGCGGACCCTGGCCTCCTACGAGGACCTCAAGGACATCATCGCCATGCTCGGCATGGAGGAGCTGTCCCGTGATGATCGCAGCACGGTCCATCGCGCCCGCCGGCTGGAACGGTTTCTGACCCAGCCTTTTTTTACCACCGAACAGTTTACCGGCACTCCCGGCCGGACCGTATCCCTCGACGAAGCCCTGACCGGCTGCGAGCGTATCCTCAACGATGAATTCAGCGACTTTCCGGAGAAATCACTGTACATGATCGGTGCGGCGGACGAAGCACGGGAGAAGAGTCGGCAACGGGAGGCAAAAGAGGACGACCGGGAGCAGGCCGAAGAGCAGGCTGCCTCGGAATCTCCGAACAGCGGGGAGGCCGCGTGAAGCTGAGGGTCTTTCTGCCGACGCGCATCCTGCTGGAAAGGGAGGTCGCAACAGTGACCGCCAGAGGACCCAACGGCGCTTTCGGCCTGCGGCCCCGGCATATCGACATGGTCTCCGCCCTCGCTCCGGGTCTGCTCGGCTATCGTCGCTCGGCGGAGACGGATGAGGAATTCGTCGCGGTTGATCGCGGTATCCTGGTCAAGCAGGGCGACGAGGTCCGGGTCTCCGTGCGCAATGCCGTAGCGGATGCACCCCTGGAGGAATTGTCGGAACTGGTCGACCAGCACTTCGCAGTCCTCGATGAACAGGAGCGCAAGGTCAAGAGCGCCGTCGCCAGGCTCGAGGCGGATTTTCTGCGGCGCTTCATGGAAATCTGAAGCCGTTCGCGAAGCGGACAGAAAACAGGAGACCGAGGCAGCCATGACGGCGGCAGAAAAGAAAAACGGCGAAGACTCCGGCCAGGAATTCCGGCACGAAGTCAGGGCAAGCCAGAAACGCAAGATCCGGGCCCGGCGTCAGGGAGACCAGGGCGTCTGGTTCGGTCTGGGCATGTTCGGTCTGGTCGGCTGGTCGGTGGCCATTCCGGCGCTGCTCGCCATCGGCCTGGGCGTCTGGATCGATGCCCGCAGCGAAAGTTCATACTCCTGGACCCTGATGCTGCTGGTCATCGGCGTCGGCATCGGTTGTCTCAACGCCTGGTTCTGGATCAGCCGCGAGCGCCGGGACATCGAAGCGGAATTTCACCGCAGCCGGCAGGACGAAACGGAACACGAGGAATCAGATGAGCATTGAAACCTGGCATCTCATGATCGCCCTGCTGGCGGGCAGCGCCATCGGCTTCTTCTATTTTGGCGGTCTGTGGCTGACAGTGCAGCGGATTCCGTCCAGTTCCAGACCGCAGCTGCTGCTGGTCGGCAGCTTCTTTTTACGTCTGTTCCTCAGCCTGGCGGCCTTCTATCTGCTGGTCCCCTGGGGCTGGCCGGCCATGGCTGCGGCACTGGCCGGCCTGATCATGATCCGGCAGATCCTGATCAGAATAAAAAAAAACAAGCTGGCTACCACGTTTTGACTCTAAAAGATCCGGGCATTTGCAGGCGCACCCGGACCGTAAACCCCGGATTTTAACTTATGGAAATCACACCCGACGCCTTCATCTTCTGGCAGCACGGCTTTGCCAAACTCAACGCCACGCTCCTGATGACCTGGCTGAACATGCTGCTGCTGGCTGGTGTCTCGGCTGTGGTGACCATGCGTCTGACCGCCGACGAACACCTGGGCAAGGGACAGAACCTGCTGGAAGTGGTGGTCGGCACCATCCGCAATCAGGTCAGGGACATGGGCCTGCAGCCGGCGGATGAATTTCTGCCCTTTATCGGCACCCTGTTTCTGTTCATCCTGCTGCCCAACGTACTGGCCGTGGTGCCCGGCTACCGGGCACCGACCGGTTCGCTGTCGACCACTGCCGCGCTCGCCATCTGCGTTTTTATTGCGGTGCCGGCCTGGGGCATCAAGCGCCGGGGGCTGCTCGGCTATTTCAAGCTCTACGTGCAGCCAACCCCTTTGATGCTGCCCTTCAACATTATGGGAGAGCTCTCGCGCACCCTGGCTCTGGCTGTGCGCCTGTTCGGCAACATCATGAGCGGAGCGATGATCGCCGGCATCCTGCTGTCGATCGCCCCTCTGCTGTTCCCGGTGCTGATGAACCTGCTCGGCCTGATCACCGGCGTCATCCAGGCCTATATCTTCGCCGTGCTGGCCGCCGTCTACCTGGCAGCTGCGGTCAAGGTCCATCAGGAGCAGGAAGCCAAAAAAGATTCTGACAAAGGAGGTTCAGCTCATGGATAGTCTCGGTTGGGTGGCCGTCGCCTCGATCATCACCAGCGGCCTGTGTATCGCCATCGGCGCCATAGGCCCCGCCCTCGGCGAGGGGCGCGCCCTGGCCCAGGCCCTGGCCGCCATCGCTCAGCAGCCCGATGAAACCAACTCCATCACCCGCACCTTGTTCGTCGGCCTGGCCATGGTCGAATCGACCGCCATTTACGCTTTCGTGGTGGCGATGATCCTGATTTTTGCCAATCCTTTCTGGAACTACTTTCTGAATCAGGCCGGCGGCGGAGGCTGAAATGCTGATTGACTGGTTCACGGTCGCTGCCCAGATCGTCAATTTTCTGATTCTGGTCTATCTGCTCAAGCGGTTCCTGTACGAACCGATTCTCCGCCACATGCAGGAACGCGAGGAGAAGATCAAGGGCCGTCTCCAGGAAGCTGCGGAGAAAGAGGCGACGGCGGAGGAAAAGATCGAGACCTATCGGGCCAAGGAAGAGGCGCTGGAAGACGAGCGCGCCGCAAAGCTCCGCAAGGCCGAAGAAGAGGCGGAGCAGCGCCAGAAGGAACTCCTTAACGAGGCCAGGGAAGAGGCGGAGGATGCCCGCCGCCGCTGGCTGGAAGCCCTGGAACGGGAAAAACAATCCTTCGGCAGGGAGCTGAAGCAAAGAACCTGCCGGCAAATCCTGGAGCTGACCCGGCGGGCACTGCAGGATCTGGCCGACCAGTCCCTGAATAACCGGCTGGCGGCGGTCCTGCTGCAACGCCTTGAAGGGCTGGAAAAGAACGACCGGAAAAAGCTGGCGCAAGCCGGCGGCGAAGGGATTGCGGTCCGCTCCTCCTTTGAGCTGGAGGCCACCGAAAAGCGGCGGATCACGACAGTCCTGCATCAGATCTGCGGCAAGCAGGCCGAGGTCGATTATCAGGTGGACCCTGAATATCCACTCGGCATCGAAGCCAGCGCCGGCAGCCTCAGGCTGGCCTGGAGCGTCGCGGGATATCTGGACGAATTGCAGGAGAATGTCCTGGCGCTGCTGGAGGAGAAGCACCAACAGGCGCAGGAAGACCAGGCGGAAGAAAAACGCAAAGACCAGGAACAGTCGGACGAAGAACAACCGCAAGCGGCGTCCCGCAATCAGGATGACAGCCGGCAGTCGGAGTGAAGGCCAGCAGCAATGAGTAAAACAAATTCGCCATTCAGCAGTCTGCTCGACGAAACCTTCCGGGCCTTTGGTCAGGGACTGACAGGTTTTGAGCCGAAGCCCGACCTTGAACTGGTGGGCAGGGTGGCATATCTGGGCAAGGGCATCGCCCGGGTCAGCGGCCTGACCGAAGTCCGCAGCGAAGAGTTGCTGGCCTTTCCCGGCGGGACACTCGGCCTGGCGTTCAATGCCAGCAGTTCTGCTACCGGCGTGATCATGCTCGGCGATTATGAACACCTGTCAGCCGGCGACGAGGTGCGGCGCACCGGCCGGGTCCTGGACGTGCCGGTGGGCGAAGAGCTGATCGGCCGGGTGCTTGATCCGACCGGCGAGGTGCGCGACGACAAGGGCAGGCTGCAATTTCGCGAGCGCTGGCCGGTGGAACGGCCGGCCCCCGAGATCATGGACCGGGCACCGGTTTCGGTGCCGCTGATGACCGGCATTAAGGCGATCGACGCCCTGATTCCGATCGGCCGCGGCCAGCGCGAGCTGATTCTCGGCGACCGCCAGACCGGCAAGACCGCGATCGCCATCGACACCATCATCAACCAGCAGGGCAAGGGCGTGTTCTGCTTCTACTGCGCCATCGGCCAGCGGGCCTCCAGCGTGGCCCGGGTGGTGGCCGACCTGGAGGCGCACGGGGCCATGGAATATACCACCGTGGTGACCGTCGAAGGGGATGCCGCGCCGGGACTCAAGTACATTGTGCCCTATGCCGCGACCAGCATGGCCGAATACCTGATGGAACAGGGCAAAGACGTGCTGATCGTCTATGACGACCTGACCCATCATGCCCGCGCCTACCGGGAACTCTCCCTGCTGCTGCGCCGGCCGCCGGGTCGGGAAGCCTTTCCCGGCGACATTTTCTACATCCATTCCCGGCTGCTGGAGCGCTCCACGCATCTGCGCGACAATCTCGGCGGTGGATCGCTGACGGCCCTGCCGATCATTGAGACCGAGGCTCAGAACATTTCGGCCTATATCCCGACCAACCTGATCTCGATCACCGACGGCCAGCTCTACCTTTCGCCCACCCTGTTCCGCAAGGGCATCCTGCCGCCGGTGGACATCGGCAAATCCGTATCCCGGGTGGGCGGCAAGACCCAGCTGCCCGCCTACCGCACCGTGGCCGGCGACCTGCGGCTGATCTACTCGCAATTCGAGGAGCTCGAGGCCTTTTCCAGGTTCGGCACCCGCCTGGACGAAGAAACGCGCCAGACCCTGGACCGCGGCCGCCGGGTCCGCTCGATTCTCAAGCAACCGCAATATTCGCCGCTGTCGGCCGCTGAACAGATCATCGTGCTGTTTGCCGTCAAGGAAGGGCTGTTTGACGCCGTGGCCGAGGAAAAACTGCCGGCTGCGGAAACCCGGGTCCGCCAGGCCCTGCCGCAGGTCGAGAAGATCGCCGACAAGATCGAGGCCGGCGAAAAGCTGACCGATGAAAACCTGGAGACCCTGCGGCAGACGGCCAGGGACGCTCTCGCCGAATTGACGGAAACCCGGCCGAAAGACCAGAACCGGACACCTTCGGCAGAACCTGAGGCAGAAGAAAAAGGGAACCTGGAAGAAAAACCGGCAGGCTGACCCGGCGACTTTTAACCAGGAGCCGCCAACAAATGAAATGACAAGGGATCATTCTGATGCAGACCCTTCCGCAGATAGAACGCCGCATGAAAAGCGCCGACGACCTGCACACCGTGGTCCGGACCATGAAATCGCTGGCGGCGGTCAGCATCCGGCAGTACGAAGAGGCATCCCGGTCCCTGGACGAATATTTCCAGTCGGTGGAGATGGGCCTGCGCGCGGCCCTGCGTACCCACCCCCTGGCCGGCAACCAGAAGGACCCGCAGCAGACCCTGATCATGGTGTTCGGCTCGGATCAGGGCATGGCCGGCCGCTTCAATGAATCGCTGTTCGAGTTTGTCCATGAAACCCTGAAGGAGGAGACTTTCCGGGCCGGCTCTTCAGTGCTGCATTGGGTGGCGGGACTCAAGGCCCGGGGTCTGATGGAGGACCAGGTCGGCGCAGTCGACCGGTTTTTCCCGCTGCCACCCTCGGCCGAGGGCATTGCTCCGCGCGTTCAGGAAATTCTGCTGGCTCTGGCCGAACTCAGGCAAAACCATGGCGAGGTGCGGCTGGTCCTGTTTCACAATCGCCCCCTGGGAGGCTCCTCCTACCGGCAGAATCGGGTTAACCTGCTGCCGCCCGATCAGGTCTGGCTGCGCGACCTGGGTGGCCGCCAATGGCCGGGCCGGCAAATCCCCTTCTCCACCATGCCCTGGGAAGAGCTGTTCGGCGCGCTGATCAGCGAATACCTGTTTGTCGCCTTTCACCGTGCCTTTGCCACGTCCATGGCCGCCGAAAACGCCGCCCGTCTGGCATCGATGCAGCGGGCGGAAAAAAACATCGAGGAGACCCGGGAGGAGCTGACCCGGACCTTCCACAACATGCGTCAGAATGCGATCTCCGAGGAACTGTTCGACGTGATTTCCGGCTTCGAGGCCCTGAGCGAGTCCGGCGGGGCCCCGGCCTGACCGCTGCAAGCCTGGCGAAGATGACCATGAAAACCGATAAATTTCTGATATCCTTATTGAAAACAGCTCTCAAAGGGAAACGATTGTGAACCAAGCGAAAACCCGTATTTCACCGCAAAAGTTCGATGCCGTCATTTTCGATATGGACGGTGTCGTGACCGAGACCGCTCATGTCCATGCGGCCGCCTGGAAGAAAATGTTCGACACCTTTCTCGAAGAGCGTGCCGAACAGTCCGGCAAAGAATTCCAGCCGTTCGCAGTCGATCCGGACTACAACCGCTATGTCGACGGCAAACCGCGCTACGACGGCGTTCGGGACTTTCTTAAGTCACGGGGCATCGAATTGCCGGAAGGCTCTTCGGACGATGACCCCGACCGGGAAACGGTGCGTGGTCTGGGCAACCGCAAGAACCGTTATTTCCAGCAGCAGCTCGAGGAGAAAGGCGCGAAAAGCTACGGTTCCACGGTCGCTCTGATCGAGCATCTCAAGCAGGCCGGCATCAGGACCGCAATCATTTCCGCCAGCAAGAATGCCCGCAAGGTCCTCGCAGCGGCCGGGGTGGCCGACCTGTTCGACGCCCGGGTCGATGGGCTGGATGCGCAGGAACAGGGACTGTCCGGCAAACCGGCGCCCGATGTTTTCCTGGCCGCCGCCGGCCAGCTCGGCGTCGAACCGGAGCGGGCGGTCGTGGTCGAGGATGCGCAATCGGGCGTGGAAGCCGGCCGAAGGGGCAACTTCGGTCTGGTCATCGCCGTCAACCGCGGCGATCAGGCGGCGGAACTGGCCAGGTTCGCCGATGTTGTGGTGGATGACCTGGCGGAAGTCGAGGTCGAAACCAACCCGGCTGGAGAAGGGAAAACCACCGACGATCTGCCATCGGCCCTCGATCGCTTCAATGACGTTGCCGCCCGCCTCGAACACCGGCAGCCGGCGGTGTTCCTCGATTACGACGGGACCCTGACGCCCATCGTCGAGCGTCCGGAAGACGCGAAAATCAGTGCGGAGATGCGGCAGACGGTGGAAGATCTCGGCCGCCTGGGCACGGTTGCCATCGTCAGCGGCCGCGACCGCAGGGATGTGCAGGAGCTCGCCGGTGTCGCAGACATCTATTATGCCGGCAGTCACGGCTTCGACATCGCCGGACCCGGCGGCGAACAGATGGAACTGCAGCAGGGTACCGACTATCTGCCGGCCCTGGACCGGGCCGAACAGGCCCTGCGGGATCGCCTGGCAGCGATCGAGGGCGCACAGGTCGAGCGCAAGAAGTTCGCCATCGCCGTACATTTCCGGCGGGTCGCCGATAACCGCCAGGAGGACGTTGAACAGACCGTCGATGCCGTCCTCGAGGAAAACCGCGAACTGCGCAAGACCGGCGGCAAGAAGATCTTCGAACTGCGGCCCGACATCGACTGGGACAAAGGCAAGGCCCTGCAATGGCTGCTGGAGAAGCTCGACCTCGACTGTCCGGCTATTGTGCCTCTCTACCTGGGCGACGACTTGACCGACGAAGACGCCCTGCGCGCCATTGAACGACGCGGCATCGGCATCCTGGTGCGCGACGAGAAGCGGCCGACACATGCCCGTTTCGTCCTGGAGGACCCGGGTGAAGTGAGAACATTCCTGCGCAAACTTTGTAACTATCTGGAGGAACGCAACCCGATATGAACAGCTGGTCTCTGGTCTACGACGAATACGATCCGCAGCAGGAGAAACTTCGGGAAGCCCTCTGCACGGTGGGCAACGGTTATTTCTGCACGCGCGGTGCCGCCCCGGAAGCCTGCGCCAATGAACACCACTACCCCGGCACCTATCTCGCCGGTGGTTATAACCGCCTGCAAACCGAGATTGCCGGGCGCACCATAGAAAACGAGGATCTGGTCAACCTGCCGAACTGGCTGCCTCTCTGCTTCCGCATCGACAGCGGGTCCTGGTTCGACATCGACCAGGTCAACCTGCTCGACTACCGGCAGGAACTCGACCTGCACGCGGGTATTCTGCATCGGCGTTTCCGGTTCGAAGACGAAGCGGGCCGGATCACACGGCTCGAGGAGCGCCGCCTGGTGCACATGCGCTATCGGCACCTGGCCGCCCTGGAAACCCGCCTGATTCCGGAAAACTGGTCCGGCAGGCTCAGCGTCCGCAGCGCCCTCGACGGCCGGATCACCAATGACGGCGTGGAGCGCTACCGCGACCTGGCCGGCCGGCACCTGGAGCCGGTCGCGGCTGACCAGATCGATGACGAAACCATCTTCCTGAAAATGCGCACCCGCCAATCACGCTTCGAAGTCGCTCTGGCGGCGCGCACCCGCGCCTGGCTGGACAGCGCCGCTCACGAGATGAAACCCCGGCTGGAGCAGGAAGAGGATTTTATCGCCCAGAGCTTCGAGATCCCGGTCAGCCAGGATCAGGAAATCCGTCTGGAAAAAACCCTGGCCCTCTACACCTCCCGCGATGAAGCGATCGCCGAGGCGGGACTGGAAGCCCGCAATGGCGTGGCCCGAAGCGCCGGTTTCGAGGAACTTCTGGAAAGCCACGCCCTGCGCTGGGACCAGTTGTGGCGCCATTTCGGCATCGATCTCAAAGAGCAGGACGGCGACCGGGGAGACCGCAACAAGATGATTCTGCGGCTCCACCTGTTTCATCTGCTGCAGACGGTCAGTCTGCACACCATCAAACTCGACACCGGCGTGCCGGCCCGGGGCTGGCACGGCGAAGCCTACCGCGGACACATCTTCTGGGATGAATTGTTTATCTTTCCCCTGCTCAACCTGCGCATCCCGGAGATTACCCGGACCCTGCTGAATTATCGTTACCGGCGCCTGGGTCAGGCCCGCCTGGCTGCCGCGGAAGCCGGCTTCCGCGGCGCCATGTTCCCCTGGCAGAGCGGCAGCAACGGCCGGGAGGAAAGCCAGATTGTCCACCTCAACCCGCAATCGGGCAACTGGCTTCCCGACAATTCCCGCCTGCAGCGGCATGTCAACGCCGCCATCGTCTGGAATACCTGGCAGTACTACCAGGCAACCTCGGACATGGAGTTCCTCTGTTTCTACGGTGCCGAAATGATTCTGGAAATCGCCCGCTTCTGGTCGAGTCTCGCCACCTGGAACGAAGACCTGGAGCGTTATGAAATCATCGGCGTGATGGGACCCGACGAATATCACGATGCCTACCCGGATTCCGATGAGCCGGGACTGAACAACAACGCCTACACCAACGTCATGGTCGTCTGGGTCATGGTCTGCGCTCTCGAGGTTCTGGATACGCTGCCCGGGGACCGCTGCCGGGAGCTGCGGGAAACCCTCGCTCTGCGCGATGCGGAAATCGAAGAATGGGACCGCATCAGCCGCCGGATGAAGGTGGTGTTCCACGACGACGGCATCATCAGCCAGTTCGAGGGCTACGACCGCCTCGAGGAGTTCGATTGGGAGACCTATCGCGAAAAGCACGGCATGGTCATGCGCCTGGACCGCATCCTCGAGGCAGAGGGCGACACCCCGAACCGCTACAAGTGTTCCAAGCAGGGCGACGTGCTGATGCTGTTCTACCTGTTTTCCGCCGAGGAGCTGGGCGGCCTGTTCGAGCGTCTCGGCTACCCGTTCGAGCATGAAACCATCCCCAAAAACATCGACTACTACATCGCACGGACCTCCCACGGCTCGACCCTGAGCCAGATTGTCCATTCCTGGGTGCTGTCCCGCCAGGACCGGGAAGGCAGCTGGGAGCTTTACACCATGGCGCTGCGGTCCGACATCGACGACATTCAGGGCGGCACCACGCCCGAGGGCATTCACCTCGGCGCCATGGCCGGCACCGTTGACCTGGTGCAGCGCTGTTATACCGGCGTCGAGATCCGCGGCGACGTACTGCGGCTGAATCCCTGTCTGCCGCGGGAAATCGTCAACCTCTGCCTGCGTCTGCGCTATCGCGGCCAGTCCATGGACCTGACGATCACCGGCAACCGGATGACGGTGAGTTGCCGGGAATGCGCCCTGGAGCCGATCAAAGTCGCCTATGGCGAAAAAGAGCGGGTCCTGTCCGGCGGCCAGACCGTGGAGTTCGATCTGGAGTAAACAGAAATTCGCATCAGACAACCGCAAGCCGGGGGTAAGCATGCATCCATGGCACGACATTGAGATCGACAGAGAGCGGATCAGTGAAGCCTTTCCTTCCGTAATCGAGATCCCGATGGGCTCCAAGAACAAGTACGAACTCGACAAGCAGAGCGGCATGCTCAAACTCGACCGTGTTCTTTACGGCGCTGTTCACTATCCTGCCAATTACGGGTTCATTCCCCGGAGCTTCTGCGAAGACGGCGACCCTCTCGACGTGCTGGTCGTCGGCCAGGAGCCGGTCCAGCCGATGACGCTGGTCCTGGCCCGGCCGATCGGGGTCATGCGCATGTCCGACGAAGGCAAGGCGGATGACAAGATCATCGCCGCCAATCTGCACGATCCCGCCGTACAGGATTTTCGCGGCTATCGGGATCTGCCGGACTACCTGATGGCCGAGATCCGTAAATTTTTTGAGGAATACAAGACCCTGGAGAACAAGGAGGTTGCGGTCGACGACATCCAGGGCGCCGAGTCAGCCATTCGCATCATCGACGATGCTTTGCAGCTGTACCGGCAGGACATCCGTCCGCATGGCGATAAAGGCGGCTGGTAGGGCCGATCGCCCTGCCGTTCAGTCATCAACCAGGCAAAAGGAGGAAACGATATGGACAAGGAACGTTTCGATTACGTGTGCGTGCAGTCCGAACAGGGCCGCGACATTTTTGTCCGCAATCCGCAGACCGCTGAAGAAGGGCAAGTTCTGGCCTGTGCCGGCGACAAGGTCGAGGTTCAGATCACTTCGGGCGAAAAACGCAGCTGGAACTATCATGAACTCGAGGAAATCACCCGCAGCAAGCATGAATGGCCCCGCCGCGACTGATGCCGGCCGGCCGCCTGTCTAGAGTGGCCAGAACACCGGGATCAGCAGGGTGCCGAGGATCCAGAAGATCAGGTTGAGCGGCGCACCGACCCGGGTGAAGTCGGTGAACCGATACTGCCCGGGACCATAGATCAGGGTATTGGTCTGGTAGCCGACCGGCGTCATGAAACTCAGCGAAGCGGCGAAGGTAATCGCCAGCAGGAGCGGGCGCGGATCGACGCCCAGATCCGCTGCGGTCTGAATGACAATCGGCACCAGCAGCGCGGCCGTCGCCTGGTTGGAAATGATCTCCGTCAGCAGCATGGAAATCAGAAAGACTCCTGAAACCACCGCCACCGGGCCAAAGGGTCCGGCCAGGCTGATGACCCGGTCGGCCAGCCATTCGGCGATGCCGGTCTTTTCCAGGGCCCGGCCGAGGGGAATCACGCCCGCCAGCAGAAAGATCACCCGCCACTGGATGGCCTTATAGACTTCCTGGGGGTTCAGGCAGCCGGACAGCAGCAGAACCACAACTCCCGTCATCGCGGCGACCACGATCGGCACCAGGTCGAAGGCGGCGGCGCTAATGACCGCGGCCAGAATGGCGATGGCAATCGGCATCCGCCTGCGGCGGAACGGCTGTGCGGCGACCTCCGAGACCACCACGAAGGAACGGTTCTCCTGGATCTCCCGGAGATGGCCGCGCTCCGCGGTCAGCAGCAGACTGTCGCCGCCGGCCAGCCGGAAATCCCGGAGCCGGACCCGGGTCAGGCGGCCCCGCCGCCGGACAGCGAGCACGCGGGCGCCGAAGCGTGACAGGAAGTGGACGTCGCCGATTTTGCGGCCGGCGAGTTCCGAATCGGGAGCAATGACGACCTCGATCAGTGAGTAATCCTCGGTCAGCCGTTCATTGTCAAGCCAGCTCTGCACCGGCTGAACCACCAGGTTTTCCTTCTGCAGAAGTTCTTCGATCTGGGCGGCACTGCCATGTATGCGCAGGGCGTCGCCCTCCTGCAGAACCAGCCCGGATTTCTCGGGCCGCAGGGTCTCCTCGCCGCGAAAAACCAGCAGGATATCCATGTTCCCCTCCTCGGCCAGGTCCTGGACGGGGTGTCCCAGATATTCGAAATCCGCTTCCAGAACGACGTCGGTGAGATATCCTTCCATTTCGAAGTTCTGGCTCAGTTCGGCTCGTCTGCGGCGCTCGGGGATGGTCCGGACGCCGATGACCAGCAGATAGAGCGCGCCGGCAACAAAAATGACCAGCCCTAAAGGGAGAAATTCGAACATGCCGAAGGGCCGGATGCCATAATCCTCTGCCAGCGAACTGACCAGGATGTTGGTCGATGTGCCGATCAGGGTGCAGACGCCGCCGAACATGGCGGCAAATGACAGGGGCATCAGCAGCTTGGACGGACTGACGCCGGTTTCACCGGCAACCCGCAGCATCACCGGAATGAAGATCGCCACGGCTGCGGTATTGTTGACGAAAGCGGAAATCAGACCGATCAGGGGCATCAGCAGAATCAGCGTCTGCCAATAGCTTTGCCGGCCGACCCGGATGAACAGGTCTCCCAGGGCATTGAGGGCGCCGGTGCGACGGATGCCCTCGCTGAGGACGAACATGGCGGCAATAGTGACCGTCGCCTCGTGGCTGAAGCCGGCCAGGCCCTCCTTGGGCGTCAAAACCCCGCTGAGCATCAGGCAGGCCATAACCAGCACAGCGACGGCATCTACCGGCAGCAGTTCCGAGACGAACAGCGCTACAGCCAGCACCAGAAGCGCGCAGACGACGATCGCATCAAATCCCATGGCCATAAATTCCGTCCGCCGGCGGGGTTACCCCAGGCAAGCGACTCATCCGCCAAAAAGCAAGAACCGGCCGGTAGGCAGCCGGCCAGCCGCACCGGTTATGACTCTTTGGCATTTTCCTTCTCCCGGCGCATTTCCTGAATTTTTTCCCGCAAGGAGCCCACCAGCGATTTGGCTTTTTCCTGCCGGTTCCCTTCTTCTGCCGCCAGATCAGAAGGCAAACAGGACGAACCGATCACAATCCGGATTTCACCCCGCCGGGGCCGGATTTTACCGATGGGCAGCAACTGCCGGGTGCCCTCGATGAGAATCGGCACGACATGTACGGGATACTTCTCCAGCAGCAGGCCGAGACCGGGCTTGAAGGACTGCAGTTCGCCGTCGGGCGACCGCTTGCCCTCGGGGAACCAGACCAGGTTGCGCTCTTCCCGCAGGACTGCGGCGCCGAACGCCAGGCTGGAGATCGCCGCCCGGTCGGGATCGACCGGCACCACGTTGCCCAAACGGCTGCCGAACCGGGCCATGCGATTGCGAAAAGCAATTCCCGTCCAGCCCCCCCACCAGGTCCGCCGCAAGGTCTCGCGGGGCAGGACTGCCGCCAGGGCCAGAGGGTCCAGGCTGCTCAAATGGTTGGGCGCAAAAACACAGGGACCTTCCGGCAACCGGTCAAGCCCTTCCACCTGCAGATCAAAAAAGCTGCGCATGCTGCGCCGGACCAGGGCCAGCAAGACCCCCTGCAGATGCTGCAGAACGCCGCCGGGGGGCTCGAGCCAACGTCTTTGCCGGTCGCTGAGAGCCTTTTCCGGATGCTCCAGAGGTTCGCCGCCGAACTCCCGGCCCCCTTCCGTTTCCCCGGCCGCAACTTTGCTCAGCAGGTCGCGGACGGTGCGGATTTCGGCAATGGCTTCCTCGTCCAACTCGACGCCGGTGCGCTCACCGATTTCGACCGTGACCGCCACCCATTCCAGGGAATCGATGCCCAGGTCCGCCTGCAGGCGGGAATCCGGCGAGAGTCCCTGCTCCGGATAGCGGTCGGCCAGCCAGTCCCAGACGTTACGGGCACTGGCATTGCCGAGCAGTTCCCGGTCCTCGCCCGTCATCTCCTGCAGGGACAGGGGCTCCTGCTTTGCGGTCGCTGTCTCGCCTTCTCCGGCGTCCTCAAAGCGCTCGGCCAAGAGGTGGCGGCGCAGTTTACCCAGGCGGGTCCGGGGCAAGGATCGTTCGGTCAACAGGACTTTATTCAATCGCCAATAGCTTGGCAGGTCTTCGGCAATCCGCTCCAGATCCTGCTCAATCGCTTCCCGGCCGGCCTTTTCGCCCTCGGCGGTCGGCACCGCCAAGGCCGCCAGGCCACCATCCTGCTCGACGATGCCGAGCTCCTCGAGGCAGGGGGATTGCCCGTAAGCTTCCTCGACCTCTTCGGGATTGATGTTTTTGCCGCTCTCGGTCACGATCAGGGTCGACACACGCCCCCGGAGCTGCAGGAAGCCCTCTTCATCGAAGCGGCCGAGGTCGCCGGTGCGGAACCAGTCGCCGGCAAAGGCCTCTTCGGTTTTCTCCGGCAGCTGGTAATAGCCGGCAAACACGTTGGGCCCGCGGGCCAGCACCTCCCCCTCTCCCTCGCCGCCGTCGGCCTCACCGTCCAGCTTGAGCTCCACCCCCGGGATAGCCCGGCCGACACTCTCGAAACGCCCGGAGCCGGGTGGATTGATGGTCAACAGCGGGGAGGTTTCGGTCAGGCCGTAGCCGATCGCCACCTGCCAGCCCAGGCCTTCCAGCCGGCGGCCCAGCTCAGGGTTGAGGGCGGACCCTCCCGACGCCAGCAAGCGCAATTGAGGCCCGACCCGCCGATGCAGGGGGAAAAACAAAAGCTTGCCGATCTGCCAACCGACAATTTCCCGACAACGGCGGCTGAGTCCAAGCAGGCCGCGGAACACCTTGGCGGGGATTTTGCCGCGGGCGGTCACCCGTCCGCTGATCGCGTCCTCGAGCGCCCGGTAAAGACGGGGGACGCCGCAGATAACCGTGACGTTTCCTTCCTGGATCGCCCGCAGAATCTGGGGCCCGGTGAGGGCATACGGAAGGACGATGCTGATTTGGGCGGCCAGCGGCAGCAGCATGCCCATGACGAAAGGATAGACATGGTGCAACGGTAAAGGCAGCAGCAGCCGGTCCTCCGGCAGGACCAGATCGGTCTCCAGAATGCGACCGAGCTGAAAGCTCAGATTGCGATGAGTCAGGGGTACGCCCTTGGGGGGCCCGGTCGTCCCCGAGGTATAGAATAGGGCGGCACCGTCATCACCGGCAAGGGCCGGCAGGTCGGCGGCGCCGGTCAACTGCCAGAGATTGTCCTGCTCCGTCTCATCCTGATCCAGAAAAAGCAGCGAGGGCAGATCACATTCCAGTTCCTGGAGGCGCTCGAGCCGCTCGCGAAAGGTCAACAGGAACCGGGGCCGGCAATCCTCGACAATGCCCTGCAGGGTTTTGCGGTCGAGCTGCAGGTCGAGCGGCACGATCCGGCCGCCGGCCCGGATGACCGCCAGGCAGGCAATGATCCACTCCGGGCTGTTGCCGGCCCAGAGCACCACCGGTTCCT
>Ga0102929_1000582_pt1 | contig 21518 bp, 22 predicted proteins | sample SalPonR1_B_D2_MG_FD_78510 | JGI IMG/M metagenome (GOLD analysis project Ga0102929, IMG submission 78510) | Salt pond soil microbial communities from South San Francisco under conditions of wetland restoration - Salt Pond MetaG R1_B_D2_MG | ecosystem: Environmental > Aquatic > Marine > Intertidal... | reverse complement strand
TCGACGTCGCGCTCACGCTCGCTCTGCTCGCGGCCCTGGCTGCCGTCGGCTTCGTGAAGGCGACGAGCGCGGACGGCGCGGGCGACCCGGAGGAGGACGAGACGCCGTCACCCGATCGCGGCCCCGCCGGGGAGACGTCGGATGGCTGACATTGCGACCATCGCCTTCACCGGACTGGGTCTGTGCTTTTTCATCGCCGGGACGATCGGGCTCCTTCGCTTCCCCGACGTGTTCACGCGCCTTCACGCGCTGACCAAGGCCGACAACCTCGGGCTCGGCTTCATCACCCTGGGCATGCTCTTCCAGGTCGAGGGGTGGCGGGAGATGGCGCTCCTCGTCCTGATCTGGGCGCTGACGCTGCTTGCCGCCGGAACGGTGTCGCAGCTCATCGCCCGTGCCGCGCTGAAGGATCGCAGCGGGTGATGACCTGGGCATTCGATGCCGCGCTTTGCGCGCTCATCCTTGGGGTCGCCTTCGCCACGGTCCTGGGGCGGGGCGTCTTCCGGTCGATCGTGTTCTTCATCGTCTACGGTCTCCTGATGGCCGTGGCCTGGGTCCGGCTCGATGCGGTCGACGTCGCCCTGGCCGAGGCGGCCATCGGTGCCGGGCTGACCGGAGTTCTCTTCCTCACGGCATTCGGTCGGCTTGCCCGAAACGTGAGCGACGACGCGGCGCCGGGCCGTTTCCATCTCCCCGCCGCGCTGGCCTGCGGTGGGTTGACCGGCGCTCTCGCCTGGGCATGGTTCGCGATGCCGGCGCCCGTGCGACGGGAATGGGAGTTGCCTCCGGCCGGTGTCGAGAACCCGGTGACGGCCGTGCTTCTCAACTTCCGGGCCTGGGATACTCTGCTGGAAAGCATCGTTCTGCTTGCGGCGCTCATCGGCCTCTGGATGATGGCCCGCGATGGCGACTGGGGCAATCGCCTCGGTCTGCCGCAGCACGTGCGACCGGGGGGCGTCATGGCGGGATTCGGGCGGCTGCTTCCGCCGGTCGGCTTTCTCGTGGGGGTCTACCTCGTCTACGTCGGCGCCGACCAGCCGGGCGGCGCGTTCCAGGGCGGCACCGTCCTCGCGGCCGTGGGGCTCGTCGCGGCGATGGCCGGACTGGTGCGGCCGCCTCGCATCGCCGCGCACCGCTGGCGCGTGGCGCTCGTTGCCGGACCGTCGGTCTTCCTCGTCGCGGGACTGGCGGGGGCGGTTCTGGGCGCGGGGTTCCTGACCCTGCCCGAACCCGTGGCGGGCACCGCCATCTTCGTCATCGAGGTCGGTCTGGCGATCTCGATCGCGGTGACGCTGGTCTTCCTCGTTCTGGGGCCTCCGGAGGGGGAGCGCCGCGAATGAGCGCGCTCACTCTCTACGCTCTGACCGGATCGGCGGCGATCGGGATCGGGTTCTACGGCCTCATCGCGGCACGTCACCTCCTGCGGCGGATCGTGGCCTTCAACCTGATCGGTTCGGGGCTCTTTCTCTTTTTCGGAGCGACGGGCGCGCGCGGCGGGGCGGCCGATCCCGTGCCGCAGGCGCTCATCATTACCGGGATCGTCGTGGCCCTGTCGGCGAGCGCGCTGGCGGTCGGCCTTCTCGTGGCTCATGCACGGGTGGCCGGACGCGTCGTCCTGCCCGAGGAAGAGGACGGCGGGTGAGCTTTCTCGTCGCCCTGCTGGTTCTCCCGCTCGCAGGTGCGCTCGCCATCGTGGCGCTGCCCGGGCAGGCCGGCCGCGCTGCCGCGTTTTCCGCCATTGCAGCCACGGCGGCGGCAGCGGTGGCGCTGGCGGCCAGCGTGAGTTCGCAAGGCGTCCTGCGGCTCGAGGTCGGCGGATGGGCGCCGCCGCTCGGCATCGCTCTCGCGGCGGACGGGCTCGGGGTCACCCTGATCGTGATGACGGCCACCGTCATGGCGGGCGTGAGCCTTGTCGCGCGCGGGACCTTCGCCCCGGACCTGGCGGGCGACCGCGCGGCGTTCGGATTCTGGCCGCTCATGCTCCTTCTCTGGTCCGCGCTGAACGTGGTCTTCCTGTCGCGCGACCTCTTCAATCTCTACGTGGGAATCGAGCTCCTGAGCCTCGCGGCCATCGGTCTCGTCGCCATCGACGGCAAGGCCGCCGCTCTCGCCGCCGCGATCAGGTACATCGTCTTCGCGCTCGCCGGATCGCTTCTGTATCTCGCCGGTGTCGTGCTGATCTATGCAAGCCACGGCACGCTCGACATCGACCTTGTCGCGGTCCGGACACCGTCGGCCCCCGATGGCCTCGCGCTGGCCCTGATGACCGCCGGGCTCATGGCAAAGACCGCGCTTTTCCCGTTCCACGTCTGGCTTCCGCCCGCGCATGCCGGCGCGCCGGCTCCGGCATCCGCCCTCCTGTCTGGACTGGTGCCGAAGGCATCTTTCGTGATCCTCATGCGGCTCTGGTTCGATGCCATGCCCGACCGCGCCTCCGACGGGGCGCTTGTCCTCATCGCGCTTCTGGGGACCGCCGCCGTGATCTGGGGGAGCCTGGCGGCGCTGGCGCAGGAGCGGCTTAAGCTGATCGTCGCCTATTCGACCGTAGCGCAGATCGGCTACCTGTTTCTCGTCTTTCCGCTTGCCGGAGGAACGAGCGCGGGCCTCCCCTGGGCGGCGGGGGCGTGGACCGGCGCGGTCTTCCTCGCGTTGAGCCACGGCCTCGCCAAGGCCGGCATGTTCCTTGCGGTGGGGCATTGCATGGCGGCCGCGGGCGGCGACCGGCTCAGCGCGGTGCGCGGGCTGGCGAAGGTGATGCCGATGACCGCCTTCGCCTTCGCCCTGTCGGCGGTCACGCTCGTGGGACTTCCTCCCTCGGGCGGCTTTACCGGCAAGTACCTCGTGATGACGGCGGCCTTCGCTTCGGGACAATGGCTCTGGGCGCTCGTCATGGCTGTCGGCGGGCTGCTCGCCGCCGCCTACCTCTACCGGCCGCTGGCCATGCTGTTTGGGCGGGGCGCCGGGGCGTCGCCCGTGCCGCCCTCCCGCGCGCGGCAGGCGGTGCCGCTCCTTCTCGCGGGCGCGTCCGTCGCACTGGGCATCGCGTCAGCCGGAGCCTATGGGATTCTCGAGATCGGGAGGCCGCCCGCGGCCGAGGAGGGGCTGTGACCGCACTGCTTCCCGTCTTCGTCCTGCTGACCTCTTTCCTTCCGGCCGTCATCACCTTCTTCCTCGATCAGGAGAGCCACCGGCTCCGCAACGCGCTGAGCCTCGGTGGCGCGGTGTTCAAGGTGGCGCTGATCGTGGCGATGCTCTTCGCGGTGGAGCGGGGCGCCAGCTACGAAACCGAGATCCCTCTCGCGCCGGGTCTCGTCCTGCTGCTCCGCATCGACGCGCTGGCGCTGCTGTTCGTCTCGCTCTCGGCGGTGCTCTGGCTTCTCACCACGATCTACGCGATCGCCTATTTCGGGTCGAAGCCCGAGCTGTCGCGATTCTTCGGCTTCTTCAGCCTGTGCGTTGCGGCGACGACGGGCATCGCCCTGTCGGGGTCGCTGATTTCCTTCTTCATCTTCTTCGAGCTTCTCACGCTGAGCACCTGGCCGCTCGTCGCCCACAAGCAGGACGAGGCGTCGCTGAGGGCCGCGCGGCGCTACCTGCTCTACGCGCTGCCCTGCAGCGCGGCGCTGCTCTGGGCGATCGTCTGGCTCGAAAGCTCCACCGGACCGGTCCTGTTCACCGAACCTCCCGACCTCGACGGGCTGGATCCGGCGAGCCTGCGGGTGATCTTCGCCCTTTTCATCCTTGGCGTCGGCATGAAGGCGGCCCTCGTCCCCCTCCATGGCTGGCTGCCGGCAGCGATGGCCGCACCGGCGCCGGTTTCGGCGCTCCTGCACGCGGTCGCCGTGGTCAAGGCAGGGGCTTTCGGGGTGATCCGCGTGATCTACGACGTCTTCGGAGTGGAGCGCGTGGCCGATCTCGGGGTGGGCATGCCGCTCGCGGCGCTGGCCTCGGCGACGATCATCTGGGGGTCGCTGAGGGCGATCCAGCAGGACGGAATCAAGACGCGGCTCGCCTATTCCACGGTGAGCCAGGTGAGCTACATCGTCCTCGGCGCCGCGCTCGCGAGCCCGTTCGGTGTGATCGGCGGCCTTGCGCATCTCGTCCACCAAGGCCTGATGAAGATCACGCTCTTCTTCTGCGCGGGGATCTACGACGAACGCGCCGGTGTCCGCACCGTTGCAGGCCTGAACGGGCTCGGTCCCCGAATGCCCTGGACCTCCACCTGCTTCTCTCTCGGGGCTCTCGGCATGATCGGGCTTCCGCCACTCGCGGGGTTTGTCAGCAAGATCTATCTCGGGCTCGGGGCATTGCAGGGCGGTGCGCCGTGGGTGCTGCCGGTGCTCGGCGCATCCACGCTCCTGAACGCAGCCTATTTCCTGCCGCTTCTCTACAGGCTCTGGTTTCGCGAGCCGGCCGCGGATGCGAAAGGGGACGAGAAGGTGCCGGCGCTCGTGGGTCCGGCAGTCATCGCGGCGCTTGCGGCGATCGGTGCAGGGGCGCTTGCGGCTTCACCGGTCAGCCCGCTTGGCTGGGCCACGCTGATCGCCGAGAGAGGGGAAATGCGATGACGCTCTGGACCGGGCCGCTTCTGCCTCTGGTGGCGCTCGTCTGGCCGCTGCTTCTTGCCGCGCTGACGGCCCTGCCGGTTCTGCGGGGCAGTGCGGCGCGCCTGCTGCCCCTGGCACCGCTTCCTGCGCTCTGGCTCGCCGTCACCGGAGTCGAGGACGTGACGACGGCGCCCGATCTCCTGCTCGGGGTGACGCTCGGGCTCGACGGCGCGCGGCGTCTGCTCCTCGGGATGACCGCGGCGCTTTGGCTCATCACGGGACTGGCCGCGCAGCCGATGGCGGGAAAGCCCCATATGGCGATCTTCTCGGGGTTCTGGTGCGTGACATTGTCCGGGAACCTCGGGGTGTTCCTCGCCCTCGACGTGGTCACCTTCTACGTGGCCTTCGCTGCGGTCTCGCTCGCGGCGTGGTTTCTCATCGTCCACGACCGGACCGGAACGGCCCTGCGGGCGGGACGGGTCTACATCGTGATCGCGATCGCCGGCGAGGTCTTCCTTCTCCTCGGTCTTCTGATCGGGGTCGCCGCGGCCGGTGGCGTGGACATCGCCGCCGTCCGCGAGGCTATCGGCTCGTCCGGCGCGGGTCCCGTCGCCGTCGCGCTTCTCGTCGCGGGCTTCGGGATCAAGGCGGGTCTCGTGCCGCTGCACGTCTGGCTTCCGCTCGCCCATCCCGCCGCGCCGGTGCCGGCCTCCGCTGCGCTGTCGGGCGCGATCGTGAAGGCGGGGCTGTTCGGACTGATCCTGTTCCTGCCGGAGGAAGCCTTCGGTGCGTTCCTGATGGCATTCGGGCTTCTGGGCGCCTTCGGCGCGGCGCTCTGGGGCCTGACCCAGGCGAACCCGAAGGCCGTCCTCGCCTATTCCACGATAAGCCAGATGGGTCTCATGGTGATGTTCATAGGCGCGGGAGGCGCGGCGCGCGAGATGGCGCCGTTCTACGCGCTGCACCACGGGTTCGCCAAAGGCGCGCTGTTTCTCCTCGTCGGCGTCATGCTCGCGGCAGGGACCACGCGCCACCGCGTGCTCTGCCTCGGCGTCGCCGCGGCGGTCGCCGCGTCGGTCGCCGGATTTCCCATCACAGGAGGCGCGCTCGCCAAAGCTGCCGTGAAACCGGGGTTGACGGACGCGATTGTGCTGGCGGTCAGCCTGAGCTCCGTCGTCACGAGCCTGATCCTCGTCTGGTTTCTCCGTCGCCTCTGGCTGCTCACGGCATCGCGCGCTCCATCGGCGGGATTTCCGCGTCGCCTCGCGCTACCGGCTCTTGCCGGGGCCCTCGCGGTTGCCAGCCCCTGGCTCCTCTGGACGGAGTGGACCGGCCGCCAGGCCGGCTATCCGCTCGCGGCGACGTCCATCGTCGATGCCACGTGGCCGGTGGCCGTCGCGCTGCCCTTCGCGCTCGCGTTGCTGCGCCGGAGCCCGTCCGCGATCCCGCCGGGCGACCTGCTGCTTCTCCTGCCGGCCTGGCACCCGGTTTCGGTCGCACTGCCCGATCGGGTGCCGCTCGGGAGAGGCGACCGCGTCCTCAGCGCCGTGCCGCGCGCGATCGCGGGAGCGGAACGCATCCTCATTCGGTGGCCGGTGAGCGGTGCGCTTCTTCCGATCCTCGTGGTGGTCTTCTTCGTCCTGCTGATGTGAGGCGCTGCACACGATAGTGACCGCGGGACTCTCACGACCATCGATCACGTGCGGGGACAATGGCGTCGTGGAGCGGGTGAAGGGAATCGAACCCTCGTCGTCAGCTTGGGAAGCTGCTGCTCTACCATTGAGCTACACCCGCGGCACTCCGCTGCGAGGTAAGGGAGACCCGCGTTTGCGTCAAGCGCCGTCATGCCCGCCGCCGGCGCCTGCGGCCGCCGTCCTCGGAGCCGGCGCCGAAGGCGGTCTCGGGGATCGTGACGACGCTCCGGAGCTCGGGGAACGGCGCGGTCGCGTGCGGGATTGCATTGGCGGCCACGAAATGCTCCTGAAAGCGCGGCTCGATGGCGGTCTCGACCTTGTGGATGCGGCCAACGAGGTCTTCGACGCGGGCGCGGGCGCCGATGTCGCAGAGCGCGACCCGTGCGCCCGTGCCGGCGGCGTTTCCAGCGGAGGTCACCTTGTCGAGCGGCGCGTCGGGGATCATGCCGAGCACCATCGCGTGCCGGGGCGAGATATGCGCGCCGAAGGCGCCGGCGAGCACGACGCGGTCGACCTTGTCCACGCCCATCTCGTCCATGAGGAGGCGCGCGCCGGCGTAGAGCGCCGATTTGGCGAGCTGGATCGCTCGGATGTCGCCCTGCGTGACGGTGACGAGCGGTCCGTCGTCGGCGCGGCCGTCGTGGAGGACGTAGGAATGCGTCCGACCCTCGGGGATCATCCGCGGCGTGCCGGTCTGTCCGGCCGAGCCCATCAGACCCGCCTTGTCGAGAAGCCCCGCGAGGCGCAATTCGGCCACCGCCTCGATGATGCCCGACCCGCAGATGCCGGTGATGCCCGTCGCGGCGGTGGCCTCGGCGAAGGCGGGCTCGTCGGACCAGAGGTCGCAGCCGATGACCTTGAAGCGGGGCTCCTTCGTCTCCGGGTCGATCTCCACCCGCTCGATCGCGCCGGGCGCGGCGCGCTGGCCGGAGGAGATCTGCGCGCCCTCGAAGGCAGGGCCGGTGGGGGACGAGCAGGCCAGCACGCGGCTCTCGTCGCCCAGGAGGATCTCGGCGTTGGTGCCGACGTCGACGACGAGGACGAGATCCTTCGAGCGGTCGGGCTCCTCGGCGAGCGCCACGGCGGCGGCGTCGGCGCCCACGTGACCCGCGATGCAGGGCAGCACGTAGGTCCGGGCGGCGGGATTGATGGCGTCGAGGTCGAGCTCGGCCGCCGCGAGGTCGAGCGGGCCGGAGGTGGCGAGCGCGAAGGGCGCCTGGCCCAGTTCCACCGGGTCGATGCCGAGCAGGAGGTGGTGCATCACCGGGTTGCAGACGAAGACCGTCTCGACGATCTGGCGCGGCTCGAGGCCGGCCTCTTCGGCCAGCGACGTGGCGAGCGCATCGAGCGCTGCGCGGACCGCCCGCGTCATGTCGGCCGCGCCGCCGGGGTTCATCATCGCGTAGGACACGCGGCTCATCAGATCCTCGCCAAAGCGGATCTGCGGGTTCATCGCGCCCGCCGAGGCGAGCACGGCGCCGTTCCTGAGATCGGTCAGGTGGGCGGCGATGGTCGTCGATCCCAGGTCGATCGCGAGGCCGTAGAGGCGCCCCTCCCAGAACCCTGGCCAGACGTCGATCAGCCGGTGGCGGGCGTCCCGGTGACCCTTGTGGAGGGCCACCGTCACCGTCCAGTTGCCCTTGCGGAGCGCGGGCTGGAGGGCCTGCAGGACAGGAAGCGGGGCATCGACGCCGTCGATCTGCCATTGTTCGGCAAGCGCCTTGGCGAGCCGCTCGAAGTCGCCGGACGGCTCGTGCATGTCGGGCTCCGTGACCTCGACGTAGAACAGCCGCGTCGCGGGGTCCATGACCATCGGGCGGGCGTCGGCCTCCTTGCGGACGACCTGCTTGTGAACCTGGCTCTCGGGCGGTACGTCGATGACCACGTCACTCCGGATCGTCGCCTGGCAGCCGAGTCTGCGGCCGTCCTTGAGGCCGCGTTTCCGGTCGTAGCGCTCCTCGACGGCGTTCCAGTCGCTGAGCGCGCCCTCGCGCACCGTCACGCCATGCTTGGAGAACTCGCCGTAGCCGGGCGTCACCTGACATTTCGAGCAGATGCCACGGCCGCCGCAGACCGAATCGAGATCGACGCCGAGTTGCCGCGCGGCGGTGAGCACGGGGGTTCCCGCGGGGAACCGTCCCCGCTTTCCCGACGGCGTGAAAATCACCAGAGGATCGGTGCTCATTTTCCTGCCCTTGTTGCCTTGGCGTCACTACATAACGCGGGATTTTGCCGGTGACATCCGCAAAGCGGCGGCGAACTGCCTCAAAACGTCACGACGCGACCAGACGGATGCCATGAAGGCCGTTTAGCTGTAACGGGTGGTGGCGAGTTTCACGGGGTGTGCCATGCAGATCGAAACCCTGCTTCTGTTGACTCCGGTCGCCTATCTGGCGCTGCAGTGGTCCGCGCTCCGGCGGATGCGGGACAAGTGGCGCCTGGCGGCGACGGTGCCGGTGATCGCGATGCTGGCGGCGCTGGCCGTCTTCGTGATCGGCATCCTGACGAACGCCTCGATGGCGGCGATGTGGCTCGTGCTGGGCCTGCCGGCGGCGACGGTCTATCTCCTCTGCCTGCTGCCGCTGCACTGGCTCGTGTCGCGGGACTGATTGGCAGGGGCCGAAGCGATCGTCTGGCCGCGGCCTGTGCGACCGCTCAGCCCGCGCGCCGGCGGCGTCCCTCCCGGCCGCCCCGGCCCGTGCGGCCGGCGGCCGCTTCGGCTGCGGCTTCGGGGAAGGTCTTGCCCGCCGCGACGGCGTCGAGGACGCGCGAGAACCGGATCCATTCGCCGCCGTTGGGGTCGTGGTTCATCAGGAAGTTGGCGGCCTTGATCGCCTCCATCTCGACCTGACGGACCGGGTTCATGATGGCCGACGTCATGCCGGCGCCGATCGCCATCGGCAGGAAAGCGGCGTTGATGCCGTGGCGGTTCGGCAGGCCGAAGGACACGTTCGACGCGCCGCAGGTGGTGTTGACGCCCAGTTCGTCGCGCAGGCGCCGGACGAGGGTGAAGACCTGCTGGCCCGCGCTCGCCATCGCGCCAACCGGCATCACGAGCGGGTCGACGACGATGTCGTGCGCCGGGATGCCGAAGTCGGCCGCGCGCTCGACGATCTTCTTCGCCACCGCGAAACGCACCTCCGGGTCTTCGGAGATGCCGGTGTCGTCGTTGGAGATCGCGACGACGGGCACGTTGTACTTCTTGACGAGCGGCAGGACGACGTCGAGCCGTTCCTCCTCGCCGGTGACGGAGTTCAGCAGCGGACGGCCCTCGGCGGCCTCGAGGCCGGCCTGAAGCGCCTCGGGGACAGAGGAATCGATGCACAGCGGCACGTCGACGAGCGCCTGGACGCGGGCGATGAGTTCGCGCATCAGCGGCGGCTCGACGAAGTTGTTGTCGGCGTAGCGCGGATCCTCGGCCATCTTGTTGGTGAAGACCGCGCCCGAGTTCACGTCGAGCACCATCGCGCCGCAGGCGACCTGTTCGAGCGCGTCCTTCTCGACCGTGGTGAAGTCACCGGCCTCGAGTTCCGCGGCGAGCTTCTTGCGGCCAGTGGGATTGATCCGCTCGCCGATGACGCAGAACGGTTCGTCGAAGCCGATGACGATGGTCTTGGATTTGGACTCGAGGACGGTGCGGGTCATTCGTGATCCTTCAGATGACGTTGCGCGCGACAGGCGCGACGCGCCCGTGTTCTGTGGCCCAGGCGGCGCCGGTCTTGATGCCGCCGAGGGGGAAGAGGTGGACCTGTTCGATGAGGCTCGCCGGGGTCGCGGCCCTGTGGGCGGCGAGGTCGGCGACGAAATCAGTGGGCTCGTAGGGCAGCACGAGCTTGGTCACGTCCATGGCGCGCTTCTGGAGCACGCGCAGCGACGGCCCGACGCCGCAGGCGACCGCGAACTTGATGAGCGTCTGGAGCTTGGCCGGGCCCGCCACGCCGATGTGGATCGGCAGCGAGATGCCCTCGGACCTCAGACGCTCGGCCCAGGCGATCACCGGCTCGGCCTCGAAGGCGAACTGGGTCGCCATGGCCATCGTCGCGTCGGTCCGCTCGGCGAAGGCCTGCTTCCAGCGCAGCGCCTCCATCACGTTGCGGTCGGATCCGTCGGGATCGATGTCGCGGTTGCCTTCGGGATGACCCGCGACATGGAGGCGGTCGAAGCCGTCGAACAGGCCTGTCTCGATGAGCTGCATCGAGCAGTGGAAGTCGCCGTGGGGCTCGGGGACGCCGCCGCCCAGAAGCAGGGCCTGATCGACGCCGGCCTCGCCCCGGTAGCGGGCGATCCAGTCGGCGAGCGTCGCCCGGTCGGGAATGATCCGCGCGGGGAAATGCGGCATCACGGGGAAGCCCTCGCCCGCGATCCTCGACGCCGTCGCGACCATGTCTTCGATCGGCGTGCCGTCGATATGGGCGATGTAGACGCGGGTTCCGGCCGGCAGGATCTCGCGGAAGTCATCGATCTTCTCGGCGGTGCGCGGCATCACCTCGATCGAGAAGCCGTCGAGGAGTCCGGAGATGTCCGGCGCGCCGGGGTGTGCGGTCTCTTTCCGCCTGAAGTTCAACAGCGCCATCGCGGCCTCCCAAAAGGTCCTGGGCGTCACGCCCAGCCGTCGTTGTCGATGAGCGCCCTGAGGCGCCCGGCGTCGTATTCGGCATCGATCCGCGCGGCTTCCGCGCGGGCGATCTCGTCCGGCTCTCCCGCCACCTCGTAGGGTGCGGCCTTCCGCCATTCGGCGAGATAGGCATCGGTCTCCGCCGCGCCCACCTTCATCGCGGCCCGGTCGATGGCCTGCTCGAACCTTTCGGGCAGGGGCATCTTCGAGCCCCGCCGGCCCTTGCCGACGATGACCTGGGCGGGGATGTCCCGCCAGTAGACGATGGTGACGTCGGGCATGATCCGATTCTCCGCCGAATTGATCCGCTTCTACGCGTCGGCCGGACACCGCCCGGGTGCGTTTTCGACATTCGGGCCGCGCGGAGCGACGTGCCGTCACGATCTAGCCCGCCGCGTGGCCCCGTGACCACCGTGCGGCATCGGAATAATCCTCAAGATCATCTTGAAGCCATGGGGGATCGGCACTTGCGCCAACGGGGGGTTGGTCATACGTTTGTCACAACATGATACCGGAGGGCGACATGCCGCCCAAGCGTCCCGACGGCGTGGGCGCGTTCCCGATCCCGGTCGACACCCCCGCGCCGCCGCAGCCGGATCCCGCCGATCTTTACGCGGCACTGGATCTCGGCACCAACAGTTGCCGGATGCTGATTGCCCAGCCGAAGGGCAACCAGTTCCACGTGGTCGACAGCTTCTCGAAGTCCGTCCAGCTTGGGCTTGGCCTCGAGACGTCGGGACGGCTGTCGCGCGCCGCGATGGCGCGAACGGCGCAGGCGTTGCGCATCTGCGAGCGCAAGATCCGCAAGCACAATGTAAAACGGATGCGGCTTATCGCGACCGAGGCCTGCCGGCGGGCGTCGAACGCGCGCGACTTCATCTCGCTCGTCAAGCAGGAGACGGGTCTCGCGCTCGAGATCATCGCGCCCGAAGAGGAGGCGCGGCTCGCCGTCATCTCCTGCGCGCCGCTCGTCTCGACCCGGACCGAGCAGCTGCTCGTCGTCGACATCGGCGGCGGCTCGACCGAGCTTGTCTGGATCGACCTCACGCGCGTGCCGTGGATCGAGCGGCCGAAGGCGATCATGCGGCTCCGGACCGGGTTCACGCCGGACGCGAGCCCGTTCCCCGCGGCGCGCGTCGTCGACTGGATTTCGGTGCCCCTCGGCGTGGCGACGCTGCGCGAGCAGTTCCGCGACGTGACCGACGACGCGGCGCAGTTCGCGCTGATGAGCTGGTTCTTCGAGGAGAATCTGGCCACCTTCGCGCCCTACGCCTCGGAGCAGGAGCGCGAAGGTTTCCAGATCATCGGGACGAGCGGGACGGTGACGACCGTCGCCGCCAGCCACCTCGGGCTGAAGCGCTACGATCGCGGCAAGGTCGACGGCCTGCGGATGACCTCCGATCAGATAGACCGGGTGATCCGGGACTACCTGACGCTCGGCCCCGAGGGGCGGCGCACCGATCCGCGGATCGGCCGGGACCGGCACACGCTGATCATGTCGGGCGCGGCGATCCTGCAGGCGCTCTTGCGGCTCTGGCCCACCGACCGGCTGTCCGTCGCCGACCGCGGGTTGCGCGAGGGGCTGCTTTACTCGCAGATGTCGGCCGACGGCGTCCTCGAGGACGGGCCGTACTGAGCGGGTATCATGACAAAGAAGACGAGCGGACGCGGCCAGCGAGAACTCAAGGTCAAGGTGAAGACGGCGCGCGGGCGCAAGCTGTCCTCGACGCGCTGGCTCGAGCGGCAGCTCAACGACCCTTATGTTCGAAAGGCGAAGGCCGAGGGGTTTCGAGGACGCGCGGCGTTTAAGATCGTCGAGCTTGACGACAAATACGGATTTCTGGTGCCGGGCGCCCGGGTCGTTGATCTCGGTTGCGCGCCGGGCGGATGGTGCCAGGTCGCCGTCGATCGCGTGAATGCGCTTGGAGAAAAAGAGGGGAAACGCGTGGGCCGTGTGCTCGGCGTCGACATTCAGGAAGTCGAACCGATCGCGGGCGCGGAAATTCACCAGCTGGATTTCCTTTCGGACGGCGCGGACGAAACGGTCAGGGAATGGCTCGGCGGCAAGGCGGACGTGGTGATGTCCGATATGGCGGCCGCGTCGTCCGGTCACAAGCAGACCGATCATTTGCGCATTATCGCGCTGTGCGAGGCCGCCGCCGAATTCGCGTTCGACGTTCTCGAGGAAGGCGGAACGTTCGTCGCGAAAGTGCTGGCCGGCGGCGCCGAAGGCTCGCTTCAGGCGACATTGAAACAGAAGTTCGAGACTGTCGCGAATGTGAAGCCGCCGGCGAGCCGTTCGGACAGTTCCGAGAAATACGTCGTCGCCCGCGGCTTTCGCGGATGAGCCTTCAGATCTTCAGGTCGTCCCGCGAATTGCCCGCAGCGATGGCCTGCTTGTACCACGCCGGCTGACGTCCGCGGCCGGACCAGGTCTCGTCGGGGTTGTTGGGATTGCGGAATTGCGGAGCCGCTTTCGAGGTGCGCTTCGACGACTTGCCGCCGCCAACGACCTCGTCAAGCGAAACGCCATAATCCTTCGCGACCTTCTCAAGCGCCTTTCGCGCTTCTTTCCGCTGGCGGGCTTCGAATGATTTAATGGCCTTTTCGACGTCTCCACGGAGCTTCTTCAGATCGTCGAGCGACATCTTTTCGAGATTAATACCTGTAGCCATTTTGGATTCCTGATATGAATTCACCGTTCCAGCGTAATGCATCCGTCGCGTTTGCTTGTCAATTGGGATTTCAGGCGCTGTCAATTCGTTGATCGAGCCGGTCGAGCGCCAAGACGGAGTTTTCACATGGACGCTGGGCGATGCTTTTTTCGAGCAAGCGAAGCGCAATCTCGCCATGCCCGTTCGGCCGTGTCCATCGAAACGCACCTGCGGAGAGACAATCGGCGCGCATTCCGACTGAAATTGTTCCGGCGCCCCGTTGGTTCCAGCCGGGATCGACGGATTTCCGGAGCCCCGCATGCGCCAACGACGTCAAGGATGACCCCGCGGCGGCCCGGTTCCGGTGTTCGCTGAGACGCTCGTGGCCGCACGGCGGCTGTTGCCGGGCGGGGTGTTCTGTGGCAAATGTTCCTCAAGTTCTGAACAATTGAGTTTAGCCGAATGACCGACTACCCAGCGCGCCGGACGACAATGGTCGATACGCAGGTCCGTCCATCGGACGTCACCAAATATCCCATCATCGACGCGATGCTGACCGTGCCGCGGGAACTCTTCGTTCCGGTCGGGCGGCGCGAGGCGGCCTACATCGGGGAGAATCTCCCGATTGGTCCCGACAGGGTGATCCTCGAGCCCCGCACGCTGGCCAAGATGCTCGATGCGCTCGACATCCAGGACAAGGAACTCGTTCTCGATATCGCGACGGGGCTCGGGTATTCCGCGGCGGTGATGGCGCGCCTCGCCGAGGCGGTGATCGCGCTTGAGGAGGACGAGGCGATGGCGTCGGAGGCCGAGGCGGCGCTCTCGGAGGTCGGCGCCGACAACGTCGCGGTGGTGACCGGGCCGCTCGCCGAGGGCGCCGCCCAGCACGGCCCCTACGACGTCATCGCGATCGAGGGTGCGGTGGAGCGGGTTCCGCAGCCGGTGCTCGATCAGCTCAAGGACGGCGGCCGCATCGCATGCCTGTTCACCGAGGGCACGCTCGGGGTGTGCCGGATCGGATATTTCGTCGACGGCGCGGTAAGCTGGCGGGACGCGTTCCACGCGTCGGCGCCGGTGCTTCCCGGCTTCGACCGTGCCGCGGAGTTCGTGTTTTGATGGCGAGGCGGAGGATCGTCGGCGGTCTCCGCCGCCATGCGGCGCGGGCCGCTCTCGCGATCGCCGTGGCGGCGGCGCCTGTCGCCGCTGGGGCGCAGACACTGACCGACGCCCTGATTTCCGCCTACGAGACGAGCGGTCTTCTGGAACAGAACCGCGCGCTCCTCCGGGCCGCGGACGAGGACGTGGCGGGCGCCGTGGCGGCGCTGAGGCCGGTGCTCAACTATATCGCGCAGGCGAACTGGACCGATCCCGTCCTGCCGGGCGAGGACAACACGTCGGGGTCGCTCGCGCTTTCGGCCGAAATGCTCTTGTGGGACTTCGGACGCTCGCGGCTCGCCGTGGAGGCGGCGAAGGAGACCGTGCTCGCCACGCGGGCGGGGCTGATCGACGTGGAGCAGAGCGTGCTTCTCCGCGCGGTCGCGGCCTACATGGACGTCCGGCGGCAGGTCGCGCTGATCAATCTGCGCCAGAACAACGTGCAACTCATCCAGGAGCAGTTGCGCGCCGCGCAGGACCGGTTCGATGTCGGCGAGGTGACCCGGACGGACGTGTCGATCGCCGAGGCGCGGCTCGCGGCCGCGCGCTCGGGACTGGTCGCCGCGCAGGGTGCGCTGGCGCAGGCGCGGCAGGAATACATCGTGGCGATCGGAGAGGAGGCGGGCGCCCTCGCCGTGCCGCCGCCCCTGCCGGATACGGCCTCGTCTCTGGACGCGGCGACGGCGATCGCGCTTCAGCGGCAGCCGGCGATTCTGCGCGCGCAGCACGAGGTGGCGTCGGCCGATATCCTGGTGTCGATCGCCGAGGCCGGGCGCCTGCCGCGGCTCACCGGGTCGGCGCAGATCAGCGTCGACGACGATGGCGACGACCGGCAGAGCCTCGGGCTTTCCCTGCGCGGACCGATCTACCAGGGCGGAGCGATCTCGTCCGATCTCCGCCAGGCGCGGGCGCGGCGCGACGCGTCCCGGGCCGTGCTCCTGATCACGAGCGAGAACGTGGTGCAGAACGTCGCGAATTCCTGGGCCGATCTTTCGGTCGCCAACGCCGTTCTCACCGCGACCGACGAGCAGGTGCGGGCGGCGCGCCTGGCGCTGCGCGGCGCGCAGGAGGAGCTCGAGGTCGGCGCGCGCACGACGCTCGACGTCCTCGATCTCGAGCAGGATCTTCTGCAGGCCGAAACCGACAGGATCGACGCGCAGATCAACCGCTACGTCGCGACCTATCAGCTTCTGTCGCAGATGGGGCTTCTCTCGGTTGAGCATCTTGGCCTCGGCATACCCACCTACGATCCGGCCGCCTACTACAACGCGGTGCGCAACGCGCCTCTCGGGAACGTCAGCCCGCAGGGCGAGCGACTGGACCGTCTTCTGGAGGCGATCGGGCGCTAGGGGCCAGCTGAATGTTGTATGTCGGCCCCGATTCTGGATAAGGTCTTGTGCGGGGCGAGGCACGGAGTGGCAAGCATGAGCAACAGCGCGATTCGCGGTGAAGACGAGGCAGTTCTCGAATCCATCAGGCGACTCGTTTCCGCAACGCCGCATCACGAGGTGCGGGAGGAGCGAGAGGAGCGGCCGCCGAGGGGCAAGCTTCTTCTGACGCCGTCGCTCCGCATCGAAGAGCCCCGGGAGCCCGCCCCCGCCGCGGTTGAACCCGGGTCCGCCGGCGCGGAGGCCGCATGGTCGCTCGAGGACCGGATCGCCGAACTCGAAGCTGCCGTCGGCGCCCGCCCGGACGAATGGGAGCCGGACGGCAGCGAGGATGCCGCTCAGGAGACGCCCGACCGCTTCGTGTTCCAGCATCGCCCGCTGCTCCTGGGCGGTCGGGACGCGGTCGCCGAACCGGTGGCGCTGCGCGCCCTGCCGGACGAGGAACCCGCCGAGGAGGAGGCCGAGGGCGTCGACCTCGCCGAGGACGTGGCGCTTCCCGACGAGGACCTGCTGCGCGACATGGTGGCCGAGATCGTCCGCCAGGAGCTTCAGGGCGAGCTTGGCCAGAAGGTGACCCGCAACATCCGCAAGCTCGTGCGACGGGAGATCCGGCGCGCGCTGGCGTCCCGCGACTTCGACTGACCGAAGGCATGCCTCTGCGATGACGGCGATCCTCGGCCTTCTGTTCGACAAGGACGGAACGCTTTTCGATTTCCAGGCGACCTGGGCCGAGGTGACGGGGCGGCTTCTGGAGACGCTGGCCGGAGGCGACGCCGTGCTCGAGGCGCGGCTCGCCGAGGCCGCCGGCTACGACCTCGGCGCCCGTGCGCTCAGACCGGGCAGCATCGTCGTCGCCCACACCCTCGCCGAGACCGCCGACACGATCCTGGCCGTGATGCCTCGGGGGACCGACCGGGAGCGGGTCATCGAGACGATGCTGCGCTTCGCGGAATCGGCGCCGCAAGTCGAGGCGATCCCGCTTAGGCCCTACTTCGACGGACTCGCCGCGCGCGGCCTGAAACTCGGGATCGCGACGAACGACGGCGCCGCCCCCGCGCGGGCGCATCTCGACAGGGCCGGCATCGGCGACGCGTTCGACTTCGTGGCTGGCTACGACAGCGGGTACGGCGCCAAGCCGGCGCCGGGCCAGCTTCTGGGCTTCTGCGAGGCGGTGGGGCTCGTTCCGGGTGACGTCGTGATGGTGGGCGACAGCGGACACGATCTCATCTCGGCCCGCGCCGCGGGAATGCGTGCCGTCGCCGTTCTGACCGGCCTTGCGAGCGCGGAGGAGCTTGCGCCGGGGGCCGAGGCCGTCCTTCCGCATATCGGGCACCTCCCGGACTGGCTGGACGCGCACTGAGCGCGAACGGGTCCGAAAACCGACACGGACCGTCGCATTCCGGGCCGCGAGCGCCGCTTTCGCTGGTCATGCTGGGCGCGAACCGACAGGAGACGCAGGACATGGCACAGGTCGCGGAGCGGCGGAAGCGGCAGGGAGGGCGCGCGGCGCACGCGCGGCGCGCGGGCACGCAGGTCATCGAGCAGAGCGCCTGGCGCATTCCCGTGAACCCCGACAGGCCGACCGAGCCGCTCGGGGAGGAGGGGATCGCCGCGATCCACGACGGCGCGATGCGCATTCTCGAGGACATCGGGATCGAGTTCCTGAACGACGAGGCGCTGGGTCTCCTGCGCGAGGCGGGCTGCACGGTGAACGGCACCAACGTGAAGATGGGCCGCGACTGGGTGATGGAGATGGTCGGCCGGGCGCCGGCGGAGTTCACGGTCACACCGCGCAATCCCGACAAGACGCTCCCCGTCGGCGGCAGGCACATCCTGTTCGGGAACGTCTCCTCGCCGCCGAACTACTGGGATATTGAGACCGGGAAGGTGGTCGGCACGCGGGAGCACTGCCGCAACCTCCTGAAACTCACCCAGTTCTTCAACTGCATCCATTTCGCGGGCGGCTATCCGGTGGAGCCGGTCGACCTGCACCCGGCGGTGCGCCACCTCGACGTGGTCTTCGACAAGCTGACGCTCACCGACAAGGTGATGCACGCCTATTCGCTCGGAGCCGAGCGGGTCGAGGACGTGATGGAGATGGTGCGGATCGCGGGGGGGCTTTCGGAAGAGGCGTTCGCGTCGCGGCCGCACATGTACACCAACATCAACTCGACCTCGCCGCTGAAGCACGACCAGCCGATGATCGACGGCTGCCTGCGGCTGATCCGGAAGGGACAGGCGGTGATCGTCACGCCCTTCACGCTGGCGGGCGCCATGGCGCCGGTGACGATGGCGGGCGCGGTGGCGCAGTCGATCGCCGAGGCGCTCTGCGCGATCGCGCTCTTTCAGCACGTCGCGCCGGGATGCGCCTGCGCGATCGGCACCTTCACCTCGAACGTCGACATGAAGTCGGGGGCGCCCGCCTTCGGCACGCCGGAGTACATGCGGGCGACGCAGATGACCGGCCAGATGGCGCGGCACTACGGGCTGCCGCTCCGGTCGTCGGGGGTCTGCGCGGCGAACGTGCCCGACGGGCAGGCGATGTGGGAGACCTCGAACAGTCTCTGGGCCGCGGTGCAGTCGGGCAGCAACATCGTCTATCACGCGGCGGGCTGGCTCGAGGGCGGGTTGATCGCGAGCCCGGAGAAGTTCGTGATGGATTGCGAGCTCATCCAGCAGATCCAGCGGTATTTCGAGCCCGCGCTGTCGGCGACGACGCCGGGCGACATCGCGGTCGAGGCGGTGGGGCAGGCGGGCGAGACCGGACACTTCTTCGGTCTCCAGCATACGCAGGACCGCTACACGACAGCGTTCTATCAGCCCTTTCTCAGCGACTGGCGCAACTACGAGGGCTGGTACCTCGCCGGTGGGGCATGGACCCACGAGCGGGCCCACCGCATCTTCAAGGAGATCGTGGGCAGCTTCGAGGCGCCGGCGATGGACGACGCCATCCGCGAGGAACTCCAGGCATTCGTCGACCGCCGGAAGGCCGAGGGCGGCGCGCCGACCGACTTCTGAGCGGTTGTTCTCGGTGATCTTCGGTCGTCTCCGACGCGTTGGTCGGTTGTTAAGGGCTGTCCCGCTACAAGCGCGCCAAGAGCGGACGGGTTTGGGCGATGCATGGCCTCGTGAACAGGTCGATCGAGTGCTTCTTGAGGGATACCTACGGCGCGTCGGCGTGGTCGGAGATTTCCGATGTCGCGGGCCTCGAGGTGGACTCGTTCGAGGCCATGCTCGGGTACGAGGATGATCTGACAGACAGCGTCGTCGACGCCGCCTCCGACCGGCTCGGGAAGCCTCGCGACGATCTGCTCGAGGATCTGGGAACCTATCTGATCGCCAACCGCCGCTATGAGCGCCTTCGGCGCCTGATGCGGTTCTCCGGTGAGACCTTCGAGGAGTTTCTTCTTTCGGTCGACGAACTCCCTGACCGGGCGAGGCTGGCGCTGCCCGATCTCCGGCTTCCCCCCGTTTCCATCGCCTCCGATGGAGCCGACCGGTTCGAGATCTGCTGCGGGCCCGGCCTTCCGGGGTTCAGCCAGGTGCTCGCCGGCGTCCTGCGGGCGATGGCCGACGACTACGGGGCGCTGGTGACGCTCGCCGCCCGCGTCACCACCGACGAGGGTGCGGCGTGCATCCACGTCACGCTGCACGAGGCGCGCCACAGCGAGGGGCGAGGATTCGTACTCGCGACGCCGCCGCAATGACGCGGGACCTGCCCGAGACCGTCCTTTCTGCGGCGGCGCTTGACGCGCTCATGCCGATGCACATGGTCGTCTCCCGGGATGGCACGATCCTTCGCACCGGCCCCACGATCGCGCGCCTCGACTTCGGGCGAGGGCTCGAGGGGTCGCGGTTCTTCGACCTGTTCCTCGTCCGCCGGCCGCACGGCCTCACCGACATCGCCAGATTGCGGAGGGCTCCGGGGGAGCGTCTGCAGATCGACGTGCCCAGTGGGCCGCAGACGTCGCTGAAGGGGCATTTCGTCTTCGACGACGCCGGCCATCTCGTTTTCGATCTGAGTTTCGGCATCCTGGTGACCGAGGCCGTGGCGGCTCACGGGCTGACCGCGAGCGATTTCTCTCCCACCACGCTCGCCGTGGAGATGCTGTATCTTGTGGAGGCGAAATCGGCGGCGATGGCGGAGTCGCGCAATCTCATCGTTCGCCTGAACGAGGCGCGCGCCGCGGCCGAACGGCAGGCCCGGACCGACGCGCTGACCGGGCTGCACAATCGCCGGGGCCTGGAGGATCTCATCGGCGAGTTGATCGAGCGACGGCAGCATTTCGGCCTGATGCATGTCGACCTCGATTTCTTCAAGGCGATCAACGACAGCTTCGGGCATGCGGCGGGAGATTACGTGCTCGGCAGGGTCGCCGACATCCTGAAGGCCGAAACCCGATCCTGCGACATGGTCGTCCGGCTGGGCGGCGACGAGTTCGTGCTCGTCCTGAGGGACATGATCGGGGACACCGAACTCGGTGCCGTTGCCGCACGCATCATCGAGACGCTCGAATCCCCGATCTCCTACGAAGGCGTGGACTGCAAGATCTCGGCCAGCATCGGTGTGACGACCTCGATGGTCTATGAGCGGCCGGATCTCGATTCGATGCTCCGGGACGCCGACGTCGCCCTCTACAGGTCGAAGCTCGCCGGACGCTCCCGCGCGACGATCCACCGGCCGGACGATGAACCGGCGTCAGGCGGGGCCTGAGGGCATCTCGATCCGGAGGAGGGTTTTCTCGCTGAAGATCGACGCGTCCGTATCGAGAATCAGGCGGTAGTAGGACACCTGCTCGCAGGGTGCCCGCCCGACCCGCGGTCGCGACAGCAGAGAGGCCGCGGTGACCGCCTTCGTCTCGAAGGATCTGGCGCCGGCGAAGAGAACCTGATGCGGCGCAAGGTAGAGATCCTGTTGCGGCAGACCCGGCCCGAGCGCGCTCGACCCGATCCGGACCGGCTGCGCGCCCGGGTGGAAGCGAAGGAAGTCGTGGTCGAGCTTGAGAACGTCGATCTTGCGGATCTTGACGTAGCGCTTGTCCGCGGTGCGCAGGGAGTCGTTGACGCGCAGCAGATGCGCGGGAACGTCGCCGAAGGACGTCGTGAGCCGGGTCCGGCTCTCGATCCCCACGAAGCTCATCTCGACCGCCGCTTCGGGTGCGTCGCTCTCGTCGAAAGTGGCGCCCGCCGACGCCTCTTCAGGGCCCGCGGGCCGTTCGCGGACGCCGATAGGAATCAGCGGTGATGCCATGACTCAACCTCCGAGCACTCGTACCAACTGGTGCGAACGGACCGGGCCTGGCAGACGCCAGGACCCGATCCATCCCACCCCCATCCGGAGTTCGGTGCCGGACAGACCGGCACCTCCGGGAACACACAACACGGTGCCAAGCGGCACCGTCCGGGTCGCGGCAACGACATCAGGCTCTGATGACGGCCACGCGATCCGTGACGGCATTACCGCC
>Ga0102929_1000575_pt1 | contig 21578 bp, 24 predicted proteins | sample SalPonR1_B_D2_MG_FD_78510 | JGI IMG/M metagenome (GOLD analysis project Ga0102929, IMG submission 78510) | Salt pond soil microbial communities from South San Francisco under conditions of wetland restoration - Salt Pond MetaG R1_B_D2_MG | ecosystem: Environmental > Aquatic > Marine > Intertidal... | reverse complement strand
GGATCGTGCCCGGCGCGACGGATAGCGATATGTCCCGATTTGCCCGCACCGGCCCGAAGGACTTGGAGATACCGCGCAACTCGATCGCCGGGACCGGAGGTGTCATGTGGCGGCCTCGACGAATCCGACCACGAGGCTCAGGGCGTTCCCCTCGCGCCGGGCGAAATAGCGCCCCCGCATCACTTCGGCGCCATCCTTTTCGAACACGACTTCGGCACGCATGAACCCGTTGTGGCCTTCTGCCTCGCCGGCCACCCGGGCCGCGCCACCGGGCATGTTGGCCGCGTAGTCCGACAACATCGCCGCCACCGCCGGCAGACCCGTCACCGGCGCGGTACAATGCGGATCACTGTAGAGTCCGTCCTCGGCGAAACATTCCGACAGGACCGAGCGGCGCCGCCCCGCATCGGCCATGCCCCAGGCCCAGAAGAAATGATTGAGAAGCTCTGTATCCGTCATCGGCCTTCCCCCAACGCGCACCAAGGCAGGTGGCGCATGCCGCACCACCCCTTGATCCGGCAAGCCGCCCTATTCCACAGGGCAGCTGTTATCGGACATGTAGTCGTGCACCTTGAGATCTCCGCTGGCAATCCTGTCGGCGGCCGCGTCGACCGATGCCTGCATCTCGTCGCTGACAAGATCGGCATTGTGCTCGTCCAGGGCATAGCCCACGCCACCATTCGCGAGACCCATCACCACGATCCCGGTTTCCAGGTCATTTCCGGCCATCATGGCCTCGTAAACGGCGTTGTCGACCCGCTTGACCATCGATGTCAGGACATCGCCGGGATGCAGGTAGTTCTGGTTGCTGTCCACACCGATGCCCAGAACGCCCTCGTCAGCCGCCGATTGAAGCACGCCGGTGCCGGTGCCGCCGGCGGCGTGATAGATCACGTCGGCCCCCTGCGAAATCTGCGCCTTGGTGATCTCGGATCCCTTGACCGGATCGTTCCATGCCGCCGGCGTGGTGCCGGTCATGTTCTGGATCACCTGTGCGTCGCCGTCCACGGCCTTGACCCCCTGCACGTAGCCACAAGCGAACTTGCGGATCAGCGGAATATCCATGCCGCCGATGAAGCCCACGGTGCCGCTGTCCGAGGCCATCGCGGCCATCATGCCCACCAGGTAGCTGCCCTCGTGCTCGTTGAACACGACCGAGCGGACATTGGGCTCTTCAACGACCATGTCGATGATCGCGAACTTGGTGTCGGGGTAATCCGGGGCCACCTCCGCCAGCGCGTTGCCGAAGGCAAAGCCGGTCATCACGATCGGGTTGTTGCCGTTCTCGGCAAAGCGGCGCAGGGCCTGTTCACGCTGCGCCTCCGATGTCAGCTCGACCTCGGCATAGTCGCCGCCGGTTTCCTCGGCCCATCTTTGCGCCCCGTTATAGGCGCTTTCGTTGAAGGATTTGTCGAACTTGCCGCCCAGATCGAAGATCAGCGCCGGCTCGGCCAGCGCCGCACCGGCGCTCAGCGCCAACCCGGCGGTGGCAGTCAGTAGGGTCTTCATCATCGTCATTGCAATCTCCCTGGGTTCCATGCGCGGCGCGGGGCATGTATTGCCCTCTTTGCCGGGCCACGCGTTTTCCGTCATGTCTGCGTTCAGGCCGGGATTAAGCCTGTTCCGCCCCTACGCGGTCAATAGAATACTCGCGCTGCCGCCGCGTCATCCGCACAAATCCTCGTGTGCGGCGGCTCGGGCGCGGCGGCGTTCAGGCCAGCCCGCGCTCCAGGATCAGCGCATCCTCGCACCCACCATCGGGACTGCGGTAATAGCCCGCACGACGCCCGATGACGGCATAGCCCGCCGCGGCATAAAGCGCCGCCGCCGCGGCGTTGCCTTGCGCCACCTCAAGCAGGACGCGCGCCGCGCCCCGGTCCCGCGCGGCCCCCTCGAAGGCTGACAGAACCGCCGCCGCCAGCCCCTGCCGGCGGTGATCCGGGTCGGTCACGATGGTCAGAAGCTCGGCTTCGTCCACCACCGCCCGGCCAAGCGCGAAGGCCCGGCCATCCCCGACCGCCACAACCTGCGCGTCAGCCAGAAGCGTGGCGAATTCGGCGGCGCTCCAGCCGCGCCCGCGTCCAGCGAATCCGCGCGCGTGCAGCGCCGCCAATTCCGCCGGCCCCGGCAGGCAAACCGCGCGGTCACCCCCCATCATCGAGGATCACAAGCGGCGCCTCGCGCGACGGCGCGGCGTCGGCCGGCTTGACATACAGCGGCGCCGGCGCCGCGAACGGCCCGGTTTCGTGCCCGGCGATCCATGCCACCGCCACCGCCAGATCCTTGGGCACAGGCGGCAGCTCTACCGGCAGGCCAAGCGCTTCGGCCTCGTCGCGGGACACGAGACTGGGGGCCTGCCCCCGCGGTGCGATGTAAAGATGCTCACGCGGGGCCGGCACCGCTGCCAGGTGCGGATGGTCCTGCCCGGCACCGATGACTGCAAATTGCGAAACACCCACCGCCGGAATTCCCAGCGACAGTGACAGCCCGCGGGCGGCGGCAACAGATATGCGGATACCGGTGAAATTTCCCGGGCCCACGCCAACGCCGATCCTGTCCAGATCCCGCCACCCGGCACCGTTCCGCGCCAGCATTTCGGCAATCAGCGGCATGAGACGCTCGGCCTGACCGCGGCCCATCGCCTCGGCACGTGCCGCCAGCACCCGGTCCCCGCACAGCAAAGCGGCCGCACAATGGGCGGCCGACGTGTCAAATCCCAGAACCAGAGGTTCAGATGCCAACCGGGCGCACCTCGGTCACTTCGGGGATATAGTGGCGCAGCAGGTTCTCGATGCCCATCTTGAGGGTGATCGTCGAGGACGGGCAGCCCGCGCAGGCACCCTGCATGTGCAGGTAGACAACCCCGCGCTCGAATCCGTGAAAGGTGATGTCGCCACCGTCCTGCGCCACCGCCGGGCGCACGCGGGTATCCAGCAACTCCTTGATCTGGCCCACGATCTCGCCATCCGCACCGTCATGATCCGCGTGACCCGAAGACGGATCGGACCCGTCATCGGCCATCACCGGCTGCCCGGACTGGAAATGCTCCATGATCGCGCCAAGGATCGCCGGCTTCAGGTGATCCCACTCGTTCGCTTCCGCCTTGGTCACGGTGACGAAGTCATTCCCGAAAAACACGCCGGTAACGCCGTCAACGGCAAAGATGCGTCCTGCAAGCGGCGACCGCTCGGCGCTCTCGGCCGAGGGAAAGTCAGCAGTCCCGGCATCAAGCACGGTCTGGCCCGGCAGGAATTTCAGCGTTGCCGGATTCGGCGTGGATTCGGTCTGGATAAACATGGGCGCCCCCTTTTGGTGCATGCATTGGATATGCGCGCCGGGACGCACGATGTCAAGATTTGGAACGGTTCTAAATCACCGCCCGCGCCCCTGCGACGCCCCGCAACCGGCGGCTTTGCTTGCGAAGCCGGCCTGCAATCAAGAGGAATGGCGCGCAACGCATGGCACAGAATGTCCGATTTCGCAGCGCGGCGGGTCAGGTTATCTCTTCCAGCCGCTCCTTGCTCAGATCGCCGGGCACAACGGTGATCGGGATCGGCAGGGTGCCGGCGTTGCGGCTCAACTGCGTGACCAGGGGCCCGGGCCCCTTGCGCCCGGTTCCCGCGCCCAGAACCAGCACCCCGATCTCGGGATCGTCGCGCACCTGCGCTATGATCTCGTCCACCGGCTCGCCCTCGCGGATAACCAGTTCGGGATCGACACCCTGCTTGTCGCGCATCCACTTGGCGAAAACCTCGAAATGGGCATGTATGCGCTCGCGGGCTTCCTCGCGCATGACCTCTCCAACGCCGATCCAGTGGTTGAATTCCTCGGGCGGTATAACCGACAGGATCTCCACCCCGGCATTGGTATGGGCCGCGCGCATGGCCGCGAAGCGCATCGCGTTGAGGCATTCGCGGCTGTCATCCAGAACCACGAGAAACTTGCGCATCTGTCCTCTCCCTCAGCGGCGATCATGACGCAAGCGCCCGACCCGCGCAATGGCACAATGGGCCGGCCCGGCGGCTCATGCGGACAGCCCACGCCCCTCCAGCAAGGCTCTGACCCCCGGCAGCCGCCCCCGGAACGCGGTGTAAAGCGCCGCTGCGTCCGCCGAGCCGCCACGCGACAGGATCTCGCGCTCCAATGCGCGGGCGATCTGCGGATCAAAGGGATCGCCGGCCTCCTCAAAGGCCGCAAAGGCGTCCCAATCCATCACTTCGGACCACATGTAACTGTAATATCCGGCCGAGTACCCATCCCCCGAAAAGACATGGGCGAAATGCGGCGTCGCGTGGCGCATCACGATGGCGTGCGGCATGCCGATGCTGTCAAGCACCTCGCGCTGCCGCACCATCGGATCGGCAGGTGCCTCGCCATCGTGAAAAGCCAGATCAACCAGCGCCGAGGCCACGTATTCCACCGTCTGAAAGCCCATGTCGAAATTCGCCGCGGCAAGAACCTTTTGCAGCATCTCGGGGGGCATCGGTGCGCCGGTCTCGGCATGGGTTGCGAATTCCGACAGCACCTCTGGCACTTCCAGCCAGTGTTCGTAAAGCTGACTGGGCAATTCCACGAAATCCCGCGCCACGCTGGTGCCGGAAACGGATTCGTACGTCACGTCCGAAAGCATCTGATGCAGGGCGTGGCCGAACTCGTGGAACAGGGTGCGCGCGTCATCATAGCTCAGAAGCGCGGGATCACCCTTGGCGAAATTGCAGACATTGATCACCACCGGCGCCTGCGTTTCGGGAAACCGCGCCTGCCCGCGCATGGCGCTGCACCACGCGCCGGACCGCTTGCCGGCCCTTGCGAAATAATCCGCGATGAACACGGCCACATGGACGCCGTTGCGCTTCACCTCCCATGCGCGGCAATCCGGATGATAGAGTGGCATGTCGACCGGCACGAAGGAGAGGCCGAAAAGGCGGTGCGCACAGGCGAATGCCGACTCGATCATTCGGTCCAGCTGCATGTAGGGCTTGACATCGGCTTCATCGAGATCGTGCTCTTTCGCGCGCCGTCTCTCGGCGTAGTAGCGCCAGTCCCACGGCTCCAGCGGCCCGTTCATCCCATCGGCCTGCAGCATCTCGGTCAGGGCTCTGGCATCCGTTTCGGCACGCGCAAGAGCCGGCTCCCAGACATCCATCAGCAGTTGCCGCACGGCTTCGGGTGTTCCGGCCATCTCGGTCTCGAGCTTGAAATCGGCAAAGCTGTCATAGCCCAGCAGCGCGGCCCGCTCGGCACGCAGTTCCAGGATTTCCGCGGCGATGGCGCGATTGTCGGTTTCCCCGCCGCGCGCACCCCGTGCGACCCATGCGCGAAACGCCCTCTCCCTGAGATCCCGCCGCGGCGAAAACTGCAGGAACGGCACGATGAGAGAGCGCGACAGCGTGATCACCGGCCCGCCCCGGATCCTGTCAGCCCCGGCGGACCGCGCGGCATCCACGACGAAATCGGGCAATCCCTCCAGATCGCGCTCCTCCAGTTCCATGTACCAGCCGGTCTCGTCCGCCAGAAGGTTCTGGGTGAATCGCGTGCCGAGTTCCGCAAGCCGCGCCATGATCGCGCGCATGCGCTGTTCGGCCTCTCCTTCAAGCGCCGCTCCGGCGCGCCGGAAACGCCGGTGGGTCAGCATCAGCAACCGCTCCTCTTCGGGATCGAGCGCCAGATCGTTCCGGCGCGCCCACAGGTCGGCCACGCGCGCGAATAGGGCCTTGTTACAGTAAAGATCCGAAGTGAATGCCGCAAGTTCGGGGCTGAACTCGCGCTGCAGGGCCTGCCGGGCCGGGTTGCTGTCTGCCCCGGCGAGGGTGAAGAACACCGAAAGCACCCTGTCCAGGGCCCGGCCCGCGGCCTCCAGCGCGGCGATGGTGTTGGCGAATGTGGGGGAGTCCCGATTGTCGGCTATCGCCGCCACTTCGGCGCGCGCCGCGCGCATCGCGGCATCGAAGGCCGGGGCGAAATGGCCGTCTTCGATCCTGTCGAAGGGCGCTATCCCGAACGGCGTGTTCCACGTCTCGAGCATCGGGTTGGTCATGGCTTTTCTCCCTTGTCTTGCGGGATGTCCGCACCACCCCCGCAGACCGGACAATCCGCGCGCGGCGACAGGCCGATATTGCGCGTCTCACCACAGAGCGTGTCATGGATCAGCATACGCCCCCGCAAGGGCCGTCCGGCCCCTGCGATCACCTTGACCGCTTCGGCCGCCATCATGGACCCCATGATCCCCGGCAACGGCCCCAGAACCCCGGCCTCGGCGCAGGACGGGGCCAACCCTTCCGCCGGGGCCTGCGGAAATATGCACTGATAGCACGGGGCGCCCCGCGCCGGATCGAATACGCTCACCTGGCCCTCCCACTGTGAAAGCGCCCCCGAAACCAACGGAATCCGGCATGCCACCGCGGCCGTGTTGGCGGTGTAACGGGTGTCGAAATTGTCGGTTCCGTCAAGAACAAGATCATAGTCCGCAAAAAGCGTTCGGGCGATCTCCGGGGTCAGTCGCCGGTGATAGGGGCGCACGGCGATGAACGGGTTGAGCGCCCGCATCGCCGCGGCGGCCGAATGGCATTTCGGTCTGCCGATATCCGCATCGCGGTGGATAACCTGCCGTTGCAGGTTCGAATTCTCAACGTCGTCATCGTCGATCACGCCGATGGTGCCCACCCCCGCCGCGGCCATGTAGATCAGGGCCGGAGACCCCAGGCCGCCAGCCCCGATCACCAGGACCCGGGCTTCGCGCAGGGCCTTCTGCCCCGGCCCGCCCAGGTCCCGCAGCACGATGTGTCTGGCGTACCGCTCCAGTTCGGTCTCCGAGAACCGGCCCCGCGGCGGGGCTTCGGACCCTTCCGGCTCGTCGCCGCTTTCGACCCGCGACCGGAGACGGCGCAACCCTTCGCGGTAGACCAGCACAACGGCCGCGGCGCCGCCCAGCATCAGCCAGGGCGCGGCGCTCTCGCCGGCGGCCAGGCGCATCGGGTGCGGCGCGGGCAGGACCAGGTGCATCAGCACCACCCCCGCCCACAGACCGCCGATCATCGCCCAGCGCAGACGATGCGGCACCCCCGCAAGCGCCCCCACGGCCCAGAGCCCGGCAGCCATGACGAACACCAGCGCCATCAGTTCTGCCCCGTCGATCCGAACCCGCCATCACCCCGCGGCGTGGGGTCGAGCGCCACCACGACCGCGAACCGGGCCTGCACGACCGGCGCCACGATCATCTGCGCGATCCGCGCCCCGTGATCCACGTGAAAGCGCGCGTCACCGGCGTTGGCAAGAATGACACCCAGCGGCCCGCGGTAATCGGCGTCGATGGTTCCGGGACTGTTGAGCAGCGTTATCCCGTGTTTCAGGGCCAGCCCCGAACGCGGGCGCAGCTGCAGCTCGAAGCCTTCGGGAACCGCCAGCCGCAACCCGGTGGGCACCAGCGCCCGGGCACCCGGTTCCAGGGTCAGCCCCGCGCGGCCGCCAGGGGGGAAGTTGGCCCGCAGGTCGGCTCCGGCCGCGCCGCGGCTCTCGTAGGCGGGCGGGCCAAGCGAACGGTCGGCGCCGTCTTCCCAGACAAATGAAACGGTGACCATCCCCTGCCCCTTCATCTTTCCCAAAATACTCAGGTTCTCAGCCCAGGGTTTCCGCGATGCGGCCGGCCAGCCGGGCCGCCACCTCGTCCTTTGACATGCGCGGCCAGTCCTCGGTGCCCGAGCCGGTGATCAGGGTGATGTCGTTCTCCGTCCCGCCCATGATTCCCGTCGCAGCACTCACGTCATTGGCCAGGATCCAGTCACAGCCCTTGCGCGCGCGCTTGGCGGTCGCGTTGGCAATCACGTCATCGGTTTCGGCTGCAAACCCCACAACGAGGGCAGGACGCTGCGCGCCCATGCCCGCCACGGTTGCGAGAATGTCGGGATTCTCCGCGAAATCCAGTGCTCCGATCCCGCCCGATCCCTTCTTGATCTTCCTTTCTCCCTTACCGCTGACATGCCAGTCGGCAACTGCGGCGGCAAAGACGGCCGCATCCGCAGGCAAGGCCGCCTCGACCGCGGCCATCATCTCGCGCGCGGTCTCGACCGCGATCACCTCGGCGCCCGCGGGCGCCGGCGCCGTCGCCGGCCCGGTGATGAAAACCACCTGCGCGCCCAATGCCGTCAGCGCCCGGGCGATGGCACTGCCCTGCGCCCCGGAGGAGCGATTGGCGATGTAGCGAACCGGGTCGATCGGCTCGTGCGTCGGCCCTGACGTCACCAGCACCCGCCGTCCCGCAAGCGGCCCGCCGCTCAGGCGCGCACGGACCGCCTCGACGATCTCCGCAGGCTCGGACATGCGCCCCGGCCCGTATTCGCCGCAGGCCATGTCGCCCTCTGCAGGGCCGGCCAAGTTCACTCCATCACCCCGAAGCACGTCCAGGTTGCGCTGCGTCGCGGGATGCTGCCACATCCGAACGTTCATCGCCGGCGCGATCAGGACCGGCGTGTCAGTGGCCAGCAGCAGTGTCGAGGCCAGGTCGTCGGCGTGGCCATGGGCCATTTTCGCCATAAGGTCCGCCGTCGCCGGTGCCACGACGATCAGGTCGGCGCTGCGGCTCAATTCGATATGGCCCATCTCGGCCTCGTCCGTCAGATCGAAAAGATCCCGGAAGACCCGCGTGCCGGCCAGCGCCGACACCGACAGCGGGGTCACGAACTCCTCCGCCGCTCTGGTCAGGACCGGTGTGACACGGGCCCCGCGCTCCCGCAGGCGGCGGATCAGGTCAAGCGCCTTGAACGCCGCGATCCCACCGCCGATCACCAACAGAATACGTCTGCGTTCCAGCATCGCGCAGGGTCCTTTCCCGGCTGTCAGGCCAGTTCTAGGGCTCCTGTCGCCGGGTGGCAAGCACCGGACAGGCATGCAAGGCCGGAACCACCGGCTAACGAAACGCTGCGCACGGGTCCGGCCGGTCCACGCCGGGTGCGGAACGCACCTCGTCGTACCTGCCCTCCAGCGCGGAACCGTTCTCCGTCTGTCCGATCACGCGAACCTCCAGATCGGGCGCCACCCGGTCGAGATAGACCGGAATACCCTGATCGCGCCGGGCGTGGCCATTGCCCGTGATCACAGCCACCGGCCCACCAGTGGCCTTCATCGCCATCATGACAGCGCGCGCCAATTCCGCGTCCCGCAGTCTCTGTGCCGCGACCATTCCCGGCAGCATGGCTTCGGGAAGGGCATCGCAATGTGCCGTCATCTGCATTTTCTCGCGCTGAAGCTGATCGTCATCGGCCAGCGGCCGGTCGAGGCCATAGCGCGCCGCATCACCGCTGAAAACCGCTGCAACGCCATTCTTCATCGCCGCACGGGCCACGTCGCGGGGCACGCCGGCACCGTACACAAGCGCGTCCGGCGCGGCTGCGAAGATCGGGAAATACATAGAGAAGTCCGGCCAGCCTGTGTCTTTCCAGTTCAGTACCGCCGCAAGGCCGTCCTCGTCCTTCATCAGCCGGGGTGTCACCCGAGCGGCCTGCGCCGGAGTCAGCATCTCGAAGACCAGCGCGTCCGGGTCAAGATCGGCGACGATGCGGGCCTGCTCTTCGTGGTGGTGCGGATTGTCATGGATTTCCCCGATGACAACAACACGGTCGGCCCACGCGGCTCCCGCCAACGTGCAAAGGACGAATGAAAACGCCTTCGACATTGCGGGAAACGGGGCGGCGGAGATCCTCATGCCAGCAGGTTCTGCACCTCTGCACCCTGTCTTTCAAGGTGCCGCCGCATCTTCGCGAACGCCGCGGCTTCCAGTTGCCGCACCCTTTCCTTGCTCAGCGACAGCTCTTCGCCGAGACTTTCCAGTGTGCGTGCATCCTCGCGCAGTTTTCTTTCGCGCACGATGAACCTCTCCCGGTCATTCAGCGCCTCCAGCGCATCGGCCAGCCAGCCGCGCAACGCCTCCATGTCATGGTCGCGTTCAACGAGTTCGTCTCCGCGGGCGCCGTCATCCTCGATCGTCTCGATCCATTCGCGACCCTCGTCCTCGGCCGATTGCGTCGCGTTGAGGGAAAAATCCGAGCCGGACAGCCGTCCCTCCATCATTTCCACGTCACGCAGGGGCACGCCAACCTCGTGCGCGATCATTTCACGCAACTGGTATCCGTCCAGCTCCTCACCCTGCGCCATCGCCTCCCGTTCGATCCGCGCCTGAACACGGCGCATGTTGAAGAAGAGGGATTTCTGGCTCGACGTGCTTCCGGTGCGCACCATCGACCAGTTCCGCATCACGTAGTCCTGGATCGACGCCTTGATCCACCAGACCGCGTAAGTGGAAAACCGCACCCCGCGATCGGGGTCGAACTTGTCTGCCGCCTTCATCAGGCCCAGCCCGGCCTCCTGGATCAGGTCGTTCATGGGCGCTCCGTAGCGCTTGAACTTCGCGGCCATGGATATCGCGAGACGCATATAGGCGTTGATAAGCCTGTGAAGCGCCTCCTCGTCGCGCTGATCGCGCCATGCATAGGCCAATTGCAATTCCGTCTCGGCATCAAGCAGTTCCGCTTTCATTGCCGTGCGCGACATCGAACTTGTCTGCGGTGCGTCGAGCGCCATGTTCACCCCCATCTGGCGATGATTTATCGCCGATCCTCTTTTGCAGTCTTTCACGGAGTGCTACGCACACGTGATCAAACCGGATCAAAAAAGGAACGAGGCGATGCTGCCGGAACTTACGCTGGTGCTGGGCGGGGCGGCTTCTGGAAAATCGGCCTATGCCGAGACGCTGATCCACCGTACCCGCAGTGGCGCTGTCTACCTGGCCACGGCAGAAATCCATGACGACGAGATGCGCCGCAAGATAGACCGCCACCGCGCGGCCCGTGGCCCGGGCTGGAACACGATCGAGGAACCGCTCGATCCGGGCAAGAGGCTGGCAGAGATCGGCCCGGACCGTGCGGTGCTTCTAGATTGTGCCACCATGTGGCTCAGCAATCACCTGCTGGCCGGCAACGATCTTGACACCGCCGAAGCCGCCCTGTTCGAGGGATTGGACAGTTGTGCCGCGCCGGTGGTTGTCGTCTCCAACGAGGTCGGGCTTTCGGTCGTGCCCGAAAACGCTCTGGCGCGGCGCTTCCAACAGGCGCAGGGACGTCTCAACCAGGCGCTCGCGGCCCGGTCGGCGCTTGTCGTGAATGTGGTGTGCGGTCTGCCGCAGGCGCTCAAGGGACATTTGCCATGAGCCGTGTTTTCTGGGTGCGTCACGGGCCCACGCATGCCAGGTCAATGGTCGGCTGGTCGGACCTGCCCGCCGACCTGAGCGACCGCCCGGCGCTGGAAAGGCTGGCAGCGCATCTGCCCGCCGAAGCCGTCGTCGTGTCATCCGACCTTCTGCGCGCGACCGCCACGGCCGATGCCATCGCCGGCACTCGGACCCGCCTGCCGCACGAAACCGGCCTGCGGGAAATCCATTTCGGCGACTGGGAACTGCAGGCGTTCGATACCATCCCCGATCAGGACCGGCTGCGCGCCTTCTGGGACACACCCGGCGACATTCGCGCCCCCGGCGGCGAAAGCTGGCACGAGGTGGTTGCGCGGGTCGGCGGCACGCTGGCACGGCTGCATACGGCCTTCCCGGGGCGCGATATCGTTGCGGTCGCGCACATGGGGGTGATCCTGACCCAGGTTCAGGCGGCACTCGGTGTCGATGGCTTTACCGCCTTCAGTCACCGCATCGACCCGCTTTCGGTCACCGAAATCCATCGCCGCGGCAATGGCTGGACCGCCGAAGCAATCAATCACCGTCCGTAACCACGGTTTTGGAATCCGATCAAGCAGCCGGACCGCGCACAGGCCGTTCCGTTCTGCTTGATGGTGGAATTTGCCCACGCACCCGGCACGGGGCCCCGTCTGTCGCGGGCGGTGCAGCCATGGTCACAGCGCGGGGACAGGCAGACACCCGGAACCTCCGGCTTCAGGCCTCGGCGACCCGGTAAATCTCAGCAATCCGTACAGTCAGGTTGACTGCACTGGTCAATTCAATCCCCAGGGTCGGCCCTGCCAGCTCCGGTCTCCAGAGACGGGTAACGGAGCCCGAGGGTGACACCGCGCGCCACGAACGAAACCAGCAAGGCCAACCACAGACCGTCATTGCCCAGTCGCGGCATCAGCAAGAGCACCGAAACGACATAGATCGCCGCACTTACCGCCATCATGTCACGCATGTCCCGGGTGCGCGTGGCGCCGATGAAAATTCCGTCCAGCATCCATGCGGCCAGCCCGATTATCGGTGCGAAAACCATGTATATCAGATAGTGACGCGCCTCTTCCTGAACTTCCGGAGCCTTGGCCATCACGTCGATGATCCAGCCGCCCGCGCCTGCGAAGGCGCCCGACAGCAGCAGCACGCAGCCCAGCCCCCACAAACTGCTGAGCAGCGCACTGCGCCGCAGCCGTGTCCGGTCGCGTCGCCCTGTCGCCTGCCCGACAAGCGTTTCGGCGCCAAAGGCGAACCCGTCCAGCGTGTAGGCCGTGATATGCAGGAATTGGAGCAAGACCTGGTTTGCCGCCAGGGTGACATCCCCGAAATCACTTCCCAGAAACAGAAAGGAAATGAAGATCGCCTGCAACATCAGTGATCTCAGCAGTATATCCACATTGATCGACGCCATGTTGCGCAGCGCCGCCGCATCCATGACCCGAGGCCAATCACGCCATGCCGGCACAAGAAACGCGTCCCGACACAACCAGAATCCCAGGGCCAGTCCGCCCCATTCCGCTATGAAAGTGGCCCATGCAACCCCCTCCACACCCCATCCCAGATGAAGCACGAACCATAGGTCCAGAAGGATATTCAGGCCGTTCATCAGAACCTGGATTGCCAGAACCGCACCCGTCCGCTCGAGAGCGATCAACCACCCCGTCACGCCGTAGATGGCGATGATCGCCGGTGCGCTCCAGACCCTCACGCTCATGTACTCTCGTGCCAGGGCCTCGACGTCGGCACTGGCCGGCGACAGACGGAATGCTGCCGCGAAAACAAAGCCCTGTAGAAGGATCACGAGCGCCCCCCCACCAAGACCGATGATCAGCGAGCGGGTCAGCATGGCGGCCACTTCGCTGCTGTTGCCGGCCCCGTGCGCCTGGCTGGTGAGCCCCGTCGTTCCCATCCTGAGAAAGCCGAAGATCCAGTATACGGCCGTCAGGATCACCGCACCGATCCCCACCGCGCCGATTGGCGCGGCCAGCCCGATCTGCCCCACCACGGCAGTGTCAACGGCGCCAAGGATCGGCACCGTGGCATTGGAAATCACGATTGGGACCGCGATCCTCAGAACCCGGCCGTGGGTGACCACCGGCTCCGTGTCAACCATCCCGCCGGGGCATCAGGAAATGCCCGGTCGCCTGCGCGAACGGGCGCGCACGGTTGTCCTGCCACGCCTCGACCCGGACGCTGGCGTAACGCCGGCCCGACCGGTTGACATGCGCCCGTGCGTAGGCATCTCGCGGCAGGCCCGACCTGAGGTAATCCACAGTGAAATCAATGGTCTTTGGCAGTCGCGGCACCTTGCCCCCCGCCACGGCGGAGGCATCGAAGTTACCCGCTTCGATCTCTTCCCAAAGGACCGACCAGCTCAGCCCGATGATCGCGGTGATCTCGAGAAAGGCCGCGGTCGCTCCGCCGTGCAGCGCGGGCAGGACGGGGTTGCCGATCAGTTTTTCCGCATAGGGCATGATCGCCGTCAGTTCATCGCCGCGGCGGTCGAATTCCACGCCCAGGAACCCGATATAGGGCACGCTGCTGACCAGGGCGCCAAGCGCGGCGTCGCGGCGCTGCTTGACTATCTGCACCGGGTCCGGTCGCGCATTGGCCATCGCTCAGTCATTCCCCATCGTGAACGTGCCGGTAGCGGTCGCCACGGGCCGTTCCGGGTCGTCGTCAAGGGCACGTGCGCGCACGAAGGCGACGGAGCGGGTAACATGGTAACATTCAGCCTCCGCGCGGATGCACTGCCCCGGCACCGCGGCGCGCATGTAGTCGATCCGGAGATCGATCGTGGCCGTTCCCCCCGGGCTGTCAGGATGACTGATCGCCGCGGCCCCGCAGCATGTGTCCATCAATGCCGAAACCGCGCCACCGTGAATCACGCCCGTTTCCGGGTCGCCGATCAGCTTCTCGTTGTAGGGCATGGATAATTCCGCGCGGCCGTCACCCATCGACCCCGGCACCATGCCAAGCGCCACCGCATGTGGCAACGCCTCGATGAATTGCCTTTGAAAACCCTCGTTTTCCTTGTTCTTCAAGTCGGACACGCGCGATCCTTTCAGCTTGGTGGCAGCTCGGGGCCGGGCCACCTTTATTGGGCCTTGATTTCAGCTGTGCAAGTGATATCTGTTTTAGTTGCGAATAATTCTCAATTGCAGGAGAGTTGCCTGAAATGCCCACTCAGTCCGGCTTTGCCGCCCAAGCCACACCGACACCATTCGTGGCGTCGGACCGTTTTGGCCCCTTTCGACTTAAGCGTCTGGCGGTCGCCGTCCTGTTGCTTGGGCTTGCCGTGTGGCCCGGCACCCTTGGGCAGCTGACCCGTGGTCTGATCGTTGATGCCTATGTTCAGGTATCGGCATTCGTCGCAGCGACGCTCCTGCTGTTTTACGGGGCCGAGCGGCTGTTCCGTTTCGACATTGGCACGGCGCTCAGGAATTCACGTGGGTTCCAGGTGCCGCTGGCGGCGCTGATGGGGGCAACACCGGGTTGTGGTGGCGCAGTGGTCGTCGTGGCCGCATACACCTCCGGCAATGTCGGATTCGGCGCCGTTGTCGCAACTCTCACGGCGACCATGGGCGACGCTGCCTTCCTGCTTATCGCGACCCGTCCGGATGCTGCTATCGTGGTTCTGCCGCTGTCTTTCACCGTTGGCATTTTGACCGGCTGGGTGGTGGACCGTTTCAACCGCGTCGACTTCGGCGTCGATGGTAAAGCCAACTCCGACATGGTTCCGCGCATCGGAGGGACGCGCCTTCAGGACTGGCTTTTTCTAATACTTGCGATCCCCGGCCTCGTGATCGGCGTGTCGCAACTGGCAATGATCGATCTCGACGCAGTTTATGGAAGTTGGCCGCTTGTCATCGGCCTGACCGGCACCGCCGTCGGCGTCATGATCTGGGCCACCTCGCCGCTTCAGGCAATGACCCATCCAAAGGACGCGCCGGTGACCCGGATGACCGAGGAAACCAGCTTCATCTCGATCTGGGTCATCGGTGCCTACCTGGCTTATGACTACATGGTGGTTTTCACCGGCGTCGATCTTGAGGCGGCGTTCTCGACCATTGCACCGCTACTGCCTTTAATTGCCATAATTGTCGGATTCATTCCCGGGTGCGGCCCGCAGGTTCTGGTTACTACGCTTTACATTAACGGGGTGATCCCATTCGCCGCGCTGCTGGGCAACGCAATATCGAATGACGGTGACGCGCTGTTTCCCGCCATCGCCCTCAATCCGAAGGCGGCGGTCATCGCGACGGCCTATTCCGCTATCCCGGCCCTGATCGTGGCCTATGGCTTTCACCTGCTTGTGCCCGGCTTTCTTAACTGAGGGGTTTCCTTGCGCGCTGAAATGCGGCACCGTCGCAGACAACGCCCTGCATGGCTGATCGCGGATGACATGGCCGAAACCCGCCTCACGCTGAAGGAGATGTGCGCGCAGTTCGACGTAACGCCGCGCACGTTGCGGTATTACGAGTATATCGAGCTTCTGCAACCCGACCGGGAAGGGCGCCGGCGCCTGTACGGGCCGCGCGAACTGGCCCGCATGACCCTGATCCTGCGAGGCAGGAGGTTCGGCTTTTCGCTGGAGGATATCCGCCAGTGGCTTCTGATCTACGAAAAGGAAGGCACCGAAGTGCAGATGCGCAGTTGGCTGGAACTGGCCGATCGCCAGCTTGCGGAGCTCGAAGAGCAACGGATACAGATCGAAGACGCGATGGCCGAACTGAAACGGCTGCGCGACGAAACCGCCAGAACACTTGAGTGAAGTCCCGGATCCCGGCGGTTCCCGGTGGCACGGCCCGTCCTACCGGGACGCGCTGTTCACAACATCGGGAAAGTGACGCAACGTACCCCTTACGTAAACGTCACTTCGTGTTGTATCCCGTCGCTGTCATACACAGGTTGTTCCCGAAAACGTTGAAAACAGGCCAAGCCATGAGCGATGAATTTATGACAATACGGCAAATGTGCGACGCCTTCGACGTGACTCCGCGCACCTTGCGCTTTTACGAAGCCAAGGAGCTGATTTCACCCCGCCGGGAAGGTCAGAAGCGCCTTTTCTCCCGTCGCGACAGGGCGCGGCTCAAATTGATCCTGCGCGGAAAGCGCTTCGGGTTCAGCCTCGAGGAGATCAGGCAACTTCTTGATCTCTACCACGCCGGAGACCAGCAATACACACAACTCAGCCGCACGCGGGACCTCGCCACTCGAAGGCTGCACGACATGGAGGCGCAGCGCGATGAACTCGACTCCGCGATCAGGGAATTGCACCGGCAGATCGACTGGGTTGATCAGGTGATCGCGTCCATGCGCAAGACAACCAACGCCGCGGAATAACAGCCGAGGTGAGGCGAAACCATACGTCAGGGGGGAAGACCACAAGATGCCAAGCTACAGTCCGCCGATCAAGGATATGCAGTTCGTTCTGCACGACGTTCTCGGGGTATCCGAAGCCGATGTGCCCGGCTACGAGGAAATGGACCGTGAATTCACAGGCGCCGTTCTGGACGAGGCTGGCAAGATCGCGGCCGAAATCCTGGCCCCCCTGAATCCGGTCGGGGATGCAAGCGGATGCACTCTGGAAAATGGCACTGTCCGTACCCCCGAAGGCTTCTCGGATGCCTTCGACAAGGTGCGCGACGGGGGGTGGACGGCGCTCGATTGCGATCCCGATTACGGCGGCCAGGGCCTGCCCTACCTGATGAGCACCGCAGTGGGCGAGATGTTCTCCGCCGCCAACATGGCGTTCAACATGTACCAGGGCCTGACACACGGGGCCTATAACGCCATTCACGCCCACGGCACCGAAGACCAGAAGAAAACCTATCTGCCAAAGATGGTGACCTGCGAGTGGGGCGGCACGATGAACCTGACCGAACCGCATTGCGGGACCGATCTGGGCCTCATCCGGACAAAGGCCGAACCGCGCGAGGACGGCACTTTCGCGATCACCGGGCAGAAGATCTGGATCTCGTCCGGCGAACACGACATGGTCGAGAACATCATCCACCTCGTGCTGGCCAGGATTCCCGGCAGCCCCGATGGCGTGAAGGGTATCTCGCTTTTCCTGGTTCCCAAGTTCCTTGTGAACGACGACGGTTCGCTCGGGGATCGCAACGATCTCGCTTGCGGCGGGCTGGAAGAAAAGATGGGCATCCACGGCAACGCCACCTGCGTGATGAACTACGACGGCGCGACCGGCTATCTGATCGGTGAGGAAAATGCCGGTCTGAGCGCCATGTTCACGATGATGAACGAGGCGCGGTTAGGGGTTGGCCTGCAAGGCTATGCGCAGGGCGAGGTGGCCTATCAGAACGCACGCGATTTCGCGCTGGACCGCCTTCAGGGGCGTGATGTCACCGGCGAGAAAAATCCCGACGGCCCTGCCGACCCGATCATCGTCCACCCCGATGTGCGCCGCAACCTCATGGACCAGAAGGCTTTCGTGGAAGGGGCCCGCGCTTTCACCTTTTGGGGCGCCTCCCTGATCGACCGGGGCCACCGTGCCGGCGACGAGGACGCGGAGCGGATGATCTCGCTGCTCACGCCGGTGATCAAGGGGTTCCTCACGGACAAGGGGTTCGAAACCGCGGTGCTGGCCCAGCAAACACTGGGTGGATCGGGCTTCACGCGCGAATGGGGGCTGGAGCAATTCGTCCGCGACGCCAGGATCACGATGATCTACGAGGGGACCAACGGAATCCAATCGCTTGATCTGGTCGGGCGCAAGCTGCCCCAGAAGGGCGGAAAGGCGATCATGGCCTTCTTCGACATGGTCAAGGAGTTCATCAAGGACAGATCGGGACAGGACGAGGATTTCGATACGCAGTTCCTCGATCCGTTGAAGACCGCCAGCAAGGATCTGCAGGCCGCGGCAACCTATTTCATGCAGAACGGCATGAAAGAGCCCAACAATGCCCTTGCCGGATCCTACGACTTCATGCACCTTTTCGGTCATGTCTGCCTTGGGTACATGTGGGCGCGGATGGCGCATGCGTCGCGCGCGGCGCTCGACGCGGGCCATGAGGACACCGGTTTCCATGAAACGAAAATTGCTACCGGCCGTTACTACATGGCGCGTCAGCTTCCGATGACAGCCACGCATCTTGCGCGCATTCAGACCGGGGCCGAACCGGTGATGGCACTGGAGGCGGAACGGTTCTGATGCCCGGTCGGCCGCGCTGCCGCAGCCTGACAAATTCGCAGGAGGAACAAGATGCCGAAACGCTTCCGGCTGACCCGCCGCTTCAATGCGGCGATGACCGAAGACGGATACCGGCGCCTGCGTCGCGTCGCACAGGAGGCGGGACTCGATGAAGGCGAGATGCTTTCCTTCGTCTTCGAGAATTTCGACAGCGTCATCGACGAGGACACGTTCGCGCACAGGCTGCGCATCTTCAACTCCGAACTCGACGCGCGCAAACGTTAGGGAGCAGGGCATGACATCGACGTGGATGAATGACGAACACCGCATGCTGACGGATCTCGCGGCGCGCTTCATCACCGACGAATGGGCGCCGCATTTCGAACGCTGGCGAAAGCAGGGGGAAATGGACCGCGAGACCTGGCAACAGGCCGGCAAGCTTGGTCTGCTCTGCCCCTCGATACCCGAGGAATACGGCGGCGCAGGCGGCGATTTCGGGCATGAAGCGGTGATCTGCATGGAACAGAGCCGCGCCAATCTTGCAAGCTGGGGCAATCCGATTCATTCCGGCATCGTCGCGCATTACATCCTCGCCTACGGCTCCGAGGAGCAGAAACTGAAATGGCTGCCCCCGATGGTATCGGGGGACATGATCGGCGCGCTCGCGATGACAGAACCCGCCGCAGGATCGGATCTGCAGGGGATCGGCACGCGCGCCACCCGCGACGGCAATGCATATCGCGTGTCGGGGCAGAAGACCTTCATCACCAATGGTCAACATGCCGACCTCGTCATCGTTGCAGTCAAGACGGACCCCGAAATGGGAGCCAAGGGCGTCTCGCTGGCCGTGGTCGAGACTGCGGCCGCGGACGGGTTCAGCCGCGGACGCAATCTGGAAAAGATCGGGCTGCATGCAGGGGACACATCCGAGCTCTTCTTCGACAATGTCGAGGTGCCGCCGGAAAACATCCTCGGACAGCAGGAGGGGCGTGGTTTTTACCAGATGATGGAACAACTTCCGCAAGAGCGGCTGATCATCGCCTGCGGCGCCCAAGGGGCCATGGAGGGCGCGCTTGATCGCACAATCGGTCACTGCAAGGAACGCGAAGCGTTCGGTGGGCCTCTCACACAGTTCCAGAACACCCGGTTCAAGCTGGCCGAATGCCGGACCAAGACCGCCGTCTGCCGGGCCTTCATGGACGAATGCATCGCCGAGCACATGCGCGGCGAGTTGAGTGTCGAAAAGGCCGCGATGGCAAAGTACTGGCTCACCGAGGCGCAGGGCGAGGTTCTTGACGATTGCCTGCAACTGCACGGCGGTTATGGCTACATGGCCGAATACGATATCGCGGGGATGTGGGCGGATGCCCGCGTCCAGCGCATTTATGGCGGCACCAATGAAATCATGAAGGAACTGATCGCGAGGGCGCTTTGATGCGGCCGGCACCGGCGAAAAATCCACCGTCCGGATGCCTCCGGCGGGAGTATTTGGGGAAAGATGAAACCGGCAGGTCCACCCTGCCCGGCGCGCGGGCCGCCTGGCATCAGGCGCCGGAGCAGGGCTTCACCTTTCACGGTCATCGGCTCTCCAGCCTGTACCGCGCCGCCGATTCAAGCGCATCAACGTTAACGGCGCGTGAATCAAGACCGGCTTCATCTTTCCACAAATACTCGAGTCCGACCCTGCCCAGAGGAGCCCACCAATGACCATTACACTCCACTGCTTCGGGGAAAGCGGCAACGCCTACAAGGCGGCGCTGGCGCTGGAGCTGTCTGGTCTCGACTGGGAATCGGTCTTCGTCGATTTCTTCGGCGGCGAAACCCGCACGGATGATTTCCGCAGGGTCAATCCGATGGGAGAGGTGCCGGTACTGGTCGATGGCGACGTAACGCTTGCCCAATCAGGTGTGATCCTGATGCATGTCGCGGAGCGGGCCGGCCGGTTCGGCGGCACCACGCCCGGTGCCGCCCGCGAGGTGATGCGCTGGATGTTCTGGGACAACCACAAGCTGAGCTCACAAGCGGGCATGGTGCGCTTCCTGATGAATTTCCAGCCCCGGGACAAGCGGCCTGCCGAGGTCATCACATTCACCAAGTCCCGTCTCAAGGCCGCCTACCGGGTACTCGACGCGCATCTCCGGAAACGGGACTGGATCGTCGGTGACGACGTCACCAATGCCGACCTGTCCTGTTGCGGGTATCTGTTCTACCCGGAGCCATTCGGTTTCGAGCGGGCCGAATGGCCCGGTATTGATCGGTGGCTTGGAAACATCCAGAGCCTTCCGGGGTGGAAACATCCCTACGACCTGATGCCCGGATCGCCAGCGGACCGGGCCTGAAAAAGGAGACGAAGATGAACCATGCCTACATTTACGACGCAGTGCGCAGTCCGCGTGGAAAGGGCCGCAAGGATGGAGCCCTGCACGAGGTAACGTCGGTTCGCCTGTCCTCGCATATCCTCGATACCTTGAAGGAGCGCAACAGCCTCGAGGGGCACGCCGTCGAGGATGTGATCTGGGGCAACGCGACGCAGGTCAAGGAGCAGGGCGGTTGCCTCGCACGAACCGCTGTCCTCGCCTCGGGTCTGGACGAGCGAATTCCCGGGCTGTCGATCAACCGTTTCTGCGCCTCCGGCATGGAGGCGGTCAACCTTGCGGCCAACCAGGTTCAGGCCGGCGCGGGCGAGGGGTATATCGCCGGAGGGGTCGAGATGATGGGCCGTGTGGCCATGGGCAGCGACGGCGCCGCGATCGCCGTCGATCCAAGTGTCGCGATGGAGTCGTATTTCGTACCGCAGGGTATTTCGGCCGATATCATCGCCACCGAATTCGGGTTTTCGCGGGACGATGCGGATTCCTTCGCCGTGGAGAGCCAGAAACGTGCGGCAGCGGCATGGCAGGATGAGCGATTTGGAAAATCGATCGCCCCGGTGAGGGATCAGAACGGCCTTGCGATCCTCGACCGCGACGAGCACATGCGCCCCGGCACGGACATGCAGTCGCTGGGGGGGCTCGACCCCAGCTTTCAGCAGATAGGCGAGGTCATGCCGGGCTTCGATGCGGTGGCCAAGCTGAAATACCCGCATCTGGAGTCGATCAACCACATCCACCATGCCGGCAATTCCAGCGGTATCGTGGACGGTGCGGCGGGCGTGCTGGTGGGCAGCAAGGCGTTCGGCGAGAAATGGGGCCTGACACCCCGCGCGCGAAT
>Ga0102929_1000574_pt1 | contig 21582 bp, 14 predicted proteins | sample SalPonR1_B_D2_MG_FD_78510 | JGI IMG/M metagenome (GOLD analysis project Ga0102929, IMG submission 78510) | Salt pond soil microbial communities from South San Francisco under conditions of wetland restoration - Salt Pond MetaG R1_B_D2_MG | ecosystem: Environmental > Aquatic > Marine > Intertidal... | reverse complement strand
GAGCGTCAGCGACTTGCGATCCTCGATGAAGTTGCCGCCGGGACCCGGGGATACGCCGGTCACGTCGTGGTTGAATGCCACCCGTGGACCGAAGTTCCAGGCCGTACCCAGGAACGAGTTGTAGGTCGGGGCCACCACGATGCGATAACCCCAGCTGAACGGAGTCGCGAAACCGTCTTCGGTCGTGACCGGGTTGCGCAGGTCGCCGCCATTGAGCTGGTTTCCGACCCCGCCGCCGGTATCGGTGCCCGGCCCGTTGAAGCGAAGCTCGGACGGGTCGGGAAGATCCCAGACATGCTGCGCGCCGATCTCGCCGACCAGCGCGACGTCGTTGGCTCCGAGCCAACGCACCGGGCCTGTCAACCGGGTGAAGGTCATCTGAGCGCGCGAAACATCGCGGCGCAGGTATCCCTTGATGTCCTCGCCGGGCGCGAATTGGCCCAACTGGCTGCGGAAGCGCAGCGCCGGTTCGGGAATCACTGCATTGAGCGGCGACAGACCCGCAAACAGCACTTCCACGTCGTCGATCTGCAGCGGCAGGTTGGGGCTGTAGCTCACTTCGCCCTGCCAGGCCCACTTGCTGTCGAAGATCGTCGTGTTGAAACTACCCGCGATCACGTCGATGTCCTCGGGATATTCGATGTTGTAACGACCCGAGGCGCTGCTCGTATTGGTGACCGTGGTACCACTGATCAGCGGCAGCCGGCTGTGATAGTGCAGGTAGAACAGGCCGAATTCCGTATCGTTCAGCCAGGGCGCAAAGTAGCGCAGAGCGGCTCCGAATTCGCCGGTGGCCTGGGGGGCCGAACCGGTGTCGTCGGGACGATCGTCGTTGGCGCGCGGCAATGCCCCTGGCGGAAAGCAGCCGAGCGGCGTCGGGTCGACGCCGCAACCGGGCAGATTCAGCGGATCATCAGGAAGCAGGCCGAAGCCAAGCATCGCGTACTGGCCGCCATCCACCGCAAAGTCGTTGCTCGAGAAGAACGACCCGCGCGGCTCGGGCTCGACCCGATCCCACTCGAAAAACATCAGTGCCTCCGCCGACAGGTTCTGGGTCAGTTCCAAGGATGCCCAGGTCATGCCGAGCGGAATGAATGCATCGCGCAGTTCCGCGCCTGCCGTACGAAGCGCCGACACGTCGACCGGATTGAGCACGCTCAAGCCGCCTGGGATGAAGGTGCTTTCCCCCCAGCTGACCACCTGGCGTCCGACTCGAACGGAAAACAGCTTGCCGCCAAGATCGAAGTCACCGTAGACGTAGGCGTCCAGCAGACGACCACGCTGGCCAACGAAGTCCTTGGTGTCGCCGCTGAGACGATCCATGTCATTGAGCTTGAAGTCGTGGAAAAAGTTGCCGCGAACGAAGGCGCCGTAATTCTTGTAGCTGAACGACAGCTCCGAGGTGATTCGCGCCTGGCTGAATATGGCCTCGCCCGAATCGAAATTCAGGTTGCCGTCGTCGGAGTTGTTCGAGAATCGGCCGGGTGCGGCGATCTGCTGCTCGATGGGCAGCAGCGAGATGGCCGGATTGAAGGCCGCCTTCCCGACGAAGTCCTCGTCACGATCCTCGACGCGAACGCCGACCGAATACGAAACCTGGGTGTCGATGCTCAGACTGAAGTCGTTTCCGCTGAAATCCAGTGCCTGAACCGAGCCGGTGGCCAGCGCCATACCGATCGCACCCGCCAGAAGCGAGGGTCGGAGCACTGCGCGTCCGGAAGTATTGTGTTGAATTTTCATAGCTGCGAATTCTCCCTTGCTCAGTCGGTCTGGATTACGGACGCGTCATTGACGATCACCGTGGTGCCGCCGGTTGCAATCAGGCTGGCAGCCTGACCCTGCATCTCGGCCGTGGTCGCCGGATTCGCGCTTGGGTCGAGCAGCGAGCCGTGCGAACCGACGCTGAAGCGGGTTGCGCCGCGAATACCTGCCGCGCTCTGCGTGGTGGCGGTAATCGTCTCCAGCCCCATGATGCGGATCATCGGCTCGGTGCCTGAAAGCGGCGCACCCGGCACCGAATTTGGCACCACCGTGTCGCCAATGACTTCGTGCAACAGGATGCTGTTGTCTTGAACGGCAACCGTGCTCCAGTTGATCGGGTCGGCGGAGTCGACGACCTGCTGGGCGGCGCCCAGGAACTGGAAGAATTCCGGCGAATCCGGTTCCACACCTGCCTGCTGCAGTCCGGCGCGAATCACCGGCCCGAAGGTCTGGGAAGCTGCCAGCAGGTTGGCGATGCCACCGCCGGGCACCGAGAGAACGGCGTTGTTGACGGTCGGTTCCACGGCCAGGAAGCCTGTCCCGACGATCGAACCCAGCGACAGGCCGACGAAACTGATGTTGGAGCCGTCGAAGTCCGAAACGCCATCGCCGTTGATATCCATGAACGGCACGTTCAGCGCCAGCGTGGAGAGATCCACCTGGCCCTGGCGCAAGTTGTCGCGTGCGGTCAGCAGGCTCTGTAGGTTGATGAAGTAGGCACCGGACGAATCGATGTTGCCATCGGGGCCCGGCGCGCCGGAAGCGTTGTCCTGCAGGTCGAGATCGAAGGTACGCTCATTGGCGATCGGCCCGAACGGGGTGTTGTCCACGTACAGCGCCGCCAGCGGCTGAGTCGGATCCATCGGGTTGGTCTGGGTGATGCCGTGCAGGGGCAGGTCCATGGAGACGACCACAACACCGATCGAAGCCATCGTATCGGCAAGCGCGAGCGCCTGCGACCGGTTGCCTGTAATGCCGTGCTGGAAGATTACGACCGGCCAGCCGCCGGCCGGCTTGACCTGGCCCGAGAACTGGTTGGGCACGGTTACCAGGACAGGCACCGTCTGGCGATCGCGCTCGACCGGAATGGGGTTGGCCACCGTGACGTTGGTCGACGTCGGGTCCAGCCCGAGCTCATCGAAAGGCGGAATGTAGTTGCCGGGGGAAGCTTCCCAGAACTGATTCAGCGGTGCCGTCGGGTTCTCGGCACTCGGCACGCCCAGGAAATACGGAAGCTCGACGACGCCGATGAACAGGTTCGCGATCCCCGGCGAAGCGCCTGGCGGGAGCACGTCGGCGGTCGTCAGGCCGGTCGGCGCCAGGTTGGAGCTGGTTGCCGAAAGAGTGGAACGCACGACGTTGAGTACGGGTGTGATCGACTGGGTGGTCGCCGACCAGGAAAGCACGATGTCGTCACGCGCGATTCCGACAGCCTCGGCGGCTGCCTCCTGCGCATTGACCAACTGGCGCAGCGGCTCTAGCGCCTGCGCCGTCTCATTGTCGAGCAACGGCTCGGTGCTGACGCCACCCTCTGTCACCAGTGGATCGGTGCGCTTGGTCAGGAAGTACGTCTGTGACGGCGTTGCCGGATTGCCTTCGGCATCCTGGACCGCGTTGGTGACGACGGCCATGTAGCCGGTCATCTCTTCCAGCGGCCTTAAAGGCACGATCGCGACCGTTCGGCCGGAAGGGTCTGTGCCGGCCACCGTGGCGACGTAATCCTGGCCCGGAACGAGTTCGGTCACGACCTGCTGGACCGCGATGGTGCCGAATACGAATTGAACCTGGAACAAGCGGACCGAGTTACCCGGCGTGATGGTGGCCGGATCGACAGGGTCGGAGAAGGTAAACGTCCAGGGACTGACGGTGCTGAAGCCGTCCAGCGCGTTCAGCGCCACCTGTGGATCGCCGAAATCGGTCGGATCGGAAACGGGAATGTTGAGGGTCAGATCGCCACTGCCCGATAACAGCAAGTTGATCGGAAACGGCAAGACGCCGTTGGAAGGGTCGAAGTTCGCAGTGATGACGTCGGTGGTCGGGGTGCCGTCCGGATTATTCGTCGGCGGCGCCGGTTCCGAGCGAGGGGTACTGGAACTTCCTCCGCAACCTGCAAGGATGCTAACAACCAGCGCGAGCGCTGGAATCAGGCGGTACTTCATCAGATTTTCTCCCCGAAGCTAGGCTTGTCGGTCATTTTTAAGTTTGGTCACATCCGGTCAGCTACTTATGGCATCCGGACGGCCCGTCTATGATATGGACAGGCGTTGGCTAAATGCAAGCATACACATGGCCTGTGACCCTTGATTCGCGCAAACAAGACTACATCAATTCCCGATAGGGCGCAGCTTTTTTTGAAACTCGGCCCGGTGCAATCGCGACCGGCGCGGTTTAGACTCGCCAAAGTCGGAATATGATCGGCGCGCGACCGACCGGAGATCGCGCCGCGGACAACCCGTGTTGCCAAGCGAGTTCCGTCCGGGATCTGCGGTTCGGGAACGACGCCAAACAACAAGACCGACTAAAAGCATAAAACGATCACACCGAAGACTTCAGATTTGAAACCATCGACGCTTCGCAACGCAATCGGACCCGGCCTGCTGATGGCGGGCGCCGCGGTGGGCGTTTCACACCTGGTTCAATCCACCCGCGCCGGCGCCGAGCACGGACTGGCGCTGCTCGGGCTGGTGCTGGTCGGCTGCGCCCTCAAATACCCGTTCCTGGAATTCGGCCCGCGTTATGCCGCAGCGACCGGCGAGCACATGATCCGCGGTTACCAAAGACTCGGCAAGTGGCCGCTGGGGCTATTTCTCTTTCTGACCGTGACGACCATGTTCATCGTGCTGGCAAGCGTCACCATCGTGACGGCCGGACTGGCCGGTGCCCTGCTGGGACTGCAGGTCTCGGTCGCGACGCTGGGTTTCTTCATATTGCTTGCCTGCGCCCTGATCCTAACGATCGGCAACTACCGCGGGCTGGATTTCCTGATGAAGATCATCATGGCCGTGCTTTCGCTGGCAACACTCGTCGCCGTGATTCTCGCCGCAGTCGAGAGGCCCGACTGGTCGGGGCTCTGGGCACCGCTCTCGCAATCGAACCTGCTGTCCGGCGCCGGCCTCGCCTTTGCCCTGGCCCTATTGGGCTGGATGCCGATTCCGCTGGACGCCGCGGCCTGGCATTCGCTATGGACGCTCGAGCGCGCCCGGGAAACCGGATCGCGTCCGAGCGTCGCGCACGCATCGGCCGATTTCCGGATCGGTTACATCGGGGCCGTAGTGCTTGCCGTGGCCTTCATGATGCTGGGCGCGCTTGTCATGCACGGCGATGAACTGGAGCTGGCCGGTTCGGCCGTCGGGTTTTCGACCCAGCTGATCACGATGTACACCGACTCGCTGGGGACGTGGGCCCGTCCACTCATCGCGTTTGCCGCCCTGGCGACAATGATGTCGACCACGCTGGCGGTCGCCGATGCTTATCCACGCGCCCTCCGCGCGGTCCTCGAACTGGGCGACCCGGACCCCGAGGCTCATGAGCGTAAACATCGTGCGCGTTATCTCGGTGGGATGCTGCTGACCATGCTGGGCGCCTGGCTCATCATTGCGCTGTTCGGGCGGCAGTTTACGCTGCTGATCGATTTCACTACGACCGTCGCGTTCCTGACCGCCCCGATCATCGCCTGGCTGAACCTGAAATTGCTGACCGGTCCGCACACGCCACTCGAAGCCAGGCCGGGCCCGGTGCTTTGCTGGACCGCCTGGGCCGGTCTGGTATTTCTGACTCTGTTTTCGCTGATCTGGATCGCCTGGCGCATTTCGACTTATTAGCGTTCGACGACGCATACCGGAATTCCCTGAACCAATTGCACGATTCAGAATCGAAAGGCAGACGTGCAGCCCGTTTCGGTCCGGCCGAAATTGCGACGCGTTCGGTCAGCTGCAATCCACCAGTTGTAATACACTAGCTGCCACTCATGATCGGCCAGCATCGGCCGATTCTTAATCCAATATCAGCCTGGCATCACCCTTAATGTTCAAAAGACTGCGCGGTTTATTTTCCAACGACCTGTCCATCGACCTGGGCACGGCCAACACGCTTATCTTCGTTCGCGGCCAGGGCATCGTGCTCAACGAGCCCTCGGTGGTCGCGGTTCGAATGGATCGTGGCCCGGGCGGGCCCCAGAACGTGGCTTCGGTCGGTATCGAAGCCAAGCAGATGCTGGGCCGTACGCCGGGCAATATCCGCACGGTTCGGCCGATGAAGGATGGCGTCATCGCCGACTTCGACATGACCGAGCAAATGCTCCAGCATTTCATCAAGAAGGTGCATTCTTCGCGCTTTCTTCGGCCCAGCCCGCGCGTTCTCGTCTGCGTGCCGTGCTCGTCCACCCAGGTCGAACGGCGCGCCATCAAGGAATCGGCCGAGGGCGCCGGTGCGCGCGAAGTATTCCTTATAGAGGAGCCCATGGCCGCAGCCATCGGCGCCGGCATCCCGATTCACGAAGCCCGGGGTTCCATGGTGCTGGACATCGGCGGCGGCACGTCCGAAGTCGCGGTACTTTCCCTCAACGGCATCGTCTACTCGGCCTCGGTGCGCGTCGGCGGAGACCACTTCGACGACGCCATCATCAACTACGTCCGGCGGTCTTACGGGACCCTCATCGGCGAAGCGACGGCCGAGCGCATCAAGCTCGAGATCGGTTGTGCCTACCCGCTCAACGAAGTCCGCGAAATGGAAGTCTCGGGACGCAACCTGGCCGAGGGTGTGCCAAAAATGGTCGTGCTCAACTCCAACGAGGTGCTCGAAGCGCTTTCAGAACCGCTTTCGGGCATCACCAGCGCAGTCAAGAATGCGCTGGAGCAGACCCCGCCGGAGCTATGCGCGGACGTTGCGGAAACCGGCATCGTGCTGACCGGCGGCGGCGCCCTGCTCAAGCAACTCGACAAGCTGCTGATGGAGGAAACCGGACTGCCGGTGATCATCGCTGAAGATCCCCTCACCTGCGTCGCCCGGGGCGGCGGCCGCGCCCTTGAAATGATGGACGAGAATCGCGGCGACTTCTTTTTCCCGAATTGATCGTGACCGAAAGCGTTCTTTCCTCAACCTGCCTCATTCATCAGCCTTCCGTCACGAGGGAGCTTCATCAGGTCGTGCGGCAGGAAGAGTGGTGAACAAGTCGGGCCTGGTCAGCGCTGACACGCACCCCGGGTCGTGAACAGCTCGAGCGCCGGCGACCGCGGGACGGCATTTGATCCGGTCGGCGGGACCGCCCGCCTGATGTTCTATTCGCTGCTCGCGATATCGCTGATGGCGCTGGACTATCGAGGCCAGTATGTCGAACGCTTTCGAACCGTTGCCAGCCACCTGGTCGAGCCGATTTTCTGGGCCATCGAATTGCCATTTTCCAGCGCGCAACGAATAGCCTCGTCATGGCGCGACCGCGGCGAGACCCGGCGCCGGATAGCCGAACTTGAGCTGGAGAGCGCCAAAGCCCGGGCGCGTCTCGGTCGGCTGGCCGATCTAGAGTTGGAAAACGCACAACTGCGAATTCTGCTGGAGACGGCTCGCAGGACCGAACAGGAATTCATCGCTGCCGAACTGGCCAGCGTCGACCTCGACCCATTCGCGCACCGGATCCTGGTGCGCCGCGGCCGCACCGACGACATCCGGCCCGGAATGCCGGTCATCGACTCACACGGCGTGCTCGGCCAGGTCGACCAGGTGCTTGTCGGCATGTCCCAGGTCATCCTGATCTCGGATCCCGACCATGCGCTTCCGGTTCAGGTATTGCCGAGTGGCGAACGCACCATCGCCTACGGCAGCGGGTCGCTGGACCGTCTCAGGTTGACCGATCTGCCGATGAACGCGCAGGTCAATCCTGGCGATATGGTGGTCACTTCCGGGATCGGCGGACGGTTCCCGCCAGGCCTGCCGGTGGCTCGGATCGGATTGGTTCAACGCCAGCCCGGCCAGGCATTCGCGACCGCGTTCGCCGCGCCGCTGTCGGCCATGGATCGCAATCGCCTGGTGCTCATCCTGAAGACGGCGCCACAGCCCGGCTACGACGCCTCGGCAGGAGAAACGTCGCAACAGTCAGCATCCGGACCGGACGCCGCGGTCGGGCAACCAGCCGAAGACGGCGTCGCCGCCGAGCAGCCGGAAGACGACAGCGTCGATGGCGCGGAGCCTGCTGAGGACGAAAGCCCATGAAACGGACCGGCACGCTCACCCCTGTCCTGACAACCGTGGCGGCCATCCTGCTGACCGTGATACCCATGCCTGACGCGCTGGCCGCGTGGCGCCCCCACTGGGTGGCGCTGGTCATGATCTACTGGCACCTGGAGACCGACAACCTGCGTTCGCTGGGTGCAGCCTTCGCAATCGGCATCGCGCTCGATGTGACGACCGGCACCCTGCTGGGTCAGCATGCACTCGGACTGGTTATCATCAACTTTCTGGTCGGTCGTTTCCGCAACCGCCTGAGATTCTTTCCACCCTGGCAGCAGGCGCTTGCCGTCGGTGCCCTGCTGATCAACGAGCGTGTGGTTCAGCTCTGGATCATAGGCCTGCTCGAACGCGGATGGCCGGATTGGAGCTGGTGGCTGCCGCCCGTGACCGGCATGCTGCTGTGGCCATGGTTGTTCCTGTTGCTGGACGCACTGCGCTCGCATCGCCGCTTCGCACGATGATTCTTGCCGAAAGCACCGAGACCATGCACGACAGCGATAACCGGCGCACGGTCGATCGGCGCATCTGGTTTCTCGTCGGTTTCATGGTGCTCGCACTGCTCGTCGTCCTGGCGCGCTTTGCGCAACTGCAGCTTCTCGAACACGGTACTTACGCGGCCAGGGCCGAGAACAACCGCGTACGGCTGCGTGCGATCGCGCCGAATCGCGGCCTGATACTGGACCGCACGGGCCGGGTACTGGCCGAGAATCGACCCGCCTACCGGCTGGTCATGGTGCCGGAGCGCGTGGCCGACGCCGAAGCGGCGCTGGACACGGTCGATCGTCTGGTCGGGCTGACCGAATCGGAGCGCGAGCAATTCCGGCTTGTGCGCCTGCGCAATCGGCCGTTCCAGCCGGTCACGATCAAGGGCAACCTGGATGAAGAACAGGTGGCGATACTGGCGCTGGATCGTCATCGTCTCGAGGGGCTGGACATCGAGCCGTACCTGATCCGCCATTACCCTTACGGAGAAACGATGGCCCACGTGCTGGGCTATGTCGCTCGGCTCGACGAGTCGGACCTCAATCGTCTGGACGCCGACAACTACCGCGCCACGACGCATACCGGAAAAACCGGCATCGAGCGGTATTATGAAGAACAGCTGCACGGCACGAGCGGCGTGGAGCGGGTTGAAACCAATGCCCAGGGCCGAATGGTGCGAATCCTCGAGCGAACGCCGCCGGTGCCGGGCAGAGACCTCCAACTGACTCTGGACCTGGATCTGCAGCTGGCCGCCATCGAAGCCCTGGGCGAACACCCCGGCGCGGTTGTGGCGCTGGATATCGAGACCGGCGGAGTGCTGGCGCTGGTCAGCAAACCCGGGTACGATCCGAACCGTTTCGTCAACGGCATCAGCCATACCGCCTACCGGGCACTACTTGAATCGCCACAGCGCCCCCTGTTCAACCGTTTTCTGGCCGGCGGCTACGAGCCCGGCTCCACGATCAAGCCGTTCATTGCCCTGGCCGGGCTTGATGCCGGGAGGATCACGCCGGAGACCCGGGTCTTTTCGTCCGGCAGCTTCCGGCTGCCCGGCCATTCACGCGAGTACAAGGACTGGCGCAAAGGCGGCCACGGCTGGGTCGACCTTCAGAGTGCCCTGGAGCAATCGGTCAACGTCTTTTTCTATGACCTTGCGCACAATCTCGGCATCGACCGGATCTCGCGCGAGCTGGCGTTGTTCGGCTTCGGCCAGACCACGGGCATCGATCTTCCAGGCGAATTCAACGGGGTGCTGCCAAGCCGGAGCTGGAAGCGAAGGACGCTCAACCAGGCTTGGTTCCCCGGTGAGACCGTGATCACCGGCATCGGCCAGGGTTTCATCGTGGTCACCCCACTGCAGCTGGCCCATGCCGTGGCGACCCTGGCCGGCCACGGCCGCGCCGCGCCGCCCCGGCTGGTCGACCTTGAACGCCCCGCCATGCTGGTCGAACACCGCCCCGAACACTGGGATGCCGTATTCAAGGGCATGCACGCAGTGGTGCACGGCACCCGCGGCACTGCGCGCGCGATCGCCGCCGACATTCCGGTGGAGATCGGCGGCAAGACCGGCACTTCTCAGGTCTTCGGCCGCCCCGACGACGAAGTCGAAATCGAACGTGACGAATTGCCCTGGTTTCTGCGCAATCATGCCCTGTTTATCGCATTCGCGCCATATGAGAATCCCACCATCGCTATCGCCGTGGTGGCCGAACACGGCGGCGGCGGCTCCTCGGTCGCCGCGCCGGTGGCCGCCCGCCTCCTGGCGCGGGCCATGCGGAAAGAGCCATGAACCTCAACTGGCTGATTCGCGAATTCCGGCACCAGCCGTTTCGGCTCGACCCGCTGCTATGCGGACTGCTGCTGATGCTGATGCTGCTGGGGCTGGGCGTACTCTACAGCGCATCCGACGCCGATTTCGGCACGGTCTGGCGCCAGGCTGTCCGCCTCGGCCTTGGCGTGGTGCTGATGATTGTCGCCAGCCAGATCACGCCGGCCTGGTATCGGCGCTGGGCACCCTGGCTTTACGCGATCGGCCTGGCGTTGCTGGTGACAGTCCTGTTCTTCGGGGTCGGCCGCGGCGCGAGCCGCTGGCTGGACCTTGGCGTCATCCGCTTCCAGCCCTCGGAAATGATGAAGATCGGCGTACCGCTGATGCTGGCGGCCTGGCTGCACAAAAAACCGCTGCCGCCGGGCCTCATCGACTTCGTGGTCTGCGCGCTTCTGATTGCGATCCCGACGCTGCTGATCGCCAGCCAGCCGGACCTCGGTACGTCGTTGCTGGTCGCCGCCGGCGGTGGCATGGTGCTGTTTCTGTCAGGAGTGCGCTGGCGCTGGATTGCGGCAGGTGTGGTCACCGCGATTGCAGCCGCACCGATGCTCTGGAACGTATTGCACGAGTACCAGCGCAATCGCGTCCTGACGTTCCTCGATCCGGAGTCGGATCCTCTCGGCCAGGGCTGGAACATCATCCAGTCCAAGATCGCGGTCGGCACCGGCGGACTGACCGGGCGGGGATGGCTCGACAGTACCCAGTCGCGACTCGAGTTTCTGCCCGAGCCGCATACCGACTTCATTCTTTCGGTCATTGCCGAAGAATTCGGCTTTGTCGGCGTCGCGGCGTTGTTCGCTCTGTATGCCGCCATCGTGCTGCGCGCGATCTTCCTCGCGTCGCAGGCCCGCGATCCGTTCGGTCGAATGCTGGGTGCCAGCCTGGTATTTCTGTTCTTCGTCTACCTGCTGGTCAACGCCGGCATGATCAGCGGCGTGATGCCGGTGGTCGGCGTGCCGCTGCCGCTGGTGAGCTACGGCGGCACCTCGGCGGCGACGCTGCTGGCGGGCTTCGGTATTATCATGAGCTTTTATAGTCGAAGAAAGATGTTGAAAAGCTAGGGAACTTGGTGGGCTTTCGATGGTTAGGTGATGCCAGTAGCCGTTGCATGGCCTCGAATCGCGGGACAGAATGCCGGCACAACATGAATCTATTCAGGGTTTTGATGGTCAACATGATTACTTCGACACGGACACACCCCATGATCAACCGACTGAGCATGCGATTCGTTATCCTTGCCGGCTTGCCGATTCTGGCAGCGATTGCGGCAGGGGCTTCTGCCTCCCACCCGGGTTCCGATGCCTTCGCGCGCAAACTGGCCGACGATGACGGCCTCGATATCGAATACGTGCGGAGCGCCATCGATAGTGCTCGATATCAGCAATCGATCATCGACGCGATCACGCGGCCGGCCGAGGCCAAGCCGTGGCACGAATACCGCAATATCTTCGTGCGCGATACCCGCATCGACGGCGGCGTGGAGTTCTGGCGCGCCAACCGGACGCTGATCGACCGCGTGGCCGCCGAGTTTCGAGTACCCGCCGAAGTCATCCTGGCCATCGTCGGCGTGGAAACCAACTACGGCCTGAACACCGGCAGCTATCGGGTGCTCGACGCGCTGGTCACGCTGGGCTTTTACTACCCGAAGCGCGCCGAGTTCTTTTCGCGCGAGCTTGGCGAGTATTTTCACCTGAGCCGCGAGGAATCGCTGCCGCTGGAACAAATCAAGGGCTCTTACGCGGGGGCGATGGGCCTGGGCCAGTTCATCCCTTCGAGCTATCGCGCCTACGCTGTGGATTTCGACCAGTCCGGCTCGCGCGACCTTTGGCGCTCGCTGCCCGACGCGCTGGGCTCGGTCGCCAACTACCTGAAGGTGCACGGGTGGAACGACCAGTTGCCCACGGTATTGCCGGTCGACGCGGTACCGGCGGGGCTCGACGAGGGATTCAAGCCGAAGCCGCGACACACGCTGGGCGAACTGCGGGACATGGGTATAGAGTTCGACCCGGCCGGCCTGGCGCCGGAAACCCCGGCGACCCTGGTCGAACTCGAGGGTACGGAAGGGCCGGAATACTGGATCGGACTGAACAACTTCTACGTGATCACGCGCTACAACCGCTCGCCGCTTTACGCAATGGCGGTCACCCAGCTGGCCGAAGAACTGGGCGCGCGCGCCCAGCATGAACTGGCGATCGCCGACTGATGCGCCATGCGCTGGCCATCGTCGCACTCCTGCTGCTGGCCGCCTGCGGCGGGCGTGAAATTCGAGACGGCGCCGGCCGTCCGATCGACCCGAATCAAATCGAGGTGCCCGAACCACGCCCGGAACCCCGTGCGCGCTACGGCAATCATTCGCCATACACGGTCCTCGGAAAGACCTACCGCGTGCGCGCCTCGGCCCGCGGCTACAAAGAACGCGGCCGCGCATCCTGGTACGGCAGCAAGTTTCACGGTCGGCTGACGTCATCCGGAGAGCCGTTCGACATGTACAAGGTATCGGCCGCCCACAAGACGCTGCCGCTGCCCAGCTGGGTCGAGGTCACCAACCTCGACAACGGCCGCAAGCTGCGTATCCGCGTCAATGATCGCGGGCCGTTCAAGGAAGGGCGGATCATCGATCTTTCCTACGCTGCTGCGGTCAAGCTCGACGTGCTGGATGCCGGCACGGCCGCGGTCGAAGTCCGTGCCCTGGATTTCGGCGGCGAGGCTGCCGCGATCGCGGCACGCCCGGTGTCGGTGCCGGTCGAACTCCAGGCAGGCGCGTTCAGCAATCGCGAAACCGCCGATCAACTGGCCCGACGGCTGGGCGACGCCGGCATCGAGAACGTACAGGTGCAGCGAGCACGGGTGAGACGAGATACCGTGTGGCGGGTGCGCATCGGGCCTGTCTGGGAAGCAGCGCATGCACAGCGGCTGGTGGAACGGCTGCTCGGGCTCGGGCTGGATGCGCCGGTCTACGTCTATCCTTGAACGCCTCGAACAGGCAAGCAAGAAAGTAATCCAATGGAGCACTTGATGAATTTGAAGCATTTGCTGGTCGCATTGACGATCTCGGCGTTGACTATCGGGGCGATGACGCCCACCGCGGCCGTTCAGGCCCAAGTCCCTTCCGCCCCCGAGCTGGGGGCGACAAGCTACGTTCTTCTGGACTTCCACTCCGGCGAAACGATCGCCGAAAAACAGCCGGACCTTCGGGTAGAACCCGCAAGCATCACGAAACTGATGACCAGTTACGTGGTATTTCGAGAGTTGGCCAACGGCCAGCTGAGCCTGGACGATTCGGTGCTGATCAGCAAAAAGGCCTGGCGTACCGGCGGTTCGCGGATGTTCGTGGAAGTCGACACCGAAGTGAGCGTCGAGGACCTGCTCATGGGCGTGATAGTACAGTCCGGCAATGATGCATCCGTCGCGCTGGCCGAGCACGTGGCCGGATCCGAGGAAGTCTTCGCCCAGATGATGAACGCGGAAGCCGAGCGGCTGGGCATGGACAATACCAGCTACGAAAACGCAACCGGGCTTCCGGCGCCGGAGCATTACACCACCGCGCGCGACGTTGCCATTCTGGCCCGTGCCCTGATCGACGAATTTCCCGAGTACTACCGCTGGTACTCGCAGCAGGAATTCACCTATAACGACATCACCCAGCAGAATCGCAACCTGCTGCTATACCGCGACCAGAGCGTAGACGGGCTCAAGACCGGCCACACGGAAGCGGCAGGATACTGTCTGGCGACTTCCGCGCTGCGCGACGGCATGCGGCTGATCAGCGTGGTGATGGGCACCGAGAGCGAGAGCGCCCGGGCCACCGCCAGTCAGGCGTTGCTCAATTACGGATTCCGCTTCTTCGAAACCTTCAAGCTCTACTCGGCCGGCGACGTCATTTCCAGCACACCGGTCTGGAAGGGCGAACTCGAAGAAATGCGGCTTGGGATCGACGGCGACGTGTTCGTGACCGTCCCGCGCGGCAGTCAGGGTTCGCTTTCGGCCGAAGTCCTGGTGCCCAGCAACCCGATTGCGCCGTTCGAACAGGGGCAGCAGTTCGGGACTCTGGAGGTCAGCTTTGACGGCGAGCCCCGGCTCCAGCGTCCGCTCGTGGTCCTCGATGAGGTGCCACAAGCCGGCTGGTGGGGCAGAACCACCGATGGCATCGGATTATGGTTCGACGGCCTGTTCGGGGACGACTGACGCGGCCATGAACATCAAGCTCCACGCCGACGGCACCCTCGAGTTTCCTTGCCGCTATCCGGTCAAGGCCATGACGCATGCCCGGGAGAAAGCGCTGGATCAGGTGATCACGACCATCGCGAGCCAGGGCGCCGATCCCGATCGGGGCAGCGTGACGGTACGCCCCAGCCGGAATGGCCGATTCCAGAGCATCACCGTCGAGGTTCACGCGCAATCCCGAACCCAGCTCGAATCGGTATATTCGAGCCTGCGGGCACTCGAAGTCGTCGTCATGACGCTATGACCGCGCCGGCGCTAAAGGTCCGCGAACTCGGATACAGGCCCTACCTGGAGACCTGGAAAGCGATGCGCGCGTTCACCGACCAGCGCAGCGCGGAAACACCTGACGAACTCTGGCTGCTCGAGCATCCGCCGGTCTATACACAGGGACTGGCCGGCAAGCCCGAACACGTGATCGATCCCGGCGACATCCCGGTCATCCAGACAGATCGCGGCGGTCAGATCACCTACCACGGGCCGGGTCAGCTCGTGGTCTACCCGCTGCTGGACCTCGACCGTCTCGGGCTGGGCATACGCACCCTCGTGGCCACGCTGGAGACCGTCAGCATCGAACTTCTCGCCGACCTCGGCATTGAAGGGCAGCGCAAGGAGGGCGCGCCAGGCGTATTCGTCGACGGCGCCAAGATCGCGTCCATCGGCATGAAAGTCCGGCGCGGATGCACCTTTCACGGCCTGTCATTCAATATAACGATGGATCTGTCACCGTTCGCGCGCATCAATCCGTGCGGATTCGCCGGTCAGCCGATGACACGACTGACCGATCTCGTCGACAATCCGGTCGACGAAAGCGATGTCGTTCGCGTCGGACGCCTGCTCGCAGGACGGCTGGCGGACGCGATCGGCCTTGACTGGAACATTGAAGCAACCCATGATGAGAATCATCCGTTGGCCGCCATGACCGGGGTGTCGAGCGCCTCAAGCGCAATTCATGTCGAATCCAATGAAACCTAGACAACCGAATTCGGGTCTTAAATGGTCATGAATACCAAAACTCTGCATTTGATCGCCGCGCTCGCGCTGTTCCTCACTACGGGTTTACCGGCGGTGGCCGCCGAAAAACAGTCCGAGGAAGCAGCGGAATCGCTCAATCCAACCACCGAACAGCGCTTCACCACGCGCCTGGCATCGCGATTTCTGACCAGCTATCACTATCAGAGCGAGGAACTGGACGACGCGCTCTCGGAAAGAATCTTCGATAAATACCTGGAGCTGCTGGATCCGAACCGGATGTATTTCCTGTCCTCGGACATCGAGCAACTGGCCCGCTACCGCCAACGCCTGGACGAGGCGCTGCAGGCCGCGGAAATCGAACCTGCGTTCGAAATCTTCAGCATCTACCGCGACCGCGTCGATCAGCGCATAGCGCATGCACGCGCGCAACTCGAAGGCGAATTCGATTTCACCGTTGAGGAAGACTATCAATTCGACCGCTCCGAAAGCCCGTGGGCCGCGACGACCGAGGAACTGAACCAAATCTGGCGCAAGCGGGTCAAGAACGACTGGCTGGGTCTGAAGCTTGCCGAGCGCGAAGTCGACGATATCCGCGAAACGCTGGACGGACGCTACGGAAACATCCAGAAGCGTGTCAGCGATTTCAATTCCGATGACGTGTTTCAGTTTTTCATGAACGCGTATGCCAGCGCGATCGAACCCCATTCTTCATACATGTCGCCCCGGCTGGCCGAGAACTTCGAAATTTCGATGAAGCTCTCGCTGGACGGTATAGGTGCGCTGCTGAGCAGTCAGAACGAATACGTGGAAGTCGCCGAAGTGGTTCCCGGCGGTCCCGCCGACCTGGACGGCCGGCTGCAGGCCGGCGATCGAATCGTCGGCGTGGCCCAGGGCGAAGACGAATTCGTCGACGTGGTCGGCTGGCGGCTGGACGACGTGGTCGACCTGATCCGGGGCGAGCGCGAGACTCTCGTACGACTCGAAATCCTGCCTGCAGAGACCGGCATGAAGGGCCCCTCGGAGGTCATCGACATCGTGCGCAACGAGGTCAAGCTTGAAGAACAGGCAGCCCAGGCCTCGGTGGAAGAAGTCGAAACCGGTGACGGCGTCACGAAGATCGGCGTGATCGACGTGCCCGTTTTCTATGTGGACTTCCGCGGGCGAGCGCGCAACGAACCGAACTACCGCTCGAGCACGCGTGACGTGCGCCGCTTGATCAACGAGTTGCGCGCCGACGGCGTCGAAGGCATTGTCATCGATCTGCGCGGCAACGGCGGCGGTGCGCTGGTCGAGGCAACCACCATGACCGGGCTGTTCATCGACACCGGACCGGTCGTTCAGGTTCGCGATGCCAACGGCCGTGTCTCGGTGGAAACCGATCGCGAGCCGGGCATGGCCTGGGACGGTCCGCTGGCCGTGCTGGTCAACCGCTCCAGCGCTTCGGCGTCGGAAATCTTCGCCGCGGCCATCCAGGACTACGGGCGGGGCATCATTCTGGGTGAACCCACGTTCGGCAAGGGCACCGTTCAGAACCTGTTCAACCTGGACAACTACCTCACCGACGACGAAAAGAAACTGGGCCAGATCAAGTTGACCATGGCCAAGTTCTTCCGCATCGACGGGGGCTCCACCCAATTGCGCGGCGTCACGCCCGACATCACGTTGCCCAGCTATGGCGATCCGGAAAAATTCGGCGAAAGCGCGCTGGACTACGCGCTGGCCTGGAGCAGCATTGACGAAACCGACTTTGATCGAATCGCCGACCTGTCGCCGCTGCTTCCCCAAGCGCGTGAACGGCACCTGGCCCGCCGCGAGTCCAACGATCAGCTCATTGATCTGATCGACGATTTCGAGCGGTTCCGGGAACTGGACCAACGCACCAGCGTCTCGCTTCTGGAAAGCGAGCGGAAGCGCGAACGCGAAGAAGCCGAGGCCCGACGGGCCTCCAGTTTTGCGCATGGAGAGACGGGCGAAATGCCGGCGGAAGCCGATGCCGGCGACGAGCAAGCCGTTGAGGGCAATCCAGACGACGAGACCGAAATCGCGGCCACCGAGGAAGAGGAGGAAACCGACGTGCTGCGAATCGAATCTGCGCGCATCCTGGCCGACCTCATAGAGCTCGATCGCGATCAGCATCGCCTGGTCAAGGTTCAGCATCCGCTATCGCCCGGTTCTCTGAACTGAATACCGAGCCCGGATTATTCATGATCCGACTGACTGCGATCGATTCCAGGTCCCGGCGACGGGAGCTGGAACCGTCTCGGGACGGCCGGCTGATGAATAATCCAGGCTGACGTCTCACATCGCCTGACCGGCGTGATTCCCCGAACTGGACCAGCCCCGGCTGACCGGAGCAGGATAGCTGCCACAACATGACTTCAGACGCGGTCCAGGTTGCGGTTCCGGTGCCGCTCTACCGACTCTTCGATTACCTGCCGCCGTCCGGCGCGCCGGCGCCGCCACAGGGATCGCGCGTGCTGGTCCCGTTCGGCAGCCGCAAGCTGGTAGGGGTTGTGACCGGCCGCTCAAACGCTTCGGAGATCGATCGGAACCGCCTCAAGCCCATAGAACGGACGTTCGAAGCAGGCCTGGTCGATCCCGAGCTCCTGTCGCTGATGCGCTGGACGACGCGCTATTACGCAGCGCCACCGGGCGAACTGGTCAACCATGCGCTGCCGGCCATTTTGCGCCGGAATCGAGAATTACCGGCGCCGAGAATCCACTGGCTGTGCCTGACCGCCGCCAGCGCAGATGCCGATCTGCGCCGGGCGCCGCGACAGCGCGAAATTATCGGGATTCTTGAGGCCGGGGCTCGCTCGCGCGAAGCACTCATCGATGCCGGCGCAAGCCCTGCGACACTCCGGCGCTTGCTCGAAACCGGGCTTGTAGAGGCCTGCGGACCACCGCGGTTTCCACCTGCGCCCGGGCCTCGGTTGAACCCTGATCAACGCGCGGCGCTGGCCGCCATCCTGAATGCACGCAACCGCTTCGAGACCCTGCTGCTGGCCGGCGTGACCGGCAGCGGCAAGACCGAGGTCTACCTGCAAGCGGCGCGACACCTCCTGCGCCGGGGTCGGCAGATCCTGGTCCTTGTGCCCGAAATTGGACTGACACCGCAATTCGTCCGGCGCCTTGAAGCGCGCCTGGGAAGCAAGGCCCACGTTTTTCATTCGGCCCTCGGCGATCGCGAACGGCTGGAAACCTGGCTGGCTGCCGGAAACGGCGAGGCCGAGCTTCTGATCGGCACGCGCTCAGCAGTCTTTCTGCCTCTGAAGCGCCCTGGGCTGTTGATCGTCGACGAGGAACATGACAGCTCCTTCAAGCAGTTCGACGCCATGCGCTATCACGCCCGCGACGTCGCCGTGCTGCGCGCCAGCAGGCTCGACATTCCCGTGGTCCTGGGATCGGCCACGCCGTCGTTGGAATCGCTGCACAACGCCGAGCGTGGACGATACCGGTTGCTGCTGCTGCCCCAGCGCGCTGGCGCTGCCGGACAACCGCATTGGCGAATAGACGACCCGCGCGGACAGCGCGTCGAGCACGGCCTGACGGAAAAATTGGTCGAACGGATTGGAAAAACACTCGGGGGCGGCGAACAGGTACTGGTCTATCGCAACAGGCGCGGCTACGCCCCGGTGCTGATCTGCAACGAATGCGGCTGGCAGGCCGATTGCGATCACTGCAGCGCGCATCTGACCTGGCACCGCGCCGCCAACCGATTGAACTGCCATCACTGCGGCCGCTACCGCAGCGTCCCGGCGCGCTGTCCGGAATGTCATTCGCCGCAGATTCAGGCGGTGGGCGCCGGCACCGAGAGAATTGAAGCTGCGCTCAAGGAGATGTTCCCCGATCATCCGGTGCTGCGTGCCGACCGCGACGTGGTGCGCGGCCGCGATGATTTCGAGGCCTTGCTGGACCAGGTCGCGACCGGCGATCCCTGCATCCTGGTCGGCACGCAAATGCTGGCCAAGGGACACCATTTACCGGGGATTGGATTGGCAATCATGCTCGACACCGATCAACTTCTGTTCAGCGCCGATTTCCGCGCCCCCGAACGGCTCGCACAGAGCATTGTCCAGGTCGCCGGTCGTGCAGGGCGTAAGCAACAGGGGCAGTTCATCCTGCAGAGTCGCCACCCGGAGCACCCGCTGATTCAGACCCTGGCAAGCGGCGACTACCTGCGTGCTGCTCGCCTGATGCTCGAAGAGCGCAGGGACGCGGGCTTGCCGCCATGGCACAACCTGGCCATGGTGCGCGCCGAAGCGCAGAAAGCATCCGATGCGGCCGAATTCCTGCGCGGGGTCGCCCGACGAATAGATACCGGAGCCATTCAAGTGGCCGGACCGTTGGCCGCGATTCTTCAGCGCCGGGCGGGATTCTGGCGCTACCAGTTATGGCTGATGTCGGAATCCCGAACGGCGCTCAGCTCCGAGACCGCCCGCCTGACCGGGGTCATCGAAGGCATGCGCGAGTCCAGGACGGTGCGCTGGCATATCGACGTGGATCCGATGGAAGTCTGATCCTTTCCGGCTCAAGACACGGCGCCGCGGCTTGCCGCTATGCTCAGCTCCCGCACCACGCGGCACCCAGACGCCGCGGGTCGGCGGCCTGGTCGTCGTCGGTTACCGCCTGCACTCCGCCAAAATAGAGGCTGCGTCCGGCCCATCGCCGAGCATCGGGAAATCCGGCTTCCAGCCAGACATCGGCCGCCTCGCTCAAGCCCGGACTCCCGCGCTCCATCGACAGCACATCGCCTTCCAGGTGCAGCCGCGGGGCGTCGACCGCATCCTGCAGCCGCATGCCGAAATGCATGACGTTGCAGAGCACCTGGGCTATAGCGGTTCGGATGCGGTTCGAGCCGCCGCTGCCCAGCATGATGCGCGTACCTGCGTGCTCGACAAGCGTCGGCGCCATCATCGACGACAGCCTGCGATTGCGCGGCCAGTTCTCGAAGCCCAGCCGGTTCAGGTCTTCCTCTCCCAGCATGTTGTTGAGCATGAAACCGCACCCCGGGACCACGCGACCACAGCCCTCGCCGTTGGAAAGCGTTGCCCCGGCGAGGTTGCCGGCACCGTCGCGGATGCTGATCTGGGTCGTGCCGCGGGCGGTACGGATTCGCGTCCGACCGAGATGCTGGAACGCCTGCATGAGCACGCGGCTGCTACGCAGACAATCCGGGCGTTCGAGCGCGCCGCGCTGGTCCTGGCTCACGCGCATGGCATCGATGAGGGCCTCGAGATGGGCCGTGGAACCGAACTGCGTGCCGGACGCCAGGCAACGCGCCAGCGCCTGCGTCATCAAAGCCACCATCAGCCCGCCGAAGGCCGGTGGCGGATTCGAAAAAACCCGGGTCTCGCCGTTGAGACGCCACTGCATGGGCCGTCGCCATCGAACCCGGTAACGCTGCAGATCCGTAGACGATAGATGGCCTCCCTGGCTTGTGGACATGCCGGCGATCCGGGTCGCGATATCGCCGGTGTAGAAGAGTTGCACCCCCTCGCGCGCTATCGATTCGATGAATTCAGCCAGCTCGGCGTTGACGATCAGGTCGCCGACTGCGGGCAATGGCGCGGTCGCGGAGACCAGCCCAAACATTTGCGCGGATTCATCGCCGGTGCGCACTATGGGCTCGAGAATTCTTAACGCCTCGGCCTGGACCGCATTGAGTACCACGCCTTCCCGGGCAAGCGTCACGGCCGGTTTCACGAGTTCATGCATGGGCAGCGTTGCGTGGCGCTGGTGCATGGCGAACAGCCCGGCGACCATGCCGGGGACCGCGGCCGCGCCCAGTCCGACATGAAATTCCTGAACTTCCGAACCAAAGTTGCCCTGGATCGGATATAAATCCGAGCTTTCGACACGCCGGACCGTCGGGGTCTGGGTGAAAAAATCTGCGACTACCGGCGCGCGCCCGCGCATTCGCAGCAGCGCATGCCCGCCGCCGCCCGGCGAGCAAAGCACCGGTTCGGCCACGCATGCCGTCCAGGCCGCCGCGATCAGCGCGTCGACGGCGTTGCCGCCGTGCCGCAGCACGGATGCGGCGGCTTTGGTCGTTTCCCGGTGGCCGCAGGCGACCCGGGCGATCGAATTCT
>Ga0102929_1000572_pt1 | contig 21669 bp, 17 predicted proteins | sample SalPonR1_B_D2_MG_FD_78510 | JGI IMG/M metagenome (GOLD analysis project Ga0102929, IMG submission 78510) | Salt pond soil microbial communities from South San Francisco under conditions of wetland restoration - Salt Pond MetaG R1_B_D2_MG | ecosystem: Environmental > Aquatic > Marine > Intertidal... | reverse complement strand
CTTGGGCGCCCTGCGGACCTTGAGAACCTTGTGGACCTTGAGAACCCTGTACACCTGTTTCTCCCATATCTCCATCAGCTCCTGTAATACCTCTTGCTCCTTGGGGACCTTCGGCACCTTGGGCTCCCTGCGGACCTTGAGAACCTTGTGGACCTTGAGAACCCTGTACACCTGTTTCTCCCATATCTCCATCAACTCCTGTAATACCTCTAGCTCCTTGTGGACCTTCGGCACCTTGGGCGCCCTGCGGACCTTGAGAACCTTGTGGACCTTGAGTACCCTGTACACCTGTTTCTCCCATATCTCCATCAGCTCCTGTAATACCTTTTGCTCCTTGTGGACCTTCGGCACCTTGGGCGCCCTGCGGACCTTGAGAACCTTGTGGACCTTGAGAACCCTGTGGACCTTGAGAACCCTGTGGACCTTGAGAACCCTGTACACCTGTTTCCCCCATATCTCCTGTAATACCTCTTGCTCCTTGTGGACCTTGAGGACCCTGTACACCAGTTTCCCCATTAACTCCTGTAATACCTCTTGCTCCTTGTGGACCTTCGGCACCTTGGGCGCCCTGCGGACCTTGAGAACCTTGTGGACCTTGAGAACCCTGTGGACCTTGAGAACCCTGTACACCTGTTTCTCCCATTTCTCCTGTAATACCTCTAGCTCCTTGTAGACCTTCGGCACCTTGGGCGCCCTGCGGACCTTGAGAACCTTGTGGACCTTGAGAACCCTGTACACCTGTTTCTCCCATATCTCCATCAGCTCCTGTAATACCTCTTGCTCCTTGTGGACCTTCTGCACCTTGGGCACCTTGGGCACCCTGCGGACCTTGAAAACCCTGTACACCTGTTTCCCCCATTTCTCCTGTAATACCTCTTGCTCCTTGTGGACCTTCGGTACCTTGGGCGCCTTGTGGACCTTGAGAACCCTGTGGACCTTGAGAACCCTGTACACCTGTTTCCCCCATTTCTCCTGTAATACCTCTAGCTCCTTGCGGACCTTGTGAACCTAGTGGACCTTGAGGACCCTGTACACCAGTTTCACCCATGTCTCCTGTAATACCTCTAGCTCCTTGCGGACCTTGAGAACCTTGTGGACCTTGAGAACCCTGTACACCTGTTTCCCCCATATCTCCTGTAATACCTCTTGCTCCTTGTGGACCTTGATTACCTTCAGCACCTTGTGAACCTAGTGGACCTTGAGGACCCTGTACACCAGTTTCCCCATTAGCTCCTGTAATACCTCTAACTCCTTGTGGACCTATTGCACCTTGAGGTCCTTGAGGTCCTTGAGCTCCAGTTACTCCTGTAAAACCTTTTGCATCATCAAGTACCCAAAAACCTGTAGCACCTGGATTACTTTGACACCACACAAATTTTCCTGTTTGGCCATCCCCTGGTGGTGATATTAATATTATGCCCGTCTCACCATTATTACTAACCTCATACTGATCACCCAAATATTTATTTATATCCACACAACATGGAGCTAACTCCCATATCACACCATTATATATATAACGCTCACCACTTGTCCTGTCTATCCATTCATCACCCTCCACTGGGCTTGGTATTCCTGTAAATCCTCCTGTTTGTCCATTAGTCGGACCAACATCACCCGTATCACCTATTACATTGCGAGCTCCGACAATTGTTACCCAAACCAAATCAACAGGATTCCAATAATACACTAAAAATGTATCATTATCTAAATAGGTTGCCGGACGACTAGGATCTCCTGTAGGACCTGTCGGGAATATATTTGTCGGTGGTCCATTGTTAATTAACAAATTTCCTGGTTCTATCTGCACTAACGCAGAACCCGGTTCTGTCGTCGTTATCAAACCACCTTCTGACCAAATTCTTATTGTATTCGGTAATTCTACTGTTACCGAACCCGTATTCGGACCCGTCGGTGATTGACCTGTTTCAACTGTTAGTTCTATCGAAGAATTAACCCATTGGCCACCGGTATAGCAAAGATAATTATTTGCTGTTGGTCCAGATAAAAGTACATCACCCAAACAATCCAAACTTACATCCTGATTCTCCAATTCCATACACAAATCTACCACTGGACCTCTCGGTCCTTGAACTCCTTGTGCACCCTGAGGTCCTTCCGCACCCTGCGAACCTTCTGATCCTTGTGGTCCTTGCACTCCTAGTACTCCTTGTGGTCCTTGTTCTCCTTGCGCTCCTCTCGGTCCTTGCACTCCTTGTGCACCCTGAGGTCCTTCTGCACCCTGCGAACCTTCTGATCCTTGTGGTCCTTGCACTCCTTGTACTCCTTGTGGTCCTTGTTCTCCTTGCGCTCCTCTCGCTCCTTGCGCTCCTTGAACTCCTTGCGGTCCTTGCGCTCCTCTCAGTCCTTGTGGTCCTTGAACTCCTTGCGGTCCTGTTGGACCTTGGCTACCTGTCATACCTGATCCACCACCTCCCATTCCTGGAGGACCTTGACTACCTTGAGGACCTACAGGTCCTGTAGGTCCAACACCGCCAGATGAAGTGACATTTATCCACCCATTTTCGGTAAAAATATAATAATTATTATTCGTCTGATCTATATACGTATCACCACAAACTTGTGTTCCATCATTTATTGGTGGACCATCCTCCAATTTCGGACAATTATTATTTATTAATATCCACTTTATTTTCTTGTTCACATACAAATATACATGATTCGTTATTTCATTCACATACAAACAACCTGCTGAACCTACCTTTACATTCTCCTCTGGAGGACCATTCCCAGATTTAATACGCACTAGACCCGGAATCTTTTTTACTTGCTTCCTTAATCTTTCACTATATGAAAGTAAACCTAGCTTTGTATTAGATGGTTGGAATTTCTTCTTACATTTTTTAGAAGAACACTTACAACTTTTTTTATTCTTGGTTGATTTATTAATCATACCAATTATTATTCCACCTTATATAAAATACAAATATTTAAAAAATCCATCATCATTACTATTTTCTCTAAATTATTATCATTCTATTATCATATAATTTTCCTTCAAATTATATAATCCGTTTTTTCTATCATTCTAATATTCATCTTCCTTTCCCTCTCCTTCTAAAGTAGAACATATTTCCGCTATCAAATCATCTTGTGTAACACATTCTTCATTAACTTCTCTACCTAAAATATCTTTGATTTCTTCTTGATGAGAATACATCTTTTGTAAATATGGTCGCAAATTATATTCCGCCAACTCTCTCGCATTTTTTATTTGCTCCAAATTTAAACCTTCATTCTCACCATTCATATCTATCCAACTTAATACTTCCAATATATATTTATTCACATCTGAACGAGATTCCGATAATATCTCTTCCATCTCCTCCAAATTCACTTGACGTTGAATGTTATACATATATTCCCGAAAACGTTCTACCTCCTCCAAACATTGTCGTCGCAAAGAATCTGTTGCTTGATATAATTCAGCTTCACGAATTAATTCTGATACTTCTTCCTGCGTTAAATTCGTTTCCGATTTTAAAGTTACACCCGCCACTAAACCCGTATTCTTATCCACTGCTGTCACATCTAATAAACCATCACAATCTAATTTAAATGTCACCTTTATCTTCGGTACACCTCTCGGTGTCATTGGCAAACCATCTAACATGAAAGTACCCAAACAAAAATTATCTTTAGTAAACTGACGTTCACCCTGAAATACTTTTATTTCCACTGTTTCTTGATTATCTTCCACTGTTGAAAAAACTTTACTAGTCTCTATTGGCAAACTGCTATTCCGATTTATTATCTTACACATTTGCCCACCTGTCGTCTCTATTCCCAATGAAAGTGGCGTCACGTCTAATAATATTAAATCCTTTGACATACTACCTACATTCTGTATTATACTTGCTTGTATAGTAGCACCATAGGAAACTGCCTCATCTGGATTAATTGACTTATTCAAAGGTTTCCCCCTACCAAACATTTGTTTCAACGTTTGTTGAATCTTCGGTATTCTCGTACTACCTCCTACTAACACTATCTGCGATATTTCACTTGGATCGGTTTCAGTATCTTCTAATACCTCATCAACAGGTTCCATAGCTTGATCAATAAAATCTTGTATGACCATCTCAAATTCTGATCTACTTAAATTATATTTGAACCCTGGCAAACGAATTGTCGTTTTTTTCAAATTTGATAATACCTTCTTCGCATTCTCTATTACTGACATTGGTATTTCCTCTAACCTTTTCCCATTTGTTTCCTTATACTTTTTTATTATAAATTCCTTTAACATATAATCCACATCTGAACCACCTAATTCTGTGTTACCTGATGTTCCTATTACTTCAAATACACCATCACATAAATCTAAAATACTCACATCTAAAGTCCCACCACCCAAATCATATACCAATACTTTTTCTTGTTGACTCTTATGTAAACCATAACAAAGGCACGCAGAAGTAGGTTCTGCTACCAAACGTAAACAATTTAAACCAGCTATAGTTACTGCATCTTTTGTAGCTCTCCTTTGACTTTCATTAAAATAAGCCGGTACAGTAATAACAGCATCTTTAATCTTCTTTCTCAAATATTCCTCCGCATAACTTTTCAAATAATACAACACTTGAGCTGAAATCTGTTCCGGTTTATATCTCTTATCACCCACTTTTATTATCGGAAAACCATTATGGTCCTGTATTACATCATATTCTAACATATCTATACTATCCTTCGCATCTATATAAGTTTTTCCTATAAAACGCTTAACATGTGATATCACCGTCTCATTTTTATCCGATTCTAACTCTTGCGCATTTTTTCCCACTAATATTTCCCCACTCTCCGTAAAACACACTACACTTGGAGTAATCCTATCACCCAAAGGATTTGGTATTATTTCTACTTGCTCAGTCTCCTCGTTAAAATATGATATCACACTATTTGTCGTCCCTAAATCAATACCAATACATAGTTTGCTCTGAGATTCTTCTGAAATGCTAGATTCTGAATCAGACATTTTATATATTATCTTCCTAATCTTGTATTTCTAAGCTTAATTATAAATAAATTAATCGCTATTAAGTTATATTATTTAAATTACTTTATTCTCAAAGTAATCTAAACTTGAACTTTTCAGTCGGACCTATAAACTTCCTCCACTTTTTTATATATTCCATTAAAATCTTCCCTTGCTAGAGTTTTTAACCATTTCATCATTACAGTTCGTGATACTACTGACCATTGATAATCTTGCATTGCAGTAAAGCAACGACCTAACATGAATGGATCAAAATAATTCTCACTTTTTGTTATTATCTCAATTAAACTATTTATTTCTGATTCGTTGATTAGAATATTATGGCTGTATAAATCAGATACGATAAATCGATTCATCTTAAAATTATATTAAGACAAAAATCTTTTTAATCATTTTTTTTTTCTAAATGTTTTATCAACTCATCAGAACCACCTATAAATTTTCCTCGATGGAAGATAACTGGTACGGTCTTATGGTTTTTTCCAATTTTAGGTTCACATAGTTGGAAAAATTGAGATTGATAATCAGATATATCTACATACGTATATGACACCTTTTTTTCATCTAAAGTCTCGAGAGCTCTTTGCGTATATGGACATCCATTCTTTCCATATACTAAGTAAATAGCATTATCTTGTGTTTTACATTTTTTAGTAGACATGATAGAGATTATTGTTATATTCATAAATATGATTTTAAATTATTTTAAATTATTATTATAAATGTATTAAAATGTTTAGATTAGGGTTGGTCCGATTTTACTAAATTATTTTTTTTTAGTTATATATAATAATATTACAAATATGCCCCGAGGAGCCGATTCTAGTCCAAGTCTTTTCGTTTGCCACACTTGTGATTACACTACCGACCGAGAAGGTAAACTCGCTCGTCACTTTGAAACTGAAAAACATTATATTGCCGTTTATGGCATTACTTGCTGTGGTCTCACTTATCACAATAAACACAGATATGTTAATCACAAAAAATCCGAAAAACATCGCTATAACCTCGAACATAATAAAGATATCACCTTCCAAAAAAATAAAGAAAAAATTAATCTCACTTTGACTCTTAATAATTCCCATATCACTCCCCCTCAAAAAACCGATCTCACACAAGTTTCTCTAACTCCCAAAATCAATCTTACTACAAAAGATCCTAAATCTGTCCTGGATTTATCACCAGTTAAAGTTTAATTACAAAGTGTACCATAAAATTCTAAAATACTTTTAATCATTTTTAGAATTTTTTCATTTATATACATCAAAATGTTGCCAATTCATCTTCCGCACTCCCATTATTCGTATTTTCTACCTTTATCTCCCCTTCCTTTTTTCCTAATTCATTCATATCTATTCTCGTTTCTAATGGAGGTGGTGAAGCTATTAATTCTAATTCATTTGGGTTGGATGTCGTTTGATTATTCAATTGATCAATAACTTCATTACTTTGGGATCCTTGCGAAGACCATTCTTCTTCTTCTTCTGTTTTATTTTCTTCTACATTCCTAATATTATTTTCGGATGTTTGTTCATCGTCTGAAATTAACATTTCATTATTTACACTAGTTTCATGATAATAATATAAAATACCAGTGGTTGTAATTAAACTAAATCCTATTATCATAAAACCAGTCCAAAACATTTTTCTACTTTCATTCTCAAACATTTTTTATTTATATAATCAAAAATATTTAAATATTTTTGATTAATATTTATATTCTTATTTTTTTATCGATATGACTCAACAATTTACTGATTTCCAAATTTATCAATTCAGACACCTCAATCATCATAATCAACTCATTACTGAAAAACAATTGTATAAAGTCTTCCATAAATTAGGTTTGGATCACCTTAAAATTAATAATCTTCAACTTTATCGTCGTGCTTTTATTGATACCAGTTATTTAATTCCTTCTTCTGAAAAGATTGCGGAGGAAGTTGCCAATAATCCAGTCGAAAAAGAAGAATTATCTTCTTTTTCACTTATCAAAATTGATGATATGATTCCTTTCCAACACTTGTCTTATGAGAGTCTTGAGTTTCTTGGTGATGGTATTTTAGGTTCTATAATTGTAGGTTATATTCATAAAAGATATCGTAAAGAAAAAGAAGGGGAACAAGGGTTTCTGACAGATTTAAAAAATAAATTAGTTAGAGGTACTTTACTCTGCATTCTAGCTAAGAAAATGAAATTTTATAGATATATTCTACTCTCCAAAAAACATGAAATTAACCGTCAAAAAGATAGTACTCTCGAAGATGTTTTCGAAGCATTTTTAGGTGCTATGTATATTGATCAAGGAGAAAATGGTCATGCTTTTGGTCTCTGTCAACAATTTTTGGTTACCCTCATGGAACGTTATTTAGACTTTAGCGAAATTATTCATCGCCGGGACAATTATAAAGCACAACTCTTAGAATATTATCACTGTACTTTCTTCGGTGCTGACCCTAAATATCAACTCATCAGTCGTTATGGACCTGCATATGATCGTACTTTTAAATGCGCTGTTCTTAATGTAGATGGATTACCTATCACAGAAGGGGAAGGTAATAAAAAAATCTATGCTGAACAAATGGCTGCCAAAAAAGCACTCAAATATTTTGGTGAAGAGGTTTATAGCGATTCAGAAGCTCCTAATAAAGAGATCTATTCTGACAGTGAAAGTGAAAGTCTCTGAAAATATTAATCATTATCACTAAATAAAGTCTTAATTTATCTTATATATTCATTATAAATTATATGAAAATTAATCTTCTCTTTCTTTTCATCTTTGGACTTTTATGAAAATATTTATCATGATCACTAAATAAAGTCTTAATTTATCTTATATATTCATTATAAATTATATGAAAATTAATCTTCTCTTTCTTTTCATCTTTGGACTTTTTTTTTTCTTTAATTCATACTCCAAAGAATATTATCAAAATTTCGCTAATGCCACACTTTGGCCATTTAATCGTATCTTACAACCCATTCATTATTGGTTAGCACAATTTTCTCCTAGCTACTATCCTAATCTTTATTTCCCTAATTGGATTGGTTATTATCATCGACCAGCTGGACCTTGGTTTCAATCAACACAATGGTAAATAAAAAATAAAATAAATAATAAATTAATCTAATTTATTTCTAAATATTAGATTAAAATAAAACTAAAATAATAATTGTTTAATTATATTATTTCATATCCTATTTTATTTAGATGTACACATTCAAATTATACACTCATAAACCTTCATTTAATATTTTTCCTAAATTTTATAGATCTTTTTCTAATTTTCATAAACCTCTGGACTCTTTTCTACCTCGTCATTTAGGTAATAATAACCATGATTTGAAAAAAATGGCACAGGCTATTGGTTATCAAGATGTTGATCATTTAGTAGGAGCTTGCCTACCAGACAGGATTAAGTTCAGTTCATCTTTAGAAATTTCTGATGCAAAATGGTCTCAAATCCCCCAAATTGGTTTAGGGGAACAAGAAGCTATCACCCACCTTCGTCGAATAGCTAGTAAAAACCGTATTATGAAAAATCTTATTGGTATGGGTTATCATGGTACTATTACCCCTCCGGTTATTCAAAGACACATTTTAGAAAATCCTGGTTGGTATACTCCTTATACTCCTTATCAGGCGGAAATTGCTCAGGGTAGAATGGAAATGTTGTTTAATTTTCAAACTTTAATTACTGATTTAACTGATTTACCTTATGCTAATGCTTCGCTTTTGGATGAATCTACAGCCTGTGTAGAAGCAATGATGGTTTCCTATCATCATCATGTAGGTTTAAAAAAAAATAAAAATCGAGAAAATAAATCCAAATACCGATATTATGTTGATATTAATTGTCATCCTCAAAATATTATGGTTCTTGAAGGACGGGCTGAAAGACTAAATATAGAATTAGTTGTAAAAGATTTTACTGAATGGGACTTTAATTTTTCTGGACAACTCTTAGGAGGATTGATTCAATATCCTAATACATATGGCCAAATCTATTCTTCTTTTAAATTACATAATCTTATCTCCGAAATACACACTTATGGAGGATTAATCACTATGGCTTGCGATTTAATGAGTCTAGTTTTATTAACCCCTCCTGGTCAATTCAATGCCGATATAGCTCTCGGTAACGCACAAAGATTTGGTATCCCTCTCGGTGGTGGTGGACCTCACCCAGCTTTCTTTTCTGTTCGTAAGGGACTAGAACGTTTGATGCCAGGTAGAATAATAGGTAGATCTGGAGAAGCTTTTCGGATGACCATGCAGACACGAGAACAACATATTAAAAGAGAAAAGGCCACCTCTAATATTTGTACTTCCCAAGCATTATTGGCTAATGTAGCTGGAGCTTATGCTATTTATCATGGTAGTACAGGTTTAGGAAAGATAGCACATAAAATTCATTGGAATACCAAACTTTTATCCTATTATTTATTAAGCGGAAATAAAAATATAAAATTACTCAATTCCTGGTTTTTTGATACTCTCCATTTATCCATTGATAATCCCAAACAAATTCAACTAGATTTGGAAGAAATTGGATATAATATTAGATTAGTTGGTGATGAAGACAGTAAAAATATTTGTTTAGCCTTAGATGAAACAATAGAAATTTCAGATGTCCAAAAAATTGCTTCCACTATTTTAGGTATTCATAAAATGGATCTTCTATTACCGGCTGATAAAGATTATAAATATAACATGGGTATTCTTCCTGATGATTTTCGAGAAAACAAAATCTTAAATTATCCCATCTTTTCTAAATTTCATTCTGAAACTGAAATTATGCGTTATCTCTTTCGTTTACAAAAAAAAGATTTAGGACTCAATACTTCCATGATCCCTTTAGGAAGTTGTACCATGAAATTAAATGCTGTTACCGAGATGTTACCTCTTTCCTGGCCAGAATTTAGTCAGATTCATCCTTATGCTCCCCGTAGTCAAATGCAAGGTTTTATAGAAATGACTAATCAACTCAAAAAATGGTTAGCTGAAGTAACTGGCTTTGCTGATGTTAGCTTACAACCTATTTCTGGAGCTGTTGGAGAATATACTGGGCTAGTAGTCATTGCTAATTACCTAAAAGATAAAAGCAAGGATGAAGGAGGATCACATCGCAATATTTGTTTAATTCCTGATTCAGCCCATGGAACTAATCCAGCTAGTGCTCGTTTGGCAGGATTTGAAGTTGTGATTATCAAAACAGATCGGGAAGGTAATATAGATTTTGAACATCTGAAAAAATCTATTCATACCTATCAAGATCGTCTTGCTTGTTTAATGATTACTTATCCTTCTACTTTTGGTGTTTTTGAAGATAGAATCACTGAAATTTGCCAAATTATCCATCAAGCTGGTGGACTCGTTTATATGGATGGCGCCAATATGAATGCCCAATTAGGTTTAACATCACCTTTTCTCATTGGAGCTGATGTTTGCCATCTTAATTTACACAAAACCTTTTGTATTCCTCATGGTGGAGGTGGCCCTGGTATGGGTCCCATTGGAGTAGCTTCACATTTAGTTAATTATTTACCTCAGGAGGTTGATATGAATACTGGTCTACTTTTAGATTATAAACGTAATATCACCAAATCTATCACTGCTTCCATGGCATGGGGAAGTGGATTAATTTTACCTATTTCTTATCAATATATTGCTATGATGGGTCAAAAAGGTTTATTAGAAGCTACTAAAGGTGCTATTGTCGCCGCTAACTATATGAAACATCGTTTGATGGGAAATTATCCTATTTTATTTACTAATAAAAATGGTTGTGTTGCCCATGAATTCATTTTAGATATCCGTCCTGAATTAAAAAGAACAGGTATTAATGCCACTGACATTGCTAAAAGATTACAAGATTACGGTTTTCATGGACCCACCGTCTCTTGGCCAGTATCAAATATTTTAATGTTAGAACCGACAGAATCTGAAAATATAACTGAAATAGATCGTTATTGTGACGCTTTGATAGAAATTAAAAAAGAAATTAATCAAATTGCTTGGCAAATTAGTGAATTTGAAAAAGTTGGCAATACTAAAGCTATTCAAGACTTAAAAACCTCTAATATTCTCAAAAATTCACCACATACCCTCGATATGATCATCAATCAACCATGGTCTTTCCCTTATACTCCTACTCAAGCTGTTTATCCTATGGGCAAAGAATCTAAAATACATTGGCCTAGTGTAAGTAGAATTGATGATTTAGCAGGAGATAAAAAATTAATTACAAACTGGGGTCAAATGGAAAAATAATAAAAAAAATAATTTTTAACCTAATAATTAAAATAGGTTAAAGATTTTGATTGTAAAATATTTATATATAAAGAAAAGCAAATTGTTATTACGAATTAAAAATTAATAAATAAATGAATACAAATAATCAAAGTCAAAATCTGGATAATAATGATCAAAATAAAGATAATGATAATGATGATGAAGATTCTAAAATAATTACTATTAATCCTATTTTTTATAGTGACGAAATTTTACAAAAAATTCAAAACATGAATTACAGTACCACACTTATTTCTGACTTAGGCATCTCTCAAAAAGATATTGACCTCCGAATGAAATATTATTTCTCTATACCTCAACCCCCTCAAAAAAGTCAAGAATGGTTGAATCAAAGAACTAATTATATTACTGCTAGTGCTCTAGAAAATGCGGTTGCACCACTTTGGTCTGGTAAACGTAATGATTTACTTAGAAATAAAGTAAGTCGTGGAACTTATAATAGTTTTCATGGTAATGAGGCTACAAGATGGGGGGAAAAGTATGAGGATGTGGCAAATGCAATATATTGTTATAGACAAAAAACTACAGTGGAAGAATTTGGTTTAATTCCACATTATAAACAAAATTTAAAATTTTGCGGTGCCAGTACTGACGGTATTTCTTCTCGACTCATTAACTTAGAAATTAAATGCCCTTTTAGTCGCAGAATTAGACCTGGAACTGTACCACATCATTATTGGAAACAAATGCAATTACAAATGGAAGTTTTAGATTTAGAAATGACTCATTTTTTAGAATGTAAATTCCAAGAATATGCTTCCAGTCGTGACTTTTGGATCGACTTTGACTATCCTATGGATAATCCCGAAAAAGGTATTATCATCGAAATTATTCGACTCGATCAAACCAATTTAGCAGGTGAACCCAAAACAGCTTACTTATACTCTCCTATTCATTTATGTGAATCACAACAAGGTCTAAGAAAATGGGAACAGGACATAATTAAAAATATAGTTCAAAATAAAGAATCTCATATGGTTTATATCCGGTCTCATTATTGGGTCATTTCAGTATGCTCTTGCGTTAATGTTGCCCGCGATCGTGAATGGTTCCAGTCTAAGATTCCTGATATGACCGCTTTTTGGAATGACGTCGAAAGATATCGAGAAAATGGTGGTATTGAAGCCCTAAACCAGGATATCGAAGAACAAACTAAAATTAAACAATTAGAAAAAATGGAAAAACATGGTATTGGACGTACAATTGACGGACAATGTTTAATTTTAGAAAGCGAAAGTAGTCAGGATTCTACACCTATTTTAATTAAAGAAGAAGAAGGATATGTAATTATTAGTAGTAGTGAAGAAGAAGAAGATGTTAATAAAGATAATAAAGACAAAAGAGAAATAGATGAGGGAGAAAGATTAATCATTTCTTCTGATTCTGAAAATGATACTAAAAATGACAATCACATTAATATAAGTAATCAGAATAAGAACTTTGATTCTAATAAAAAAATCAAAAAAGATAAATTCCTATTGGATCTTACATTCAAAAATTCATCATCATCACAGTCCGATCATTCTATAACTGAAACTAACCTTTCTAATCCTCCAAATCTAAAACCCTCCAAAAAAGTCCAGCTTAAAATTATTAGAAGTAAAGATGGTGAAGGTAAAATTAGTTATGAAATTAGTGATTCTGAAGACGAAGAACGTGCTACTAAAGTAACTAGGGATTTGAGAATGGAAAATATCAGTCTAAAATTGACTAAAATTAACTTACAATTAACTGAGCGTAAAAGAACTAAAGAAGCTGTTGAACAAATGGGTGTCAAAGTCGGAGAATATGATCATCCCACATTAATTATTACCCCTGAACATTCCACTAATGATAGTAGTTTGGAGGATTTAGGTTATGATGGAGACTCTAGTGGTAGTGATACTGATAATGATAGTCCACCGTTGCGTCCTCCTTCACAAAAGGTATATAAAAAAAGGAAATGGAGGAATAGAAAGAGCACAAATAGTCTAAAATCAAAGTAAATTAATATTAATTTTTTTAAATTAATATTAACATTATCTACATTTTGAAAGGTTCGATCTTAAATTTTAAACCCAGAAACTTTAACTAAACATATTTATGAACATCCTTCTATTGGAAGTCTAATATCTTCAGACTCTTCATATATTTTAACCCCCAAGTCACATACATTTCCATCAAACTTAATCGTTGACTCTATGAACCATATGGGCTATTATATGTCAATGATTCTAGATGAACTAACATCGTCTTTTTAATTTTATTATGGCCTAATTTTGTTATACAATACTCACCAGACTAACCAGATTATTGAGCAATTAAGTATAATAATATGAGGATCTACACATTATGGTTGATATTTTGTTTTTTTTGGTTAGCCCGTTTTTGGATTGCCTTCTTTATCGAAAAATGTTATTCGAACCAATATAACATTTTCTCACGATCGTTAGCTACTTTTTTAGAGTTGACGCTAAAAAATCAATTTTTTTATTAAAAATCTAGATTTACTGCAAAAAATCTTTATTTTTATCAAAGAAATCTTTAGGAAGACCGAATTTTTGAGTCGTAAAGTCCATACCCATATTACGCCCTTGACGACTATTAATTTGCCCTTGTTCTACCATAGTATATGTATCGAGTACATGATTTAGTATATTATCATCCATATCATTATTAATAAATTTATCAAAAAGAGTAGGATAACGATTCTTAAAATCGGCAAATTTATCAGACATTAGGCTTTCATATTCTTTTTTGCATATTTTATTTAACTTATTCAATTCTTCCATGTTTTCGTTTAGGGCACTGAAAATCTCTGGATGTTCGCTAGCTGCCCGGACTTTGGCGAATGTTTCTTTAATCTCTTGTGTTTGAAGCTGAAGATCCCGGAATAAATCATTAGCTACTGGATCATTTTCCCGAAAATTGTCAATTGCTTGTTTTTGTGTTAAAATATAGTTTTTAGTCGACATATAAATCCACAAAAATAATTATAAAATAGGGGATTTTTAATTTAAACAAAGAAAATCTAATATATTATTTAAACTAACTTTAAATAATATATTTTTTATTAATTAAGATATAAAAAAAAAAATCCCCTATTTTTAATTCTTTTTTAATTTAAACAAAGAAAATCTAATATATTATTTAAACTAACTTTAAATAATATATTTTTTAGTATTATTGAATAAGATATAAATAAAAACCCCCTATTTTATTTTAATTCTTTTTTATTTCTTCATTAAATGGCTATAGTCTATTCGATATTCTCGCATATTTTTATCATCAGTTGGGTCTGATAATCTAGGTCTTTGACAATCGGGTACTGCTACCACATCATATAATTCATCTATTGGTGATTGAAAAAGAATATTATGAATTAAGTCAAAGTTTTGTAAGTCTACTACATAGACCGCACATTTACTTTCTACCCCATTTTTCTTTAAAGCCTCTCCAATTGGTAAACCTTTAAAGACACTTTCATGACGGTCCTGGGAACATCCGATGAATGCATACCGTTCATTTATAAAACTCAAACCCCGTGCAAAACCTGGAATAAAAGATTTACGCTCAAAACGATTATTTTCATCTACACAACCAAACCAACCTGTCCCTGCTTCTAATAACCATAATTTTCCATTATACCATCTTGGTGAATGAGGCATTGAAAGACCTTCACATACTATTTTATCTTCAATGATATCGTAAACTATACCTTTTCCAATTCTATTTTCGCGCCAACCTCCCCTAATATCTGATTGACATACAGCCGTTACATATCTAATTTGGCCATCTCTGGCACACATACCATTTAAGTGACAACGATCTTCGGCTGCTATTTTCGATATCCATGGTGGTTTCCAATAAACCTTAAAACTATGTGTGTCAGACGGCATACAAATACAACTAAAATTCGATGAAATAAAATATACTTGTCCTTTTCCGTCCACTGTTAAATCATGAGCATCCACATCGTTACTAAATATTACCGATCTTGGCACATAATTTGCATCGAACCTACCTACATCCTGAGTTTCTATTTCGCCATAATTTTGATAGTGCCACAGATTACCTGAACTTGCTATAAAAGCTCCTTTTTTATCAGCATGAATTCCCATTGGACGATTAAAATTACTTAACCACAAAGAAAGTTTTGCTGAGCTTTTTGGTGGTCTAACCAAACCCAAAGAGAAAACATGACCAGTTTTATAAGAAGAAATCATGATACCAGTTTTAACTTCAGACAACCAACTAAGAAAATAACGGTCAAATTCAAAAAGAGGGAATTGTTGTTGTTTTTTTTCTCCTTCTCCTTGAGATTTTTTATTTTCTTCACTTGGTTTATTCATATTTTTTATTGTACTAGATACTTCACCAGAACTTTGAGAATTAGTGCTCATCTTAAGAATACAAAAAAAATATATATATTTTATTATTCTAAATCTTTTTAATCATATCAAACATATTCACTTTTGATATTTATTCATAAAATATTTATGATATTCTCTATAATCCACATATTCATCCACTGGTGCATCTGGAATTAATTCTTTCAAAACTTTATCTATCTTTATTTTATTGTCCTTCTGTAACTTATTTTTTAATATATATTGATTCAGATAATGTTTCAATTCATAACTAAGTGGGTTAGGTTTATCTTCTATTCCTAATTGTTTCACTAGCTTTGTGGGAACTAGAGAAGACTTGGATAAAATTTTTAACTGAATTTTTACCTTAGGACGATGTAAAAGTAGAAAATCTATATAATCATTGTCTTCCTTCTTTATTGCTAGCTTTAGATTTGATTTTATTTTAGGGTCCTTAATTTCTTCCGAATTATCTATCAAATAATCATTTATTTGTTTATAATCATAACTTTCGATAATATTCCAGAGTGGGTGATCACCTTTAAAATATTTATTTATTTGATAATAACAATGTAGGTGAAGTTCAGTTCGATTATATTGTTCGACAAGGTTTAAAGTGGGATTAAGGAAGATTAAGTTGGCTTGTTGAAGTTTTTGATATTTATTAAAATCAGATTGAATATTTAGTGACATTTTTAATCAGTTTATTATTTTCTATAAAATAATTTAGCAAAATCATTTTATTTTTATTTTGGTTTTTATTCGTCCGTTTGGCACAAAATTTTAGAATATCTTAGGGTATATATGCCGTACCAAATTTTTAAAAGAAGCACTGAGGTTGATACTGATAAACTTAAATATAAGAAGTATCGGGATCTCTGGGACGTGCGTTATAAGCCTGATTCAAAAAACAAATCTCGGGCAATATATTTGCAAACACCTACTTTAAAATTATCTTCTGTTGAGCAAAATAATGATTCTTATTTTTTAACATGTCAAGTCGGATCTGAAGAAGAACGATTCTCTAATCTCATCCAAATTTTTGAAATGGCTGTCATCGAGGATATGATGGCTGATATGACTTATTGGGGGTTTGATTCCAAACATACTATGATTAATCAAGTGGAATCCCGATTTATACCCACATTGAAAATGTCCAGTGTTAATTGGGATTATAGTATTCACTTGGAAATTCCTAAAATGGATGAGGTTGATGTTTTTGATCATGAAAAAACACCCATGGATATGTCTCTTCTACGTAAAGATTATGAAGTAACTATGCTATTATTATTGGATGGTGTTGAGCGACAAAATGGCTTTTATAGACTTAAATTTATACTACAACAAGTTAAAGCTACTGTCCCTAAAACCGTATGGGAACCACGTCATGTTGTTACTAAGGGTGAATTGTTAATAGAGGAATCAGAGGATGATCAAGAAAGTAATTATCCGTTAGAAAATTCTATTAAGTATAGTCATATACCAAAAAGTGAATTCTCGGAGGAGGAGGGGGATATGGATGTAGAATCCAAAGATAGGAATGATTATGATTGATGATGTTAAAATTATAGGAATAAAATGTGTGTGTGAGTAAAAGAGATTAAGAAAGGAGCTTAGATGTGAAAAAAAAATAAAATTATAGGTGAATAATAATATTATAATTTTATTTTTTTTTTGAATTAAGATGGTGATTATTTTGATATAATTTAGGAATGAAATTTTTTATTGGGTATTATTATAATAAATATGGTTAACAATTTGTTACGTATCGGAATTCTTTTAGTCTTAGGCCTGGTTACTCTTAACATTATCAGACAAACTAATCTCTTTGGCATGGGTGCCACCGCCACCAACGTCGTTGAGAGTGTTACATCCGCTCAGGAAAAACTATTGGGTGCTAACACACGTCTTGAAAATGGCCCTAGTTATGATATAACACCTGAAACAGCTGGTGTTCGGCCACATGAGGAAGGTAATTCCCAACTTTTTGAACATAATCATCAAGTACTACCTTATCCTCAAATTGCTACCAGCCCTCAAGACTCCCATTACATGTCTGGTGGTGTTTGTCAACCAGATGACGCTGGTTGTTATACCGGTAGTACACTCCAGGCTCCTGATCTTTTGCCCCAAGATCAATGTAATAATGCATGGTGTGAAACCAGTCCACAAGCTCAGGGAACAATTACCGATCAAAACTTTTTAGTTTCCGGTCACCATTATGGTATTAATACTGTTGGTCAAAGTCTACGAAATGCTAACCGACAACTTCGTAGTGATCCACTCATCCCTAAAGTTAATGTTGGCCCCTGGTTAAATTCTAATATTAGTCCCGATGATAACCGTAAGGGATTTGAAATTGAGGCTTAATTTAACGATTTGTCCAAAAAAATATTTTTACACTAATATTAGTGTAAAAATAGTTTGCATTATTTAAAAACCTTTATTTTCTAAGTTTCATTTTATTATTCATTTATTTATTCTATTTCTTCTAAATCTTCATCATTTATTTCTAATAAAAATTTACGCTGCCTCTCTCTTTTTCTATTATAATATATTCCCATTATCAACAGAATTAATTGCATCGTACCCACTACTAAATATGGTATCCAAACTTGAGGTCGACTAGCATTTGGATTATTCGTAATCGTACTTTGACACACCAAAAAAAATGTCCAAATATAACTTCCAGGACACATTATTCCCAAACTTACTAAACTTATACTTCCTATCTCTTTCAATTTATATGTTTCCCAAATTTGTGGTATATAATGCAGTAAAAAAAGGGTTGTAATCAATACCTCCAAAATATAACTCCAGACTAAAAATTTTGCATCAGCCGTCTTATATTTCCATCCATCTACTCCCAAAAATCCTATTGTGATAGCCAAACAAATAATACCACATGTATTTGAAAGAATAAAACCCCAATTAACATTAATTTTGAATTTTATTAGCGAAGAATGTTTACTTGGATGATAATAAACAAACATAATATAATTGATTAGAAATAATATCCATTGTAATATAATAATTCCTAAACCCATAAATTGTTCCACGCAATTTTCCTTTCTCATACATGGGAAAGCATTTATATAATAAATTAAAGAGTTTACACTAGTCAAAAATGTAGCCATATTACCTAAAATCATAAAAGTATTACTTAGACCATAACTACTTTTTTTTTTATAAATTTTATAATATTGTGGTATGTATATTCCAATTATACCTAGAATAAAAAGAAAACCTACTATAGAATTTAATCTTTCACTAGTCGTTTTAGCCTGAATCATTTTATGTTTTGGTATTTTAAAGTTAATTGAATGAATACAAATATGTATAAAAAACAATTTTTTCTATCTTTGACAATATTAGATAGAAAATATTATATTAATTTTTATTTTTTAGTTATGAATTTAGAACAACCTTACTTACCATCCAATAATAATATTATGTCACCCCAAAATATGAATCAACCCCGCTTTGTTTCTCATCAAATGGGACCTGGTCAGGCTTATGTTGGCAGTAACCAACCTATACAACAACCACCACCCTTAGTTAGTCATTCTGCTCAACAATTTGGCTTCGGTGGTGCGATGCGTGGTGGTGGTTATATGTCCCAAGCACCCCCACAACAACAAATTCCTGAACACCTCATGCCTGCTTTAGGTCAACAACAACAACAACAACAACATCAACAACAATTTGAACATCCTTCTACTCATCCTCCACAAGGTGTCCCTATGAATAGAGGAGGTAATGGAGGTGGTCAAATGATGGGTGGGGGAATTCCAGGGGTACCTAATCATAATCATCGAAATGTACCACAAAATATGCTTAAAAGTCAACCTATGGTTAATCATAATATGCCTGGTTATACACCACAAATCTTTAATCAAATTGGTAGTAACTCACCTCTTGGAGCTAGTGTCGGAAACAATCATCGAAATATGGGGCCCATCGGAAATAGTCAATCTGTTGACTTCCAAGGTGGTATCGGACAAGGTTTACCTAGAGGAGGAAGTCCCACTCGAGGTTGGGGTGGCGATCAAGGAAATCGCGCAGATGGTTGGGGTGGTAATGATGGTGGTGTAGTCCAAAATTACCCCGGTTCAGGGGCCTTTCGAGGAGCTTTACATAATCCTAACCAAATTAATGATCCCCGTCAAATGATTAATAGTTTCGATCAAAAAAGACAAAGTTTACCTAACAATACTTCAAAAACAGCTATTAATTATGTAGGTTTTAATGCACAAGGAGAAAAAGTTTATGATGCACAATATTATCAAAATACTCCCGGACGTCACGATACTACCGAATTTTATGCACAATATAAAAAAACTCCTAGTCAACAACTCACACCTAGTAACTCCGACAAAAATAATGATAGCTTCATGGGATATGAACCCCCTGTCAGTAATCAACAAGCTCAAACTCAAGCTCAAGAATATGCCATCCGCAATACTGCTGGTCGTAACCCCGGTAATTTAATGAAAGCTCCCCTTAATCAAAGAAACTTAAGGAATTTTATGGGAAAAGGAAATCAATTCAAACAAGATAGACGTGATATAAAACATAATATTGGAAGAGGAACTCAACGATCTACTCAAGGTGGAAATGTTCCTAGATAAACTCATCTAATATTCTACATATTTTCTTCCGCCTCCACTAGTTGTTCTCGAGTATTTATACCTTGAGCCTCTTTTTCTGGAATAGAGGTAAGATTAACTAATTGATTTTCTTTTGTAAGTAGCTTTATCACATCAGGCAAATAATATTCCTTTTGTCTATTTTCATTCTTTATCTCCGGTAATAACCTCAAAAGCGTTTCGGCTTTAAATAAATATATTCCTGTGTTGATCTCTTTTATATCTCTCACACCCTCTTCACTTATATCCTTCTCTTCTATTATCTTTTCTAAATGCTTTGTCTCACTATTACGAATTATACGACCTAAACCATGAGGATTTTTCACTTGGCAATAACCTACTGTAGCCTCATGGTTTTTTTTATGAGACCTTAACATTTGGCGTAAAGTTACAGTTTGAATTAAAGGGACATCTCCAGAGAGAACCAAAACTAGAGTGCTGTCCAAACTTTCTGATGACATTTTTTTCATATGATTTCTTATCAATGGACTTGTCTTTAATACCGCATGAGCTGTTCCTAGTTGAGGTTCTTGAGTCACAAATTCTATTGGTGCTAAAGGGAAATCCTTCTGCACACTTTCTATTACTTTCTCTTTTTGATGTCCTACTACAACTATAATTTTATTATGGTTTGCTTGTAATTCTAATGCTGATTTAATTACATGATTAATTAAAGTCTTCCCTTTAATTTGATGTAAAACTTTGGGTAAATCAGATTTCATTCGAGTTCCTTTACCGGCGGCCAAAATAACCGTAAATAAATTCTTCACTTCATTTATCATAATTAATTTTCCAGAAATATATATTTAATTTATTTATTATTTTTAATATATTTCATTATTTTATAATTACCTTGAATGTAACAAAGTAATTATAATTATTATTTTATTATTTTTATATTTTATTTTATAATTACTTTGAATATAACAAAGTAATAATTATTATTTTATTATTGTTATTTTTTATTTTATTATTATTTTTATTTTTTATTTTATTATTACTTTGAATATAACAAAGTAATAATAATTATTTTATTATTTTTATTTTTTATTTTATTATTGCTTTGAATATAACAAAGTAATAATAATTATTTTATTATTTTTATTTTTTATAAAATAATTACTTTGAATATAACAAAGTAATTATTTTATTTTATTATTTTATTTATTTTATTATTACTTTGAATATAACAAAGTAATTATAATTATTCTTTTGTTTCTTTTATTCTATTTACAAATGTACATGTAGTTTTGAAGTCCAATAATCATAATCTTTTTCTTGTTTCTCATACTTTCCTTGATAATAATCTAATAAACCTTTAAATTCACTTACCATTCG
>Ga0102929_1000571_pt1 | contig 21679 bp, 21 predicted proteins | sample SalPonR1_B_D2_MG_FD_78510 | JGI IMG/M metagenome (GOLD analysis project Ga0102929, IMG submission 78510) | Salt pond soil microbial communities from South San Francisco under conditions of wetland restoration - Salt Pond MetaG R1_B_D2_MG | ecosystem: Environmental > Aquatic > Marine > Intertidal... | reverse complement strand
TTGAGGACCAGTGGGACCAGTCTCTCCTTGAGGACCAGTGGGACCAGTCTCTCCTTGAGGACCAGTGGGACCAGTCTCTCCTTGAGGACCAGTGGGACCAGTCGAGCCGGCTCCAGTGGATTCACCAGCCGGACCAGTGGGACCACCCAGAAGAAACGTTTCTTCCGTTCCTAAAAACACCACTGACATTAATTCTTTTATAATTGGTGGAAATAAATTTGGTTCCTTCAACGACGTTTCGATGACGTCAAGTGATCTTGAACTGAACAATCATCCTTGAAAGATTGGCTATTGCGAAACTAATTTCCCAGCTTTTACCTTGTAAAGTAACACAAGAAGTCAATTCTTTCTTTCGATGACGCATCAAGATAGCCGGAAGATCACTGAAACAAGAGATAACGATTATTTTATTGTTCCTTAATACTTCTGAAACTAATTGCTTAACTTGAGCTGGATTTTGACCAGTTAAGCTCAAGTTAATTAAACCAAGTTTCAGACCAATAGCTAAGTAGAGTGCCCTCTTTAGAGAGATTAAACTACCTTTTCCACGAGATAAGATCTGAGGATTATCTCCAATAATTTTAGCGACTAAGGTTCCGTGATCGCTGAGATACCGGACAGACCAGTCGAAGTAGTAGTATCAATTCCGCTACTAATCAGGGTAACATTTTCAGAGAAGTAAGTCCCAATAGTCTGACTGGGCCAAGAGTCTGGGTTGAAATCTTCATCGCGATAAGTGAAGACGGTCCAGTTAGGTGGTACTCGCACTGCCGCGACATTATTCATCGGAACAGGATTAGAAGTAGTACTGAATTGATAATTATAGTCATCGAGATTACTAACTCCATTAACTGGAATTGAACCGTAACTTTCACCAGGAATAGGAGTAGAAGCAGGGATACAATTTAACCCCACTGGCCCTAGTAATAGTACCGGTTTGATCGGTCATCTTTTATTACCGAGCGGTAAAAGTGAACTTTTTCTTGTCCCAAGTTCCGGTGTCCCAAGTTCCGGTGTCCCAAACGAGATAAAGACACAGTTAAATATGTAAAAGGATGATACAGCGAATTGAAGGCAACCAATGTCAGATTGGTGACTCTGAATTATCTACTTTCTTAACCAAAGAAACAATGAGACAAGTGAAGCAGATTCACTTGTCAGGCAATCATATTACCGACAACGGAGTACTTACTTTAGGCGAAATAATTCAGAATTGCTCTCAATTGGAAGTTCTTGATTTGTCATGGAATCAGATCACCGATCGAGGAGTAGTCTCCTTGCTTTATCTGTTACCCCGTTCCGTAATTGATTTAGATCTGGAAGGTAATACCATCAATAATTTAGAGCCAATTGCTGACTTATTGACGAATGATCGGTTAGAGGCACTTGATCTATCTAGTACTGGAATAGATGATCGGGGTGCCTCCATCCTAGCACGAGGTATTAGAAAGAGCAAGAAATTAAAGTATCTCAATTTGTACGGTAATCGAATTACTGATCGAGGAGTTCTCTTATTAGCAGACGCTTTGGCTGCCTCATTAACCGTTCGTAACAAGTCCGGAATTGATTGTTTTATTTTAGATCATAATCGCATCACTGATCACGGTAGAAGAGAATTTCGAAGAATTATTAGAACTAGCGATCATCCAGTGGATCGAATTTATTTCTAATAATTACGTTAATTAATAACGCTCAACAGTAAGAGCGTTTTTTCAGAACGATTTAACAATCAAGATAAGGATCCCTGTTCAAAGACGCGGTTTCCTGAACCATTTTAGGAAGTATTGAATAATCTAACTCTTTTTCGTGAATCAACGCAGCACACCTGGTTTGAAGAGATATCCTTCTCTGATCTCTCCTTGTAATAAGGTCATCCCACTCGGCGCCGTAAGTGAAAGTCAAACTCCCTATCTTATAAGCATGAATATTTCTGATGTTACTATCCCACAATACTTCTTGAGCAGCCTTCGAAAGAGTGGTCTCACTGGATATTAATCTGACTGATTCTAGCTTGTAATTACTACCCATTGTTTCAAGGAAAGTACTAACGGGTAGATCAATAGGGAGAGTTTGATCGAAAGTAAAGAACATAATCGTTCGATTACCGCGAAGAGCTTCCGCTAAAGCAAGGAAGCTCTCGGCCGACAATTCGTTTCCTGTGAAATGTAATCCCCATAAGTTATGGAAGACATCGATTAGCATTTTAATCTTCCGGTCGTCTAATTGACATCTCCTGAAGGTGAATTCCATGCTTCTTTTCAAGGAGAAGAAATCAAGCATTTTCTTGAATGCTTGATCAGTGAAGATAATATCTTCGAAGTCAACAGCGAGCACTCGACTATCCTTCCCGAAGAAAGGAACCAATTGATCAAGGGTAAAATCTCCTTTAATAAGGAGATTTCCGTCGTCCCAGGGATGTAATTCGACCTTGCTATCCATTCTTTTTCCTGTGATTAAAAATTCCCCTATACTAGGAAGAAAAAGAATATTGCAGTATCGATTAATATTTTTTTTTCTGATGCCGGTTGTTGGTACTGCAATATTCTTTTTCTCTGTATATCAGTTAGAGAACTTCTCGGACGATCTTAGGGATCAAGGTGCGACGATTCAGGAATTTTTATGACGAGAACTTTCATTCCATTATCTTCTTCCTTTTATGATCTTGAGAAACAAAATGCAGTCTAATCTTTCTTTTCTGATTATTCTTTGATTTCAGCGCTTAGAGATTGCTTCATCGGTAAGCAATTTTTTATTTCATCGAGTAATTTTCTATTGATGATCCGATTACATAAGAGATTGAGTTTTCTAGATTAGTATTAAACTTGAGAGCTTCGGCTAATATTCCTAAGATCAAGTTTCGTTAATATTGGATCATTATCATCCGGATTCCGCAGTCGACCCATCCCATTTCTTCGTTTTGTTTAATACGGACCTACATTTCTTAAAAATAAAATAACTTGAACAGAACGAGTGAAAACAGAACAAGTGAATGGCCGCTACGACTGACTGTGAAGAAAAAATTAAACAATTGTTTTCAGCCTGTGAAGCAGTTCAAGTGAGAGAGCGACAGGTACTCGCCGAATTGAAAAGCGAGATTAGGGCACATTTCGAATCATTGAAACCTTTGGATGAATTTGGATATGAGAATATGACGCCGCTTGAAAGATTAAATCGAGTTAGACAATTACGAATCGAAAAAGGTGAAATCGATCGTGAGATAAAGTTGATCAAACCGAGCTGTCATTTCAAAGAAAGTTGTCTCAAAGATGCTAAACACGTCTGTCAAGTTTGCTCAAATGTGATTTGTAGTCGACATTCCCAACAAACTAGAGCTCAAGACATGAATTGTTTAAATTGTTATGAAGATTAAAACTACCGATCAATAAAAAAGATTAGATTGTGAGAGCACTCTCATACGACCCTGAGCAGAGTGCTCTAACGACCCTGAGCAGAGTGCTCTCACAATCTAATCTTTTTTAATATTAGAATCCTCCATAACCCAAGACACAATATTGTCTCGCTACTGCAATAGGGAGATCTCGAGTGATTAATTGGTGCTTCTTAATGACGAAGACAGCCCAATCTTGTAAAGATCTTTTTCTTCTCTGGTAATTGAGCTTATTCCGCTCTAAGAGGTCTTTAAAGACCGCCGCTTCACCGGCATCGCCTAAATCCCGAATTACCCAATTATTTGAAATTCCTGAAGGAACCTTCGAGTCCTTTCTCATGTCGAAAAGCTTAAATTGCTCCATTGGTAAATTTACCAATGAATGATTCAATGACAGTAACTGATAAATCATCGATTCGCCTGGCGTACCTAAAGAGAAACAAGCTCGTAATGTCTTCAAAGAAGAATTATGTTGTAAGGTTTCGATTAGACGATAAGATTGATAGCGGGTTAATCGGCTATGACATTCCATAGAATATAATTTAAGACTCTTTAATTGCTTATCCTGACTTAAATGATGGCAAAAGGAATCGAGTTCTTCTTGACTTATATCACTATTCCAATCGAAAGCTAATTGTTTTAAACAAGGATTACTCCCGAGTATCTCTGGGATTACCATTAAGACTGATTGGTCAATTTTATCTTCTAGAGTTAAAGCAATTAAGTGCTGACTTTTAATTAACTTAGCAGTCTTTTGATCTAACTTACATAAGCTTAATTTTTCAATCCTGTCAAAAAAGTTGTAAGTTGGTTTAGACTTGAACTCAATGCTTAACTTGGAACAAGCTGGTAAGGAGAGTTCAGCTTGTTCCTTTGTATGAATTAAAGTAAGATTAATTCCTGCTTCCAACAACCGAATTAATTGATTGGGATAGCTACAAGCTAAGTTAGTATTAAAAGTAATTTGATAACATCTTTCGTGCTCGTTCCGATTAAGATTAGACATTGTAACGATTTCACAGAAACGATCGAAGACAAATTCATTGATCTGGTAATAACTACGGAGATCTATTCTTGTGTAGGATTGTCCTGTCGAGAGATAATCGGTGACCACGGCTATTCCGATATCCCCGGCAGCAGCATTTAATTTAATTTCAGAGTGTCTGTACCGCGAACCCCTCTTCAACTCTCGTAAGCTTTCTTTAAATCCATGATCCATTTTTACCTGTCTTTATAATATGTAACTCAGAGTCTCTTATTGAATTCCTATCAAGACGGACTAATTAAATTTCAAGTGAGCATTTTTATGTCGCTAATTATCTTCTGTGATTAATTAATTGATCCCCTTTATCTATCTTGTTCTTCCAGGTAACACAATTGTACTTGACTCCTAGTTCTAACAGGAAACTTAAGAACCCTGGAGAATTAAGAAAATCATATTATAACGGTCAAGCTGAATTAGAAAGACATCATAAAGCTACTCACCAATTACTAATCAATCTAAAAATCTCTAACGACAACATTTTACTATGTCCTGATGGTTGTCGTTTCTGTCAAATATTCAATCCTTACAACACGGAGTCTTTCATCCAGATACCAGACTTCTTCTTCAACGAAGAGATAAAAACTAGCAAGAGACAATTCGGTAAAATTTACCGAATACCTGAAAATGCTCACCACAATAATCGTTTTTTCGATTATTAATCTAAGTCGTAAGCAACTCGGGTCACTTTTGGAATCACCGAAGAATCAAGTTGATTAAACTTAGCAATCAAAGCACAGCGTTTCAGTAACGAAATATCCTGAACTTCTTTCTTAATTTTCGTTACTTCATGATGGCTCTTTCGCGGTAGGACGAATCTGCCAGAATTCCAATAACCACAAGGACAGTCGGTCTCACTGGACAAATTTCCCCTCCGAAGTGTGTAATTGTACTTCAAGATTCCTTCAATCCAGGGATCTTCACAAAAACCGCAGAAAGAGAAGTGAGTGTCCATCTCAAGATCCTTCAAGGTAGTATTGAAGGCTAAAGTAGCGAATATTGCCCGAGAAGTCTTCTCGGTATAAGAATTGTCGTAAAAACTAACTTTCTTCAAAGTAATACCTCGCTGAAATGCTTTGACGATCGGCTCCATTACCTGGTCAGTTACCCGACTGTGGCTAAGCTCAAATTTCTTAATGTAGTGATTGTCAAGCAAGTAATCAGCCACTGCTTGACCCATCTTAACCGTGAACCTACCTTTTTGAAATTCGAGTAATTCTAGATCAGGCAAGGTAGTCGTCTTAAGGAAAGCGAGCATCTTGCCGAAGACTTCTTCAGTGAATTCATAACCTTGAATATGCAGCCTGGTAACACCAGGACACCCTTGGAACAATTCCTTCAACATAAAGAGAGCTTCCTCGGTAAAAACATAGCCTTTCTCCTCGAAACTGCTACCGCTGAGGGTGATGCGATACTCAACCCTATCACTATATTCAAGTTTACGAACTTTAGAGAGTTGTTCTTTCAGGATGGGATGAAGAGCCATTCTAATGTACTTAATATATTTCTTTATTAACAAGTCTTTTCGGAAATTTCTAGTTTGTAGATTTTCAAGATGATTGATTCTTTTCCTTGTGTGATTAAAATTTTCTCCATTCTGCAGTATGGAGAAAAACTACAAACTAGAAATTTTCTTATTTGTAACGCTCAATAACAGGAGCGTTTTTCGTCGAGGAAGAAGAAATGAATTCTTCCCCGTTTCTTGTCTTCCGTTTTGTATATTTATTGAACAAATCTTGGAAATAAAGAAAAAGACTAAGAAATGGCTGCTTGGGTAGGATGTCAAGCCAAATTAAAGAGTGGTCGTAGGAAAGGTCAACCTTGTGGAGCCCGTGGTAAGTACTTCGTCGAGGGAAATTATTATTGTGATCGTCATTGGAAACCAAATCAATCGATTACCGTCAAGAAAAAAACTAGCACAACCAGCACTCAATGTCACTACCTACTTCCTGGAAAGACAAGCGGGAGCCCGAACGAAAAGAGGAGATGTAATAAAAGAAGTCATCACTATTACTGTCACCTCCATCGTTGTAAGATCGAACCTATCAACAAAGGAGATTGTATTTCAATCACCGATCCTCAATTCGAGGGTGAAGGATCTATTTTCTGGTTTAAAAATCGTAAGTATTACACTGAAGATTTTATCGAGTATGCTGAGACATGTCCTAACACTCTTCTTTTGTACAACGGGGTGGTTAAGGGTGGTCCCGAAGAAATTAGGGAACGTTTTCAGATTCAAGAATATCGTTTGGCTAACTGTTTAGGTCTCGTTAAACCGGTCATCTTAAGATATCACGAAATATTCACGATGGTCTATGCTAAAAAATTCAGAGGTCAACTTTTTTCTAACCATCTGATCTATCCTTCTGACGTAGGAACACTGATCCTGAATCTGAAAGATCTCGTGAGTACCCGAGTAGTGTATCCACGAGATGAGTGCATGTTAATTACCGCTTGTTCACAAGGCTTGGTCTTATTACATAAACAACAAATAAGTTACTATCGTTACTGTTTCAGTGACCATCGAGATGAGGCTGTTATGGAAGAAATTACCGAGCGAATTATCGGAACAGTTAGTTGTTTCTACTGGCACACGACTAATAGATTAATTCATTTCTTCTCAGGTCTTGAAGTTGAGCCGGAAGTTCCTTTCGGTTACCGCGTACGAGAAATTAGTGATGACGGAAGAGTCTTATTAATGGTTAGTCTCGATTGGACGATTTATCCCCATATTATCGTTTCAGTTAACGGACAAATAGTTAATAATCTTAACATTCCTTCTTTAAATTCTAGGAACAATCTTCAACATAATGGTTGTTATCTTGACACTCCTAATCTACTGTTTTTACCTCATACTGGACGGGTGATTAAGAAAGAAAAAGGATGTCAATCAATTCTTCTGGGTCGTTGTTCAATGTGTCTCCGAGAGAGTCTTCAAGAAAGATGTGCTCGCGTCATTCGTTTATCTAAGCTTGATTGTTCGTCGATACCACCATTGATCAAAGAAAGATACCGATTTCAATGATTAACTTCTTTTTAGCAAATTGCTTCTTAACGTTCGATAACGTTAATTTATCAGACAGAATATCAGACGAGACAACAAACAGAAAGAAAAAGCACAACCTCGAAAAATATAAAATTACGATGCAGGCACCGATGTTCGACCAAGAATTCTCAGCTATTATTGATGATCTTATCACTCCTCGATTTGGATTATCTGACCATTTGACTTTCTACATTACCAACCATCCTTGGGATGGATGTTACTCGCTTCGTATTTTACCCAGACATTACATTGACTCCACGAAAGAAATCGTTAAGGAGTCGCCTGATGTTTTGTCTGATCAAGCATTCAAAGCCGCGATTAAAGCGAAAGTCAATACTGTGATCATGAAAGGTCGAATCGATTTTGAAGATGTTATTCGTTTGTTCGATGCGGCTCAAGGAGAAGTTCCTTTCCGGGAGTTAACCGTTCCGTCGGGTGTTGATTGGTTGCCAGGACTAATCGACTTGCTGGAGAAACGTCACCTGAAAATTAAACTCTGTTTAGAAGCTGATATGATGTTCGATCATCCTTACTTGTACTCTCACGTGGTTAAAATGTATCACGTTCGAGAGTCTCATTTTAAGACTGTGGAATGGTCTCGTTTCTCGATGCTCGATCTTGTCAGTTTCGATCTGAAATATTATGCTTCGTTAGCCATCTTCTTACTGCTCGCTAAAGGGTCCCAGATTAAAGAAATCAAACTTTCCCTTGCCCAACATAGTCGTCCCGACGTTAAACTTGCTTTGAGAAATGGATTACTTAAGACTATTGTCGACAATTTTTTCGAAACTGTGCCGGCTCTAAAATTGGTCTCGGTTTATTCTCGAGGAATTGGTTACAAAGGAACTGATTTGAAACAAGGATCTATTGAAAAGGTTCATTATCGAACGGATCGACCTCACCTGATCATAGGTTTGACTTATTACCGTAGAGACATCTCTTTGGTAGCGCGCTGTGCCGCCGTTGTCAAGCAGGAAGGACTTGATGACTCCGATTTACCGACGATGATTCGACAGATCATTAAGAAATGATCTTATTAAAAACGAAAAAGTTGGTGAGCATTTTTTCTTCCAGCGGTCCTCTTCAGTCAGTCCCGTTGACGGTCCCGTTGACGGTCTCGTTGGTTCCTTTTACTAATTAAGAATTACAGTATCATAGTTAGAAAATGAATTGCCAAGCCACCTTGAAGAGTGGTCCCCGAAAAGGACAATTTTGTGGTGCTCACGGAAAGAGTCAAATCAATGGACATTGGTACTGTGGCCGTCACACCAACAGGACCAGCAACAGGACCACAGTACCAATGTCCATCGACGCCGGAAAAAAGAATAGTAAACAATGCCTTCACACACTTTCTTCCGGTCAACGTTGTCGACTGTCGGGTCAAAACGGTTATTGTCATCATCACCGTCCATCCGGTCAAATCTGTACCAAGTGTAATAACGGAGCTATTTCCATTGAAGACGAGCGACCGATTTGCTCGAACCATCAACGAGCACCAATTAAAATTATCACCCAGTGTGATCGATCGTTAATAGTACAAAGATTTTGTAATCATTATTACACCGATCAGAATAAGTTGTATGGAACGTTAAATGGTAACTTTGATCAGATCGAACAAGAAATTCGTTTTCAACACCGAAACGATTTCTTAATTTTAAGCAACTGTCTCAACGATACCTTAACCCTACCCGATGTCCCTGATCATCAATATCAGATTTTGTATAATCAAGAGAAGGTCATCCTTTACTACCGGAGAGAAGATCGGAAAAGTCTTCTAATATTATCAAGGAATTTAACAATTGAAAAGATCGTCCCGTGTCCTAATGGAACGGTTCCTCGGTTTATAACTGATTCTTATTCCGGTTCAGGCTTCGCTGTTCTGATTAATAACCAAGTTCATTCTTTCAATCTAGTGACCGATATTATTTATCGTTATCAAGGAACGAGTGGTTGCCGAATTACCGGTCAATTCTTATTCCTCAGTCGACGAACCGTTTACAATCTAATTACTCACCGAAGAACAAGCCTACCCAAATTAATCGAACCAAAACGAATCATTTATCTTGCTCCAAATTTAAAGACGCTCGTTTACCGTGACCAAGGTCGAATTAAAGTTTGGCATCGCGGTAAGACAACAATTATAAAAAGCTCTGGTTGGCGAGTCTATTTCGGTGGCTGTTACTTAATTAATGCTCATCGTCAAATTTATTTTCCTCATCTTCGGAAATATCGGACCATCAAGAATTGGCGAATTCCGATCTTGATTAATCACTGTTCAGTCTGTTCAATATGATAAAAAAACAAATTTGAGATTGAGCACCTCAAGCTAAGAAAAGAGAAATGAAGAAAGAAGAATCAATTAAGCGGAAGAAACCGAAGATTGTGCGGAGAAGTAAACGGCAATGTCGACATATCCTTTCAGCAGGTCGGCTCTGTCAATTATCTGGTGGTAACGGTTATTGTCACCACCATCGAAAAAGTCGATTCAATCTAATCTGTAGTATTAAATGGTGTTACAATCAAGCTGTCACCTTCGAAAACGATCAACCAACCTGTTCAATCCATCAAATAACTCCACTTCGAATTATCCGTCGTAATTTTCGTTCCACATTGGTCTGGTATCATCAAAAGAAATATTATAATGCTGATCGAGTTCCTTACGCCATTTCGAATCGTTCAACCGATCCAGAAATCAGATTTCAAGTGTACGACGGTAAATTATTAATCAGTAATTGTTTTGGTGATTACGCAGTGATTCCTGGTTATAATGGGAACATGGAAGATTATTATATTCTCTATCATCAAGAGAAAGTTATTATTTACGCTAATAATGACATCGTGGTAATGTCTCGTCGATTTGAATTCGAAGGAGCATTCCTTTGTCCTCGCCGAGGATATCGACCTCTAATGATGAGAGAATCTTATTCTGAGATTGGTTTCATTGTTAAAGTTGGTGATCGCCATGAAGTGATTGACTTACGAGATAATCCGTGGCATTGTTATTATCCTTTCTTAAAAGATATCAAGATAACTGGTCAATACTATGTTGATGACCAACATAATATCCTTAATCTAATCACTAGAAAGGAATTAGATATACATCAGATCCCAGGGGGAGAACAAATTGCTCATGCTGCTTACATTGACAACATTTCTTCGGACGGTCGAACGATTGTTTACCATGACCGTGAAGATGGTTACGATAAGGTTTTATATCGGGGTGTCAGCACCACTATCAGATACAATTATTGGGACATGTTTTTTAATGGTTGTTACATAGTCAACCAGGACCACGAGATATACTTTCCTCATCTGGATGTTTACTATCAACCACTCGATGGATGGAAACCATTTTTCACTCGAAAATGTTTAGCCTGTCGAGAATCGTTGAAGAATCGTTGTATCGTAGTTGCCTTAAAGCATCGCTTAACTGATCCTGAATTGAACGAACAAATTAAATTGTGGTGAACGTCTATACCGCTCTTATATAAAACAATGACCCGGGTGAGCACTCCCCAGAATTAAATATTGACCCGGGTCATTGTTTAATATTCCGAGAAATGTGATAAGATTATTTACTCGCTTTCTTACCGGTCTTACTCTCCGAAAATTAGACATTCGGAAAGATGGTTGTTCCATCTTTGATCGTTCTCCCCGTTTACAAGAATCGGATCTAGAAAAATGTTAACAGAAAAAAAGTTCCCGTCGCTCAAGAATATTCTAATTATGAAAATTAGAGAAAGCAATCTTTCAGTATTCGATTTATCACCAGCTGTTGGACAAAGCGTTTCACATCTTCCTAAAAAGTAACCAGGATACAATCTTAATTGCCTCATTTTCAAATTAATTTGATCTTTTTATTGACGAGAATAAAATGGCTGCCACTAGTCGCCGGTACAACGATCGGTCCAGAGATTATCACCGGAGTTCATCAATGTCCCCGGTGACCACTCAAGATGTATTGTCATTCGATCGATATTTAAAGAAACTGGGTTCCGATCCTAATCTTCGAAAAAAGAACCAATCTTTAGTTAATCAACAACGAAACGAAGAGAAGAAAGCTTTGTCATCAATGAGTACTTGTCCCAGCAATTTCTTACCCGGTGCTCGTGAAAAATTATCGACCGTTGATATTAAACAATTAGCCAAGATTAAGGATAATCAATTTTACAATGTCAATGCAATGTTAGCTATGGCTTGTTTATCAGAAGCGGTTTACTTCCAAGCTCCTTATAAAACCGGAGCCTTGTCAGCATCTAATTCAATTCGTAATTGGTTCCGAGATCTTCGCCAAATCGGAGCTCCTTCTGTTGATGGAGCCGCCATGTCAGCCAGTATTAAAGACACTTCTGGGATGATGGTTATTAAGACCGCCAAGGATCCTAATAATCAAGATTTTATTCATGAATTATTCGTCGGAACAGTCCTCAATTCTTTGCGTTCCGAAATCCCTAATTTTGCCTATGTTTACGGAGGATTTCGCTGTCGTCCTGCCTTGATTAACCAGGATGATAAGCAAGTCGTTTCCTGGTGTACCGATCAACCGAGTGATTCTGATATCAACGTTAACTACGTCCTTTACGAAAATGTTTTTCCTTCAGTTGACGCTAGATCTGCCATGAGTAATATTTCGCGAATGGGTTTCTTAAGTATGATGGTTCAAATCTGTTTAGCCACTCAACGAGCTTATGAACTTCATCAATACACTCATTACGATCTTCACAGCGAAAACGTTCTACTCCGTGACCCCAAAGACGCGATGAATCAGAAATATGGAACAGCCGGTGATCGTTATTTCTTACCGATGCCACATCGTTTCAAGAAGGTTTACGTCCCCGTTACTAAGATTGCTACCATTATTGATTATGGAAGATCTTACGTTACCGACAAAGGAAGATCTTATGGGTATGAATTGATTGAAGGATCTATCTTCCCGGATCGTCCGTTCCCGATGTTCGACATTTATAAATTCTTAATGTTCTGTGGTCAGGACGCACTGGCCGGAAAGGTTAATCGCGAAGCATTGACGGCAGCTGAATTAGTCTTTCGTTTCTTCAACAAGGACGACGATTTCGTTAATGCCATTAAAAGAGAACGAGAAGCTTTCTATCAACTACCACTCAACAGTAAGACCAAAAATTTAAAGATTCCAGACTTAGTTGACCACATTGCTAAAGAAGAACCGAAGATTTTAGTTACTGCTTTGCCTTCGGGATCACAAGTAGTTGGTTGTGATGGAGAATGTCTTAATTACCAGAAGATCATGTCGAAAGTGACTGTTGAAAAGCCTCCCTCGTCAGTTATCGATTATTTCGAACAGACCAAGGTTTACTCGAAAGATCAAGCTCGAATTCGCCAATTAAATAAATCTTTCGCCAGCGTTTACCGAGAGAGAATGTCTTCTCATATCAATCAGGTTGACAAAATGCTTGCTCGAATAGAACAGACTGTTAACCAGATTAGCGTTCCTCAAGTAGCTGGCAATCAAGCTTACATATTTAGTGCTGGTGGATTAAACAACATTCAAAAAGTGACTAATCAAGTTGCGGCTGTTCGTGATCAGATGGTTCAAGTTAAATTCTATCTTGACGCAGGATCAGCGGTAGCATATCGCAGTGATGTCTCAACTTTGAGAAGTTATCAACAGAACTATCTTCGTTTAGCTCCTCAGGTTAATGATCTAATTAGATCAATGACTCGTCTTAGTTCCCAAGTTAAGGATGTCTATCAGAGTCCTTACGCGGTTCAAGTTCTCAGAACTCGAGAAGGTCGTAAGTATATGTGGTACCGTAACACCCTCTTTCAAGTTTTTCGACCAGCTTAACTGCGATCCTTATGGACGATAATTATCGTCCAATATTTTTTAAGATAGCAAAAAATAACGATGGCTTCTCAATCTCAGAGAATAGTTCCAATGGTAATTGTGATTGACCCGGTGACCGGAAAGAGAGCTGTTCCGGCGTCCAGTTCGTCGCCCAGTTCGTCGCCACCGAAGGTAGTAAGTCTTAATACTCATTTCTACGACCATTTACTGACGGAACAAACCAAATTAATTCTTCTTTACTTAGAAGGTGTTGAGTACAGTAAAGAAGAACGAGTTAAAATTTTATCTGCTTGTGAACTTAATGATCCGCGGGCCAAACGAAACTTACAAGTTATCATTAAAAGTATCGGAACCGCTGCCAATAAAGATCCAGTGACAGGTTTAGTTACTGATGATCTTTTAATGATTGCTCACCGTTATCAACTCTTAACTCGTTCTTCTTGGCTTCTTCAATTCGAAGAACAATTAATTGATATGTCAACTGGTTTTTGTGTTCAAGGGAGAAACCATCGAATTCTTCAAATTTTATTACCTTACTTAGACAAATAGTTACCACGACAACAAGTTACTATAGCAACAGGTTACTTCGACTTATATTGATCGATCATTTGGCGAATTGAATTATCCTTCAACAAAGTGATCGACGATAAAATTTCTTTAACTTCATCGATAGCTTCATATTCGTTAACTAAATAATAACTTCCTTCCTGAATTTGGTAGTAAGTAGAACAATAAACTTCTCGCCAATCGAAAAAGGTTTTTATTTCTAACTCCGGATTCCTCTTCTTTAAGATTTCAACCGAATCTTCTGCTCCGTCAATTCCGAGCTGGTCTAAAATCAGATCCCGATTACAAGAGATAGCTAAAAAGATCAATCGGAAGTCTAAATTATTTCCTCTTAATTGAAGACACTTTAGAGTGGTAGTTTGGGCTAGATACAAAACTAGTTCTTGGAAAATCGGTTCAGTAATATCTTCGACAGTTAAATATTTAATCGGGTCGTGGTCAATTAAATACCTGAAAATATCTTGTTGAATATATTGGTTAATTATTAAATGATAACCATCTTTGAACAATTCTAAATTATTAAATAAATCATTGTCATCTAAAAAATTAATTAACGATTGATTTAATTTTCGGTCAGTCTTCTTGATTTCCTTCCGTCTTCCAGTTGCCATCTTGATCGATGGCCGCTAAACAAAGAGAAGCCTCTATCAATTTCTTTAACAAAGAATTTCCGAAATATTTATTAGAACAAGAAATTGATGATTCGAGGGTCCGAAGTTTAATCTTTGATCAACAAGACTTCTTTACTCTCCAAGGAAGTGTCAATGTGAGTGGTTCCGTTGATATTTCTTTCATTACTTTTAATTCGGTTGACTGTGATCCCGACGACTTCATGAATAAATGTCAAGCTCTTTCTCAATATTTAATTACCAATCAAGAGAATGATTTTGACGTTCTCTCTTTCTTCAGTCCTGATTTTCAATTAGGCTTCTTGACGTTTCCCTGTGGTGAAGGTTACCCCATTAATCCCGATAAATTGTGCTCTCAGTTGTTTTCTTATTACGAGATGAGAGATAAACCTATTGAAAGTACCATGTTTATAGTCGGACAAGAAGAAGTCATGTTTTGTTGTTTCCCAACTAAAATTATTGACAATCAAACTGATTATTTCATCGATACAATTGAGACAGAGTCTTGTTTAGTCAGATCATTAAAATATGATCGTTAAATAAAGGAAAAGCGACGTTCAAAAGAACTGAACGTCATAAAAGACAGACCAGGAGGATGGCAGCATTCAATTATTCCGAGCTCAATTATCCCGAGATCAGTCTGGGTCCGAAATCTTATTCCGGTATCTTAATTAGTCAAGGAACTTATGGTAAAGTTTACCAGATTAATGACCGAGAAGTGGTTAAAGAATTAATTGTTAATCAAGCCGAACGTTATCTATTAGATAATTTATTAATCGAATTGCAGATCTTAGCTAATTATTACCACCCTTACATAATCAAAATGAAACGAGCACATCTATCCTTCCTTGACAACCAGTTATGCTGTCAAATTATTTTACCAAAAGGAGAACCGTTTCGAAGAACAGGTAACCAACAAGTTGATTTAATATTGCTTCAACAATTAATTACTGGTCTGGCGGCATTACAAGATAGTGGTTTCCTCTATTCTGATATTAAGACCAGTAATATCGTCTTGGTTAACGGAATCACTCAACTAATTGATTTTGGTAATACTTGTTTAACTGAGAAAGACATTAAGAGTAAAATTAGTTATAGTAGTTATGGAGATCTTTCTCAATTAGAAAGACCAGCTAAAATTGACCCGGATTGCTCAGCCGAAATTTCTGACAGCGACGAGATTAGTCGGGCCATGTTCTCGTTAGGAATTACGGTGATCATGTTTTTAACGGGGAAGATTATTAAGAAAGATTGGGAAACGTATTATCAAGCTACTTTCGAAAGCCAACAATTTATTAAGCAATATCGTTTACCATTGATAATTGACCTATTACTTCTTCGATTATTAGGACCGGCAAAACAACGGGCTCGCTGTTTTCGTTCTTTACCGGTTCTAATTACTGATTTTCGATTCATTGAATTAAAGACTTATCCAGTTCCATGGTTAACAGGAGAAACTCTGATCAAAAAATTAGATTACGTCCGAGAGGATCATCGGTGGTCGATTAAATTTTTCTTCTTCTATGTCTTGGCTCACGGAACAATTAAAGATGATGATTTAAAATTAATTTGTCATTATCTAGATAAGCGAATTATCCCGGATAAGAAACATGAACAAGAAAATTTCTTAACTGTGATTAAGGAAAGTCGTTGCCGGCTTTATAATTTGACCTTTCGCTAACATTCTATTATCATCTTAAAATGAACGAAACAGAGTATCGAAGAAGATGGATCGCTATTGCTGCCGGGGTCGTTGTTGTCTTAGTTTTCTTGATCATTATCTGGTTGCTTTATCATTATCACACCTATGAAAACGAGGTTGAAAATTTCTGCGAGCTCCCGAGTCAATGTCGAGAAGCTCGCCGAGCTGGACATCAGGAAGCCAAGAAAATGACCGAACTAGTAGTTGAATATCTTAATAATTATCCTGGCGATCAAATTCCGGAATCACATCAAGGAAATTTTATTGTTGTAGAGAATGATGCTGGAAGAATTAATTCTTCAACCGTCTCATGGATATCTAAACCGGAATTACGAGGCTTACAAATTAAACAACTGCCTGAATATTACAAATATTTGTTACAACATGCTTTCCGTTGTGCCGGACATTACCGGCACAGCTTCTGTTACGACACCGCCGGAACCGACGGCGACCGAAAAATCACTAACGGCTATGTTTCTTTTACTAAAGATAATCAATATTTAGTAGTGACGACCTGGAGAATTGAAGCTCAATTTCAAGACTAGGAAAGTCCGTTTGTAACGTTCGAAATAACGAACGTTTTATACACCCTTTAATTAGACGAGTACATTTCTGCTGAAGGGACTCGTTAACTTTTCTTTGATCCCGACGCTTATGAACAACTTGTTAATTCTATGGAGAAATTCTTCACTTATCTTATTACGATCGAGACCAAGTATTTCCAAGCTGGTATTGACCTTTAAAGCGCCGGATGAGAAGAAACGTACGAGAAGAAAACGAGGAAAAAGAAACGAAAAGGAAGAAAATCCACAAAATAGAAAAATTCAAAATTAAATCGTTCGTTATAAGATGGCAGCTTCGTTAGAGACTAATAATGAATTCAAGGATTATCAGGAGAAACATGTTTACGACATCACGCCTTGTGTGAAGGCGTGCCAGGAGTACGACGAATCTTGGGAAGAAGATCATATGTATTGGTATGGTGTAGGAGACATGATCAAGGAAAACCAAAGCATAGAGAAAGCCGGTCAGGTTCCTGATGGTCTAGATTTCTGTTACTTAGGGTTTTACGGAACGATGGTAGATTTCTTACCTCAGATAATGGATCTCTTTCGAACAGCTCAGCTTTTCAATGGCGTACCTTACGGAGGTTTCATTCGTGGTTTCGTGGAGTATCTTTTCAACGATCCCATCGACGATTCCGGGAAGAGTCGTTTCTGTCAATACACTCGGTTGAGTGGCGACATCGACTTATGGTTCCGAAGTTCCGAGAAAGCTGAATCCTTCATCGACGCACTCAAGAAAGTTGAGAAAGCGATGGGTTGGAAAGTGTATGATGCCTCCTTCTCTTCTGAAGATAATGAGGAGGCCTATGGTTTCGCGACGAGGACTTATAACATCGGTGTTCCCTTTATTTATCACGGCCAGAATGGTAAGACGACTGGTATCTTGACGGCATTCTCAATTGATGTGGTAATTTCAAAAGACGATATTCCCATCAGTGATGCGAGTATCAATTGCCTAGGGTACGATATTACGACCGGTAAATTCGAAAGTTATCATCCTTATTATACGGCTCAAGATCTCATTGATCAAATTTTGAAGAAAGAGCTTCGTTTGATTCAGCCGGATACTTTCGGACACGACCTCTTTTTGTACTCTAATCTGATCAATAAAGTAGGAACCTTGAAGGCTTTGTCCGTGATTAAGAAGGAATTTCCAGAAACGAGTCGGTATGGAGACAATCTTGCTGAATACAAGTGGAAGCGATTACGAGATAAGTTCTTGAAGCGAGGGTGGAAGATTGTTGCTTAACTCCTTCGAGATGAAAAAAAAGTTACTTGTCGGTGAGCATCATTATTCAAATTATTCAATGCTCACCGACAAGTAACTTTTTTTTCGTCTTATACTGTACAGTTAATAATAACTTTTAGAATACCTGTTATTAGTAATAAGAAGTCAATGATTAGTAAGAAGTCAATTAGATTGACGTGACAGCCGAAATCAGAACGCTCACAGTAACGAGCGTTTTTTAATTCAGTAAGATCAAGAAGATGAAAAATAACAATGTGATTATCAAGATATTTAAGAGGCGACGCCGGCTTGAATCTGTCATCAACTTTAACGGAACCACTGGCAGTGCCGTCACCGCTTCCCGTTCGAAGGTTTTTTCAGTGAAACGGATTTTGTTCTTGCCGATGAATCGACGGCACAGTTCGGCTATTTTTGTCCTGGTTTTATCTTCGTTGTCATCGAGATGGAGTAATTCAAGGTAACAGTCGTCTTGCTTGACTTCCTCGTCGGTAATCACTTTTCGACGACTGTTACACTTAAGACTGACCATCGCGGCGATGTTGCGATCGTTAAGCTTAGCCGTCATTCTAACTGCTTGGCGATCATCATTGGCTCGTCGATAAGACTCTCTGTCACAAGGATTAAAGCAGAATAAGATGATATCATAATGGGGACCCAGTTTACCATACTTGTTAATCCAGTCATAATGAACAATCAGCTTAATTTGATCCAATCCTACTCGTATTGGTAAAGTCAAAGAGTCTTCCATTGCGGTGGGTAATTTACCAGTTAATTGACAGAACATTTTCATTGAGACAAAGGGATCGCCTAACAAGTAAATACCAATTCGATTTTCGTACCGGGAAGCCATTCTCTTTCGATCAGATACAAGTTTTAGTTAATTCTGGTTTGTAGATTTTCTTCTTATTTCTTTGTCTTTATTACACTGAGTACAACGAATGAAATGCTCACTACGACATCCCTTTTTAAAACCTGGTATACCAACCTGGACAAATATTACCGAACAGATCAACATTAGACATTAATAGTTCTTTACGATACTCCTTAGGAATCCGAATGTGATTGTTAGCTAGAGACAAACTTTTCAAATTAGCGACAGGAAGAGATTGGTACAAGTATTTCATTCCTCGTTCAGTAATTAGATTACCAGTTACATCAAGAACGGTTAAATTGCCACTTTCATTAATCGCGTCGATAATCGGGATCAGCCCCTGATCAGTCAAATCAGAGTAAGTGATACTTAAATGAGTTAAACTTTTTCTGAAACGAAGAGTAGCCGCTAATTCAATAGCTAATAAGTCGTCAATGTGACAAGCATTAATTTTGAGTTTAGTAATTGCTTTAGGTATCTCTGCTGGGTTAAATTTGGTAATTTTAAAGTAGATCATTTCTAGCTGTCCTTTATTAACCATTCGCGTTTCGCGTCTCGTGCTTCGCGTCTCGTGCTTCGCGTCTCGTGCTTCGCGTCCCGTGCTTCGCGTCTTTTCTTCTTGTAACGTTCGATTTAACGAGCGTTTTTTCGAATCATTTTTAAGCTTTTAGGATAAAATGTTCGACTGATTCCTCAATTTTATTCAGTGTCCCTTTTTCAGCCGCAGTACCATGACCGAATAACATTTTCAAATGATTGATCTTAATCGCTTTAACCAGACGCTGAACAGCGGAAAGACTAGCCGGTCGTTCATCTTCCCAAACGTCATTAATGATATAAACTTGAAAATATTTGATCTTCCCGGACGGAAAGAATTGGGTCAACCAGTCAGTTGATTCGTTTAAGAATTCAGGATCGTGAATATCGAGATGAAGAAAATTGATTTTCTTCTGTGATAAGACAACTAATCGGGGAATTAATCCTTCTGGAATGGTTCGTCTTTCATCGACATTTCGTAATATATAATTATTGCCCGAATACTCGACAATGTCACTGATCTGTTCATTGACGGATCCGGAACTTCTGATAACTACTTGATTAAGTACTTTTCTTCTGAAAACGAAGACCGGGTCATCGTATCCAAGTCTAGCCATATTAAGATTGTCTAAACCTTCTTCCGTCGTCGGCCGCGTTTCCTGTACCTGTTCCATTGCCGCCATCCCGATGCTACCCTTTTTTCTTTGAAGATTTATTCCAGGATATAATTGCAAAGCTATGACGACAACATTTAAAAAGAACAGAAGAAAAAGGACAAATAAAAAGAAGTACAAAGGCGAAGCCAGAGAATGTCACTGACAAGCGATAAAACCAAGGTTATTTTTAACGGCACAATTCACGATTTCTTCAGAAAAGAATTAGCGACTCTTAAATCAACCATATTAAAAGTTAATGAAGTTAAAATTCCTGCTGAAGCTGAATTCAAAGAGTTCTTAGCTTTGATCAAGGATTTACCTATTAAACATGTTATTATTGGTCATTTCTATGCTGGTTTAATTTCCAGCGACGGAATGGATCTTCTCCTGATGTATCTTCTGAGTAAGAAAATTACCCGAGTAACCATTGAATACTTAGAATATCCACTTCCATTACTTGCTCGCCTGGCTTCATTAAGTATTACTGATTTAGCGGTTGATCTGCTATCCTTTGAATTTGAAGAAGATTTTGAAGCTCTCTCGGATTATCTAAATGACGATCGGTTGATTAGTAATTTGTCCTTAACTGGGATCTCAGAAAATCCTTATCATCGAAAAGTGATTACTTCACTAACTCGAAATAAGTATCGTCAATTAAGCTTCGTTTATAAGAGTAAATTTGATTACTACGAAGAGAAAACTTACTTCTACACCGACCTCAAGGTAATTATTAATAATTTAATGAATTCGAAATCCGTCGAACAATTCAGTATTGAGAATAAAGAAATTTATCCGATGACGTTCGGCAGCGGTATGATCAAACGATTGATTGCTGGAATAAAGAAAAATCAAATCACTAACTTAACTTTAACTAATTTCAATTTCACTGCTGTTGCTACTTTAGAATTATTCAATTTCTTAGCTAGAGATCTTTTAATCGAAGACTTAAATCTAAGTAAGTCTTCTTTCGTTGATCGAACTGTCATTACCAAGCTTGGTTACTTAATTGAGAAGAAGCAATTACGAAGCTTGTCAATCGACGGTAAGTTTTATCATAATGACTTCTCGGAATTAGTTAAAGTTCTTCGAGATAATAAATCGTTGCGCTACCTCTCAATGATTTCTAAAAATTATTCTCATAATACTCTCGAATGTTTACATGATAGTCTGATGATGAATAGTTCATTAAAGGAAATTAAACTATCCGACTATCATCTCCCAGACAAAATTAAATTCTTGATATCAGAGACCGGTTTACGAGAGAAAACAGCTCGAGTCATTCAATAATTGAAAAAAGGATGACTAGCGAGAGCATCTCTTTATTCGATTAAACAATTGATTATTTCTCAATGAGTTAGCACCTACCCAAATAGGACCTGACGGTCCGACAGTGGGAGTAACGGTCAAGCTGTCTTGGGGAGCACCCATGATGTCAAGTACTTCCTTCTGACAATCAGGGACCAGCATCTTGACAACACTTTGTTCGGGAACACTTTGTTCGGGAACACTTTGTTCGGGAACACTTTGTTCGGGAACACTTTGTTCGGGAACACTTTGTTCGGGAACACTTTGTTCGGGAACACTTTGTTCGGGAACACTTTG
>Ga0102929_1000570_pt1 | contig 21701 bp, 17 predicted proteins | sample SalPonR1_B_D2_MG_FD_78510 | JGI IMG/M metagenome (GOLD analysis project Ga0102929, IMG submission 78510) | Salt pond soil microbial communities from South San Francisco under conditions of wetland restoration - Salt Pond MetaG R1_B_D2_MG | ecosystem: Environmental > Aquatic > Marine > Intertidal... | reverse complement strand
GCTGGTGCTGGTGCTGGTGCTGGTGCTGGTGCTGGTGCTGGTGCTTTGTGACGAGTCGGTAGATCTGACATGGAACTCTTAACCTTCAAGATCATGTCTTCCATTTTAGCCCGTGATTCAACTCGGGCCAATTTAGATGGTAACGGTTTGGGTCCTCCTTCGATGAATTGATGAAACATTGAAAACATTGCATCGTGATCCATAGTTCCGACCATATTAAGTAAGAACTTAATAAACTTGCCGAACTCAACTCCCCGTAAGATCCCTCTAGTCTTCAGATTACGAACTCTTTTCTGATGATTAAGACTACTAACGGCTTGAGTTTGGGGTGGCGGTAAATCGAGATTAAACGGTGGCTCAGCTAAAGTAACTGTTAGTCGGTGTTCTTTCTCGAAGTTTTCAGAGCCTAATAAGTACGACAAGACCACTTTTCGCCCAGGTACTTTAGTGGATGTTACCGAACTAAAAGGAATCATTCCTGATCCGGTTCCTAAAGTGAAACCGTTAATGAAAGCAACTAAATACGTTTCACCAGTTGGATTAGTCAAGGAATAAATATTGGTGAAAACGGTGGCCAACGGTCCAGCTGGATCAACTGCATCGATAATGAAACCGGCTAAGCGACCACGAGTACTCTCCGGGAAACGTAATAAATCACTAGGACTAAAGAAATGAAATCCTAAGATTCCGAGCCATCCGTAAAGATAACGATAAAAATTACCCAGCGGATCTTCGACTCTTTGTAGATGTTTAGCGTATTCCTTCTCATAACGAGGTCCCTCAATTAAAGCCTTGACGACTCGCCGAGCTAAATTTTCAGCCACCGAGACAGTTTCACAACAGAACCCACCGTTACTAACTGGATATTGAACTCCGCTAACTACTCCGATCACTTTACCACGATCTGACAGTAACGGAGAACCAGAATTACCACTGACCACCGTGTTATCGGTTAGAACTCCTTCAAAAGAAAAGAAACCATCTGGTTGGCTGCTATCGAAGAATCCGTCGACGTACATGTTATCCTTAACATGTCCAACACTTAAATTAGAGCTGTCGGTAGTGGTGGGATCAGCAATAATGTAGACTGTTTTTCCAATGGGATAGCAACGACTATTACCGAAGGAAAGAGTCGTCCATTTCTTAATGTAAGGGCTTCTTTTTTGTCTGTCTTTGATTCGAAGCACGGCTAGATCGTAACTACCAGCGACACCAATTAGTTCAGCGTCATAGAGATAAGATTTACCTTCTCCATTAACATTATTAACTTGAACCGTAATTTGACCTACCCGAGCGAATAGTTGATTACTCGGGGCAGGAATTCGGTTATTCTGACTATTATCGAACATAACGGTATGAGCAGCCGTTACAATATAAGGACTTGGACAAGATTCAAGATGATACGAAGTAGTCTCGATGAAGAAACCAGATCCTTCTTCAGTAACTTGAATGATCTCTGTTCCGTCGTTTGCTTCAGTAGAGGTGAATACTTTAACAATTGCATCTTGATATCGATAATACAAATCAGTTGCTGTTAGACATGATCGAGGGTCTTTTTGATAAAGACGATAGACCGCTCGATCATAAGTTCTTGGGTCTATTTTTTTCTTTTTACCGGATGCCATTTTAATACTGACTGAAATTTTAATCCAGGGTGACCGGGTGAAGTAAGAACGTTGTGTAACGTTCTAATATCCTCATTACAAAGCAGGGACAAAGTTGGCTTGAGGAAATTGAGGATTGGCCAAAGTAGCCGGGCCCGGACCGGCCGTAATCAGAGGGAAGGTTCCCAAAACCACCCAAGGATAATCCATCACAGCAGGATAATCTTGAAGAGTACCAGCGGCACTGCTCAGAGTTTCGTAATTGTCGGCTCCAACAGTTCCAGTAGTCTGGTCGGCTCTACGTAATTCGATTGTGATTGTTTCTCCAGGTACAGTTTGCCAGGTAGCTAAAGCAGGAGCAATCTGGCGACTGTTGTCACCAATTGGACATCCGCAAATGCTTACCCACAAATAATCATGGAGCAAAGTAGCCAAGAAAGGACTATCTTGAGTTCCGGCTGGGCTAGTCACCGAACCGTAAGGTGTCACTTGATCTGAAGCAGCACCTGGGACGAAGGACCATACTACCGTCGCATTGCCAGCTGTGGTCTTAATAATAGCTCCTCCACTAACCTTGGCATTCATGGAACTAGGACCCTGATAAACGGTGCCGTCGCTTTCCAAGAGGGTATCTCGAAGACCAGTGGTCAAATCTTTGGTATACATATTCAGATCGGCAGGTTGTGACAATCGATAAGCAATACCAGCATAACCCTTCTTATAACGGAAATAACTACTCAAAGCGTCAGGTACTGATTCCAAATGCTTTTTATATTTCTTTTTCTTGTGACAGAAAGAAGCCAAAATAACTGGCCGCATAAAGAATTCCGTGATAGCACCAACACCACCAACACCGAAAGCAGGCTCAAGCAAAGGACCGGTACCAGGATAAGAAATAAAAGGCACTCCTCCTGTTGTTGCCAGAACTTGCATTCCAATCACTTCACCGGATTGATTAATGATGGGAAGACCGATCGAGGGATCATAAATATTCATATCTACTAGCAACATTTCCGGGAGCGAATATCCACTAGCATCAACCCAACGATTGTCGGACAAGGTTCCTTCGTAAACACCGTGAGAGGTGATATCCTGATAAACTGGATTAACTGCTGCCAAAATATTACCAATATGAGATCCAAGAGCGTAAACAGTTTCTCCTTTACAAGCGTCACGGCTACGTCCCAATCTGAAATAAGGGTGACATTCGGGAATACATGGAAGATCTTGATTCCATTTTGACTCCGGGTCAATTTCCAAGACGGCAACACCACCAGCTCCATCGATCAAAATCACCTTAGCGTTGTAAACAATCGAAACAGGTTTCGAACACTTCTTCTTACAATCATCTTTCTCTTCGATCTTGACTTTGTGGACTGTCACCAAGACTTGACTAACTTGAGTCAAAGTATTAGGCATTACACCAGTGGGTACCGGCACAGTAGAATTAGTATAAGGATACCGATTGTTGTTGGCCAAGACACTAGGTGGAACCAAAACCAAGGCTGAAGGACAGACGATTAATCGACGAGGACAATGTTTTCCCGATTTAGCACGAATGAAAAAACCATTACCAGTCATCTTATAAGTTTGACGGACGCCTTCAGCAGGAGGACCATCAGAGCCTCCGTTGGTGGTCAAAATAGTTTCTGACATGATCGAGACGGTGGCCGGGCTGTATTTTTGCCAGATTTTCTCAGCGGATTCGGAGCATTTTCGCTCTACCTTTCTGGGGCAAGAGGCTCTTTTTCCTTTACCTTTATAATCTGATGACGAACAAGCTGCCATTATAATATTTAAATTACTAAGAGAATTTTTTGAGCGAACAAAATTGGAATTATTTTCGTTGGTGATAGATCGAGAATTATTTTTGAACGAATTCTTAAATAAGGAACAAGGTCGAAGAAAATGGCTACTAACGATGAGAAAACATCCTTCGTTGTCAAAATCAGTCCTCCTATTATCATGCTAACCGAACTAGAACGTACCGACGGAATTTACCATTATCTTGATGAGAATGGTCGAGAAAATGTAGGACAATACGGAAAAGCATTATTGAAAGGTTTCTTTAAATATCACTGTCAATTCCATGGGTTCCGAGAAAGATTACAATTATTCGAAAAAGCTTTATCTGAGTCTAATAATTTCGTTAAGATAATCATCGAAGAATATTCTTCAAATAATTTTCCGATTGTCTCGCTGTACAATCCTGAATCAGGTGAATATCTTAACAAGATCATTGCGCAGAACGGGTTTGCCAAGATGTAAACGGAAGACGACGTTCGTTAATTAACGAACGTGCTCAAGAGTGAATTTCTTTTTTCTCTCGAATTAATCTTCTGGTCCTAAGTAAGCAATCTGACCAGTCGGAGCTTTCTTGGATCTGTTTTTCCTCCTAACTCGAGGCTTATCATTTCTTTCTTCGACAAACCTAATCTCGGAGAAAGAAACTTTTTCTTTCTCGGGTTCTTGAGGTTCTTCTTTCTTAGCCAAAGCTTTGGGACTCAAGGCTTGAGCTTGACGTAAGACTTGAACTATTTTACTCGGTTCAGCGGAGAATAATCTTTGTAAAGATTTCTGGAATAAGAAAGAGAACGAATACCGTCCTCTCATTCGACTTAAATAATGGACGATCTCCTTGATTAGATAATGAGGTTCTTTCAGCAAGATTAAATATTTACCGTAGTCCACCTTAACTTGTGAAACGTCGTAAGTGATACCCCGATCACCTAATTGAATAATTGCTTTGTCGTCGTCGAAAGGAACTATTTTCAATTCGGAAGGATCAAGATATTGTAGTTTTCCAAGAAACGTCAGAGCAATTTGATATCCAGCCTTCTTCTTGGCGTTCAGAAATTGTTGATACCAATCAATGGCCTCACAGTGAAGATAACTGGGTAATGAGTACAAATAATTAAGGAAAATCAAGTATTTAAGATCGCTTGCTTTCTTATCATCATCCCGTAAAGGTAATGGTAAAGGAACGACTCCTTGTTTAACGATGCTAGTTAATTCGATAATTGGAATTTCTCGAAAAGGGATCAACGGGATGTCTAAATTTAATTGAGCCAATAGATAAAACAGACGATGACGTGGCGACGAATCACCACCACGTAACATATTACGCCAATTATGAGACTGAGGGACTAATTTATAAATCTCATCTTGGTAAGATAATGTTATTGCTTCTCCGGGTAACATTAACGGGTTGGTTAACTGGTCCGCCTCGGGGTAATATCCTGTCTTGAGAAATTGGTTAGCTTGTTCTAATGATTCGATAGAAGTAGTTTCCGGAAACTTGGTCCCGTTAGGATTGATTCGATCCGATAAACAATTATCGACCGTTCTGACTAGAGTTAAGTAACCGCGATCTCCAGGAATATTTTGTTGACTACCAGTCACCACCTGAGGTACTGTAATCATTAAACAATAGACTTCTCGATAATCGGGAGCTGAGCCGAAAATTTGATCAGCCGGAATTCCACCGGCTTGTCGGTAAGCTTCTAAGTATCCCATCTTTCCCCATCTAGACAACGAAATGTCCAGCTTATTATAAGATGAGAAGTAAGTCTTACCTCGGAACTTGTAAATCCTAACAAATAAACCTTCCGTATAAACCAAAAATCTGGCATCGGTAAGATCGAAAAGATGGCGTCCGATTTTATACTGATCACCGTCTTCAACAATTTGGCGACAACTTATCTCGGGTATGACACCCAATGAAGGAATAACCAGTTGCGCTTTTCCTTGATGGAAACACCAAATAGATCCTCGAACCTTAGTCTCTAAGTCTAGCGGTAACTCAACTTCAGTTCTTTTTAACATTACTAGTCCAGTATCAGGATCTTGATCTCCGATCAAATAAGCGTCGTCAGGAATTTCTTTTTCGAGAGCCGTTCTGATTTCTCGAAGAGTCGGTTTTCGCCACGAGGAAGCAGCCATCCTTTTTCCTCGGTATCTTTTTACTTTAACTTGGACTCGCTTATTATTATTATATTTTAAAAAAAGGTCGATCAAATAAAAAGATGGCAGCAACAAGACGACGAGGTGGAAGATCGATGGAGTCATCGGTTAAAAATGCACTCAACGATCCTTTGAGTGCCGCCACTGCTATGAAAGAATCTGGTACCAAGAAATCTTCCTTGAATAGAACCATTCATGAAGTTCAAACCGACGAAGGTTCTAAGAAAGATATTAACAGATTAGCCAAGAACACTCGAGTTCGGGATAAAGTTCTTCGTTCAGTAGGAAATGATGACAAAATGCCTTCAGCAAGACAGATTCGAGCGGCTAAGAAGAACGCCCGGAAAACGATGGAACTAGGAATGACAGAAACAGATCCCGATAAAGTAAGAAAGGCAATCTTGATTAACCCAAGTCGAAAAGTTAAAATTGTCTCTATTGACTTAGATGACCTAGAAAATGACCTCAGATTCCGTCTTGGTGACAAAAATGGTGAGCTAGTTCAATACGGTCATTATTCGGTCATTTACTCATCTATTAAGAGTAAAAATCGTCTTGTTAAACAAATAGCAGGACGAGATTGTTCATCAATGATTATAGCTTCCTCATTAAGAGATCTTCAGGAAGCAGACTTGAAAGAAATATCCCCCTTAATTAAAAAGTAGATAATGGCTGATAACTTGGACTCTCGAAGTCCTTTGTCTAGTTCTCGTAAACAACAGAACAGCCAGAACGGGAACAAAGAAAAAAAGAAAGAAATTGGATCTTTTACTCAATTTCTTATCGTAATTGTTTTTGTCGTTATTTTGATAGGAATTTGTCTTTGGGCCTGGTGGCCTGACAATAAACCTAATTATGTAGAGGAATATATTGAACGAGATACCGATTCAACCATCGGAATGTTAGACGATCCAAACAATTCAATTCCCACCAGTCCGTAAACGATTTAAACGTTAAAAAACGTTTAATTTGATGGTCAACGAATTACTGTTGGGGAAGAATGTACTTGTAGCTTAATAAAGGGTCATTGAAATCCAATGTAGCGACAGGTTTAGGTTTGAAACTTAAATATTGCTGAGTGTCATAAATGAGAGAAGACAATTCTCTCATTTCTTGTTTGTTCTTAAACGTGTCGAAGAGATAAGGTCTAAAAATGACATAATTTAAGGTGGAAGTGATATCCCACGACAGATTGGTCCATTCTCTTTCGCTGATCCTTAATTTTAAATATTCTTCAACTTCTTCTCTATCGATCGTTTCGGAAATATAAATATCGGAAACGAAAGAAATAATAACACAAGCTACTTTTCGTAATCGTTCTTCACTGATCTTTTGTTTCAGAGAAGCATAACGATAAAGAATGTCGATGGCCAAGAAATATTCTTTAGACGAATGTTCCTTAAAAACTAAAGTGTAATACCACTCATTAAAGATTTGTTCAATAATGTCGGGAATTAAAGAACAGTTCTCGATATTACTACCATTAACTGTGCTAGGAATATCAGATTTGATAAGAGGTGTTCCCTTCATCAAAGGATGATCTAATAATTTTCGGAAAGAGATTCTATCTTGGTTCCGGTATTGTAACATTTTCTTAATTAGATCTTTAGCCGAAGCTAACTCGACTGGGTTTGGAGAACCCCGACCTCGACTTAAGAATTTATCAACGAAACGGTCTGGACCTTTCTTGAAGGAATTTTCGAGGAAGGTAAAGTATCGTTTCTCTTGAAGAGAAGTTGTCTTTAGTCTTGAAATGGTTGGTGGCATTATATCACGATCTCCTAAAATAGATAATAAAGTGATACCCATAGACCAAATGTCAGAGGCCGCGTTCCAAACAGCTCCATCTTTATAATGAAAACCCTCTGGTGGACGTGAGTCGAGAGTGGTTCTGGTCTCATAAAGGATAATACCGTCCTTAACTGCCCAAACCGGAATCGACATTCCGAAATCGATTAGATAAAAATTAATTTGATTATTTTCGTCTTTATGTCCAATGATATTGTGAATACAAATATCTAAATGAATGATTCCGGATTCATGGACGTGATACAAGGCTGAAAGCATTTGGCGGACCAACAACATTTTCTGTTCCCAAGTCAACTTCCGATACATCTTCTGAAGGTTACATTTCTTCATGGTTATTTCGACTTGACCGTTGACGAATTCGATTTTGTTAGGCTTGATGATATTGGGATGGTTCAGCACTGTTAAAGCATTGATTTCAGCACTAGAATATTCTCCTTTGATGACTCGCTTGACTGCCTTCCCGTCTCGCTCTATGATCTTCCCGTATGCTCCCTGTCCCAGGACACGCTCTCTTCTTGCCATTTTAATGAATTATTGTCATATTTTTAACACATTTAAAAATAAAGACGATAAGAAAAGGGGTAAACCAAGATGGGATCCAAGTATGTTCAATTAAACGAACGAGCAAGTAGTAAACCTCGTCGGCTGTCTAAATCCGAGAAAGAAGAAATAATCGAACGAGTGTTAACACTCTTTACAAGGACCGGCGAGTTTCTTAATATTGCTGCCAATAATATTAGGCTCTTTCTAACAGAACAGTTAAGATTCATTGAACTGGTTCCTGAATCTATTCAACAGTTTGGAGAAACCATCTTTAATCGTGCCCAGTTAGCTAAAGTCGAATATATGTATCCGGCTGGTGCTATTTTAGGGGAAGCATTACCGTCTCAAATGATGCAGATGACACTTAATACCAGTCACAAATCAGGTTCCAACCAAGGAACTGGTTTCGATGCAATCAAAGAATTGGTTAATTTTCGTTATCGATTGAAACAAGAACTTCTCTATGTTCATTATCGGGACCGGGTAACAGTCGAAGACATCTATCGGAAAAGGAAGGATTTAGTTGAAGTTAAGGTGACCGATTTAATTGTTCGAACGGCAATCGACAAAGCTGGTGAGATGGAGGACGAAATCGAAGATTGGAAAGAAGAGCGTGATCGATTATTAGTCTTTCAAGGGTTGAAGGAAGATCCAGAAAAATGGGACGATACCGTGATTATGAGATTATTCTTAGATGTTGAATTAATGTTTAATCTTGAAATTTCAATCGGAGAAGTAGTCCAAGCCATCGACGAATCAATTGGTTATGATCGCGGGACGATGGTTAACTTCGTCTTCAGTTCTACGGTGGCCGGAATTATTGACATTTATCCTGACGATAATATTCCAGGAATTGTTGAAGGGCTGGAGGAGAACGGAATCGAAATTGAAACCATTCATCGTAAAGTCTTCGATTCGATTATGCCACCAATGTTAGAAATTCCAATTCGAGGGATTCCTGGAATTAAATTCTTCGATCCTAAGAAAGTTCCGATTATCTCAGTTATTCCTCGAGCTTGTCGTCATCCCTTTAATAATCGTTTATGGTTTTTCCAGAAGGATTATGACGCAATTCGTTATCGTGGTTTAACGTTAGATCTAATTGAAGAATTATTAACTGAAGCCGAGGTCTTCATCGAGGAAGAAACCGACGTTTATTATTTACTTCGCTTTCCCGAAGGTGTCACTGATGCTCAACAATATTTACAAGATTTCTCGGTCAATAACCCAGAAACGTCGTACTACGTTTATGCGGTTGCTAATGGAGTAGATTTAATCTCTTTCTTAAGATTACCGGGTGTTGACGGAAGAAAAAGTTTCGCCAATAATTATTATATCGTTTCAGGAAATATTGGGATCGAAGCTTTCCGAATTTATGCCACTTACATGATTCATTTTTTATCAGATTCTAGCGGTGAAGAAACGAATAGTCGTCATTTAGAATTATTCGTTGATTTTGCTTCTAACTTAGGAATCCCGGTTGGTGTTTCATGGTTTGATTTAATCAAGAACTACAAAGGCTTTCTTAGCTTGGCCTCCTCCGAAAGATCGTTAATGGTCCTTAGCAATGCTTCGTTAGCCGGTGAAATAGATCAAGTAACTAATAATGTATCTAGTGCTGTTATTACGGGTGCACCCATCAAATTAGGATCTGGTTCTAAGGAAATTGGTAACATTCCTTATCAAGAGATTGAACGCCAAATTATGGAATTTAAAGCTGACGATATAGAACGGATCACCAGACCGATAGGACCACCGACGACACCGACGACACCGACGACAGGACCAACTTTCGAGGCCACTCAAATTTGGATTAAGCCTGAAGAAAGAACGACCGCTCGAGATCTTATTCGAGATCGTTCGGTCGGTGACAAGTCATGGGCTAATTTCGAGGCCATTGAACAGCTAGAAGTCATTCCAACAAATGAGAGAGTCGAATTACCTTTCTTATCCGTTCGAGAAACTAGTTCGGTGGTTCCTTCTCTCAGAAGAACCAAGATTCTGGCAACCGTTGACAAATAAAAGTAACCGAACGTTAATTAACGTTCCATCAAAAATATTTTCTTTCTCTTAAATAAAGAGCGATAAAAATACTGTCACTATTTTTTGACTGATATTAAAAATAATTATGTCTTCTCGCTACAGTATTTCATTCGACTGTCAATCCGAGGATACAAAAGGAACACTATGTGCTTCCTCGAGCAGTTCTTCCTCGAGCAGTTCTTCAAGTAGTTCAAGTTGTGACGACGGTAACTTTTATTCGGATCTCTGTGCCTCTAATACCTCTGAAAGTTGTTCAGATTCTTCGAGTGAACACTGTGATCCTTCCTGTCAACCAAGTCCTCCGGCTTCGTCTGATTGTCACCCCAGCCACCACGGTAGACACAGCGGGTACAGTGGACACAGCGATTACAACCATCACGGTGGGTACAGCGAGCACAGCCATCACGGACACAAACATTATGAAGTGACTCTGGTTAACAAGAAATATCATCCTTGGAGACACCATATTACCACCTCTGATGTTGCTTTCGCCATCAACGGAGAAGCCGGTCGAACCATTCACTTGTACCGAGGAAGAACTTACATCTTCAGAGTTAAACAGCAAGAATTATTGCCCAGTGGTTACAGTAATCATTTTTTCATGACCGCTGATCCCGCCGGTGGACCCCGAGGAGATCACTTGACTCCTCCAGGATATCTCCCACCAAGACTTCCCGGAACACCCGAACCATTGGGAGCCGGTGAATTCAAGGTTACTATTGGAAGATCCTTCCCCAAATTAGCTTACTATCAAAGCAGAAATAATCAATTTCTGGGAGGTATTATTATCGTTCATGATACGTCGTCTGGACATCATTCTATCTGTGACTCTGTTTCGGTGTGTAAAACTAGTTCTTCTTTTGATACCTTTGATTGTCCTACCCCCAATAACAAATGTGAAACTAGTGATAGTTTCAAGAAGGTTTCTTGTACTAGTAGCAGCAGCGATAAGAAATCATGCAGTCCTTATTCGGATTGTCCAACTATTAAATCTTCTTCAGTGACACTTAACTAACTGTCACCGTCACCGTTACTATTCGTAACGCTCAAATGAGTGAGCGTTTTTATTAACTAAAACTTTAGTAATCTTCCTTGTCGCTAAAATAATCTTCTTTATCGCTGAACAATTCTTCGTCATCATCGTTGTCGTCTTTCGCCATTAATTCGTATAATTCGGTAATATCATTATTAGAAGCTGGTAATTCAAGACGTCGTCCTTCTTTGACTTCTTCTTCGTTAGCCAACCGTAATTCGATTCCCATTCCAAATAAAGTCTTCGAGATAATTTTGTAAGTGTAACTGGTCTTTACCTTAACACTTTCTGTTTCTTCTTCTTCATTAGCACAGAGACCACAGCGATCTTTACTATCTAACATTTGACCGTGTTTCTTACAATACTCAGTCACTAGAGAATTAGAATTATCTCGATATAAGTCTTGAGCAACATTGGTAGCTTGATGAGACATAGTACAACCATGTTCCATAGGTCCGATTTTAACTCCACCATCTAGCTTTCTCGATTTAGGTGGTTGTCTCTTCAACGAATCAACGATTCCATAAGAGCGTTTCTTGTATTTATCACCAATCTGATGGCGTAAAATTTGAATGTGAGCCGGGCCCATGAAGATCATAGTCTTATGACGGCGACCGGTGTGTGGGTCCACCATCCAATGGTATCCACGATCAGAATAACCGAAATCTCGAAGAACTCGGTAGAAATCTTCGAGACGATATTTCTCGAAAGGACCACTGTTAATTGTCTTTCCGGTAATCGCGGCGACCATTCCGAACAACGATTCAAAGAGATAACCTGGAGTCATTCTTCTAAAATTAGAATGTGGATTGACAATCATATCGGGAACTAAACCATCTCGTTCAGAGAAAGGAAGATCTTCTGGACTGACCAATTGTCCGACAATACCTTTCTGAGCATACATAGCTGCTACTTTGTTACCAGTAGCAGTAGGACGATTTTCGCGGAGAAGAATAATTACTTTATTCTTACCCTGAAGATAAATCTTTTCCACGATTCCATATTGCCCTGACATCATCGGCTGTGGAATAGGCGTCTTTTCTCGATTTCCGTTGTCATTAACCTTAGTCCTAATTTTACCAACGATATAATCATCTGGTTCCAATTTAGCTCCTATAGCCGGAAACCCCTGCCGGGTTAGATAACGATACTTCCATCTCTCGTCAGGGTCACTTTCGGCTGGATAAATAACACCAAAACTTTCATACTTATTATCCAGTTCGACTGTAATGGTAAAATATTTAATAGTGTCAAGATATCCCTTTTCGACCGTAGAACGATTGAGAACAGTTCCATCTTCTTGAGTTAACCCTTCGTAGACACTCAAGGCAATTACTAAATTAACACCGGCAGCGTACTCTTCCTCTCGATAGACATTACTAACCGGATTCCTGACTAAACCAGGAGCCGGAAAGTTAAGTTCCTTGAACGTCTTTGCAAATTCTTCAGTCACCTTTCTACCCAACGACTGCTTAGACATTGAAGCTTGAAATGTGATTCGAGGTGCTTGTGTCATTCCGATGAAAGGCATAATTCCAACCGAAGGACTGTATCGTGCTTGAGGATGAATTTCACAATAGGTATACTTGTTACGCCGTAAGTATTTAATCAAGTCTTGATCTTGTTCCGCCAGAGCTCGAGCATAATCTTCTCGCCATTGCTGTAAGGAATCAATACTGTAAGCAACTCGGTTCTGTTCTTGTTCCTGAGCGTCTAGCCAATCAAGAACTCCTTGTCGAAACAGATTTCGATAATCGGTCGTCCAGAGATGAGTTTTATCAGGTTGTTCGGGGATCAGATAACCTTCGTCGTTAACGATCATCAGTGGACGAGTCACTCTTCCTTCATTAGTACTGATATAAATAAAATTAAGAAAATGGTCCAGGTAGACCGAGACATACGGATCAATCCTAGTATTCCTTCTTCCTTCCAAAATAGCTCTTTTAATACCTTCCCGGTTACCCCATCCTACGAAAAGAGCGTTAATCATAATTTTATCTTGATTAGCTTCGTCGCGACTGGCAGCAATTAAACCTTTCTTCGATAGAAATTTGATGATTTGTCGCGGTTCGCTACCCTTGGTAATTTGACAAGTCACCGCTCGAATTCGAATCAAACCAACTTGACTGTTCTCGGGTGTGTCAGAGGGATCAATATAACCAGCGGCACTAGGACCTGATTCACGAGTCTTCAAATTCTTCGACTTCGAGTTGGTCGGAATTTTGGTTTTCGTCAAGGTCGATAAAAACTTCATGAAGGTCTCGTTGTCCAATAGTTCGACCATATCTTCCTTGACGTTGGTACTATTATTGCTAACCCATCGGACACCTCGAAAATTAGTCGCAAATTTATTAGTGATCTTATTGTCTTCGATGGTAACTGAAGAAATGATATTATCATTTTTCGGAATGTCGTTGAATTTGATGATCTGCTTAACTTGAGACCGAAAGACTTGTTCCATGAACAGACTGGCGGTATTAATTCGCTTGTTAGCCCAAGAATTACGATCAGTAGCTTGAATTAATCCTTGCTTGTAAGCTACTGCATAATAACACAACAAGACCAGATTATAAAGTTTGTTTAAACGATCGTTCTTATCATTGTTGGTAATATGTGGGATGACGCTATTGGTAAACAAATTAAGCATTTCTTCTAGAAACTGACGATCCTGGTTAGCTTCTTTATCACTGGCTTGTTCTACGATCTTATCACGAAAGATTTTAAGGTCTGTGTCTGATCCCATTGCATCAATGATAGTGTCTGCTAATCCGGTTTTGATGGTCGAATAATGTTCTCGGTTGGCAAATTCGAGTAATCGAGCTTGAATCGCGTAAACATCTTGTGTCCATTGATAATCCTCTTTCTCGTCTTGGTAAAATTCAAGATAGGCAAGTCCTAACAATCTGATGGCTCGGAAAATGTTAATCCATCTTCTTTTTCGTTCACCTTTAGCAGTTGACCAATGCATACCACCCAAATGAATCTGAATTATTCTCTTGTACTCTAAATTCTTTGTTGGTGGTTTGTCACCTGAATAAGGACTGATTCGAAGAGTGGTGATAATAGTTCCACTGTCTATTCGTGTGTTCAATCGTAATTCTGGAATATCGGTATCTTTTTCTTTTCCGAAGATCAATTTATCTACTGCAATGGATTCTCTCATAGTCACTACCTTCATCTTTCCTTCGATGATAAAATAACCAAGTGGATCACGAGGATCTTCTCCTAATTGTCTTAATTTTTCGGCACTTTGACCGTATAAATGACAATAACGTGACCCTGTCATACAAGGAATCTTACAGATCAAAACTGGTTCCTTGGTTTTCTCAATTACTTTACCCTTAGACAAATCGTTAAGGTCACCATCTTCGATAATCGTGATATGACACAAAATTTTAATATCGTACGTTAGCCCTTTCAGTTTGGCCTGATAAGGTAACAAAACATTACCGGCGTAAGAAGGTGATCGTACGACTACTTCACCGAACCTAATAATTAAATCGGTGTCTAAAAATTTTCTCGACAATCTTGCAATTTGCTTGTTCAATCTTTTACCGATCCATTTATCGTACAGAGCGATAATATCCTTAGTAAAATAATTACCATCTAAAATCACTTTTCCAAAGATACCAATCATTGCCTGACGAATTACTTTCTCCGATTCGTCGTAGGCACCTCCGAACCATTTTCCCGCTTCCTTCGCCAAAAGTTTCGACGACATTTCCCGCTAACTCCTTTTATTATGTTCCTCTTTCTTTTTATTTTTTAAAATGGATCCTTCTTTTTACATTTATCACGATCAACAAGACTTGAAAAAGAATTTAATACCTTACCCGGAGTTACCGAAAGAACGAAAGGATCCGTCTAAGATTTATCCGGTTGCTAGTTCTTTCATCAATGAAAAGGCAATTCAATTAGCTAATCTTGATTTTATTTTCAACCTTACTTTCCGGTGTAAGAACAAGTTCACTTTTCTAGATTTAGGTAAAGCAACGACAGGTAGCGGTGAGTATTTTTCTCATCTAGGACTAAATTATAGTGGGGATGTGTTCACTTATCAGAATCGTCGTTTGGAAGCTTATCATCATCCTTTGTTGGATTACCTTGATGATCGCTCTCTACAACGACAAAGTGACTCGGTGATCGATCGAATCAAAGTCGATCGGCGAGGTGGATATAATTTAGTCTTTTTCGAAGGACCTGTTAGTGATCAATTAGCAGCTGTTGAAATTGCGGTAGAAAGTTCGGCTCTTCACAGCTATTTAATCATCAAAATGGGTCGTCAAATTAACCAGGAGACGGTACAACAAGTTGTCGAGCATTATCGCCAGACTTACTTAATTAGTATCATTTCTGAGACAGGATATTACTTGGTAGGAACCGATTTAATGAGAAGTCGAATCGTTGAGAAAAAATCGATGGTTAATCGTTGGATTAAGCAATATCTAACTATTCCTTTCGCCGTTGAATCGGGTATTAAGAAACCTTGGGAAATTGTTAGTCATTGGGATATTCCTAGTCAAAAATTAACTTTTCCAGAACCGATTCTTGCGGCTAGTTCTGAAATGATTTCATTTAATTTCATGACTCCGGTTGATCGTCTGGATCCGTGTTATGATTCGCAAGTGGTAGAAGGAAACAACGGATGGCGTTCTCAATTTCATTTCATCGTCGGTCAACTCTTTTACTACGATTCAAAAGCTTATCACCAGGTAGCATCATTGATGAGACCTTCGTTGGTTCGAAATTATTTACTTAAAAATTCGAACAAGGCTGAATGGAAAGATTTAACTTCAATCGTCGAGCGATCGGTTGAAGGAAGAGTTGATCAAGAAGCAATCAACGACCGACTTCTTCGTCTCGCCGGTGATTTTAAACTATCTTTGTCCAGCGACCAGAATATATCTAAGATTATAATTATTTTAGAAAAAGTTCTTCGGGAGAAGAGAAAATGGCTTCTCAAGCAATCCTTTCAATAAAAGAACGGGGTGACCTTAACTCGCCTCGGCTCGATTTAATATCTCGCGCTGAATTCGAATGGTTAATTAAGAATCTTAATCGAGTTACCGAAGGAGAAACTTATTATCTCGAAGAGATGGAAGATCAACAAGCTCGTCAAGAAGTTATTCGAAAATATAGTCAGACTGGTGATCAAAAGATTGAAAATTTATTATTAGGATCTTCAATCTTACCAGAGAAACATCAATCCAGTCTCTATAAAGATATTAAAGTAAGACGAGTCGGTCGAATTTTAGCTGGTGTCAACCCAATTTATAATTTCCGACCTGACGATTACCGAGTCTGGGAATTCTTTGCTTATTTGAAGTTAATCGAAGGCCCACACCAATCTCTGATACCTTACTTAACTCCTGGTACCGTTTCGGTCGACCGAGAATCTTTACGAAGAGCTCGCTTAATTAAACAAGTCGATCCTAACACCCGGATTGTCTTAAGACAACTTTATGAAGAATATCCTCAAGACAATCCGGAATTATTTTCTCTAGAACGAGAGATCCAGGACTATCTTGAAACGTAAACTCCGATCATTAATTAATGATCGATTTAATCCCAAAAGATATAAACCCCGACTGCACCAATAATCGCCGCAGTGCTGACGGTTAAAGCAGTCATCAACCTTGATTGAACTTGTTTCTCAATTACTTCATCAATGTATACCGAATCATAGTAAGATTGGAGAACACCAACCCAAGAGATAACTAGAATGAATATGACAGCTGATAAAATGACAACTAAAAAAGTATGTTTATATTTAGCTCCCGATCCTTTGTAATGAGGTCTTGCTTCGACGACTGATTTGTCGGTATACAAATCAGGTCTTCCTAATTCGAGATACCCCAGATAACTAGCAATCGGAATCGCTCCTCCACCACCGTCTTGACTCATTTTATTATTTTCTCAAAATTAACTTCTGAAAAAAAGAAAACTACTGATATAAAATGGCGAGGAAGGGAACAGTTTTAGTAATCGAAGGTTTAATAGGAGCTGGTAAATCAACTCTCGGTCTCTCGATCGAGAAGAAAAACCCTAAAGCTAAATACTTCCCGGAGCCCTTCGATGAGGATTTCTTAAGGTTATATCTCAAGGATATGAAGAAATATGGATTAGCCTTTCAATTATTCATCTTATCTAAACGGGGAGAACTCTATCGTCAAGCTCGTCAATTTGCTGATCAAGGTGGTCTGGCTATCGTTGACCGTTCGATGATGGGCGACGCCGCTTTCGCCTACGGAATGTTTTGTAACGGTATTTTTAACCGAGATGATTGGCAAATTTATCTCACCTTATGGAATAAGGAACTGGCTAGAATTGAAGAACCTGATATGACTCTTTTCTTAGAGGCTTCAGAAGATAAATTACTAAGCAGAATAAATCAACGGAATCGCGCTTCTGAGCCTAGTAAGTATACCAAAAAGTTTCTGATCCAGTTAAAGAATAATTATGATTACGTTTTCCGAGAATTAGATCCCCGTTCAATCGGTAAATTGATTAAGCTTAACTGGAATCATTTTGACCAGCAACTGATTCCGGATTTCGAACATTGACCGTTCTGGAGATAACGTTAATTAATAACGTCCCATTAAAAAGGGACGTTTCCTGATGAAGATTCCCAAGAAGATTATGCAAACCTGGAAAACGAAACAGGTACCAGAACAATGGTTGGAATCACCTCACCAAATTAAGATTTGGCATCCCGACTGGGAATACACTCTAATGAGTGACCTGGATAATTTAGCTTTCGTAGAAAAACATTTCCCAGAATATCTCGAGATGTATCTCGGGTTTGAGCATAATATTCAACGAGCTGACGTGATTCGATATATGTGGTTGTACATTGAAGGAGGAGTTTATTTAGACCTGGATCTGATTCCTAATTATAACTTTGAAACTATTTTAGAGGACAAGAAAGATATCATTTTAATTCGAGGTGCTCTAGGGAATAAGCAATTGACTAACTTCTTTATGGCTAGTCGGCCAGGTCATCCTTTCTGGTTATATTTGCTTTCTGAGATTAAGAGAATAAGTCAGGAAGGAACCTGGTGGAATCATCTTAATTACCTTCAAGTTTTGATGACCACCGGACCGTGGGTTGTCGATCAAACGGCTAAAAAATATCAAGTTGATTACTCTGATTTGTCAGAACACACGGTGCTTGATCGAACTGTCTGTCAGATCGAACAATCAGAATTCTGTAGGTATCAAGAACTCCCTGAAGTTCCTTTATTCAATCAAGCAAGAGGAAGTAGTTGGGTTAATAATACTGTGACTAACGTTTGGACTTCTATGTATTGTGTCTGGTGGTTAAAATGGATTTGGTTACTGGTCATTATCGTGATCATCTTAAGGTTGATTTTAGTCTTTAAAAATAATAATGCCGACTGCTATTATTGTCGGCTTCGGTTACAACAAAACCGACAAGAAAATATCATCAACCATCATCGATATCTACAAGTCTGTTAGTTATTTCAAATCGTTAGATTTCAATGTCGAAATAATTACTGATCTTAACCATACTTATCTATTCAGTAATTGTTCTCGGCTGCTTCTTCTTAAAGTGATCGATGAAGATTTCTACGATTTCGTCATTTCTCGACGATACCAAATCGGTAAACTAGTTAAGGATAAGAAAAGTTTCGAGCATGCTTTGACATCTATTAAAATTAAAGATAATAAGGTGGTTTTTTATTACACCGGTCATGGAGTTCCTTCCTCGTTAGTTCTACCTGATTTAACTGAATATTATTATCATCATCTACAGAGTCATCTCGAAAAATTGGTTTCTCAAGAAATGGTTGCTCACTTCTTCTATATCATGGATTGTTGTCATTGCAACGCGATGATGTTACCGTTTAAATTCGATCTAGCTAAACAAGATTTTAAATTGAAGGGTAAATATCACGATCGAAGTACTTCCGACACTACAATTATTAGTTCTAGCTCTAAGAAGGATTTAAGCTATAGTTACTGTTCCGGATCTTCCTTTACCAACTACTTTTTCTCGTACCTTAAAAGTGATCAAGATTACGACTTCGTTTCTTTGTTGAAATTTCTTCGTCTAGAGAACAGTAACAAAGCTCAAGTTTACACTAATACTCTTAAATTGGCTATTCCTTCCTGGGTGGTTAATCGGGTTATCGAAATATATTACCAGGGTTCATTCTTCAGTGTGACTTCTGGTGTGAATGGGATCGATACCTGGCAAGAAGAAAAAACGACCACCAGCTGAAGTTAATGACAAGTCTAAACACGACAAGTCTGAACACGAAGGGTCTGAACACGACAAGTCTGAACATGAAGGGTCCGAAGAAATTAGTTCTTTTCCGGTGATGAAAATAGTTAATCAGGAGTCAGAATCTAGCGATACCACTACCACCGATTCTGACGACAGCGAGCTCGACGATTTTATGGTTCATATCGGTGAACCCGATTATGTCGCACTTAATTCAGTAGATTGGGAAAAAATAAAAGACTTTCCTAATCCAGGATTACAATTTGGGTTAAGAGTAGTTGATGGTGGTGTTTACAACGGAACCACTGTCACAATAGCTTTTATGTCTCACTACGGTAGCACTATGGTTCCGGTTATCGACGTCATCAAATTAAATAAAGTAGAAGCACCTGGTAACAGAGGTGCTTCTTTCGTCGAAAGAAAAGCCGCTCGTCTGGTGACTAAATATACTAAAGCTTTCCTGATGGAACATGGTCCATTACGAGGTTACATCTCGTATCGTGATCCACATTCCCGTAGATTAATTGGTGAAATATATTACCACACTAAAGACGGAATTGGAGAATTAAGTAGACATTTAGTTGGTTCAGGATTGGCTAAGAAAAGGAAAGACGGAAAACCTCAATGGACTAAAGAGGAATGTCGTCAAATAGTTGACATGTTAAAGATCTTAGAAAATTACTAACTTGACCGAACATTCAATAATGTTCGATGTTAAGTCTTTGCCCATTGATAAATATCTTGATCCTCCGGTCCCCCACCAGTGAAAGCCTGGCCGGTTTCAAAAGGATCAAGTAATTCTAGGATAGTCTTCTGGAGCATCGTCTTATCATTCATTTTAGCTACTCGAAAAACTTCTTTCTCATAAAGAAAGCTTTCTCGGGATAACAAAAAGACGGTTTCATCTCTCACGGGATTATAAATAATTTTAGAAGGATTAATTTTACCATGAACAATTAAGCAACGGTGTAACTTACTGATAACTGAAATTAAGAATTCAACGATACCACTCAAAATCTTTTTAACCGTCGTCGTTAATCTTATTTTACCTTCCCGGAGATCATTCAAAATCTTATTGAGTGAAATTCCCTTGAAATAAGGAATGAGGACGAAGGGACCTCGGAGATCAGTCCAAGCTTCGATTTCTTGATCTGTCAAAATTTCACGATCGCTGATCGATGGTAATAAAAATTTTTGTTGTACTAGTTGGTAAATTTCGCGGTAACGTTGATTAAAATTAATATCAAAACGATGAGAGTTCTTTAAATAAAAAGAATCACGTGACACCATCGAGGATGGCAGCGAGATGTAGTGAACCAATCGGTGGAAGCTGGTATTACAAGTTAAAAGACGAACAAGGATTATTTCAAAATTGTCGGACTAGTTTAATTAATAAGATGATAATCTATCGAATCGAGCGCTACACCATAAAAAGAGAAGAGAAGATGATTCGTAAGTATGCTTTATTTAAGACACATCTTGATTTTTATCTTTTTTACCGGTCTTTGCGGAGTAAAGAATTTCATGAGATAATTGTCGGTGATTCACCACAAAAGAGTCGTTTCGATATCGATCTCAAAAGATCTGAATTACCGATCGGTGCTGATCTGATTTCGTATGGCAACACAATAGTTACTCGTTTACTCGAAGCGACCGCTCAAATATTATCTCAAGAATATCAATTGAAACTAGCGGCTGACGAAATTATTGTTTGTCAAAGTCATGGCCCTGATAAGTTCAGTGTTCATATTATTCTTAACTTGTATCATAATTCTAATCAAGAAGCTAAACATTTCTTTTGGCAAGTTATCAAGAGCTGCCCGGAGTTAAGTAAAGCTACCGAAAAAGGAATCATAGATCAAGCTGTTTACAACAGTTTGGGTTCATTAAGGATTATTGGATCAAGTAAAGCAGGGGTTCGAGTTAAGAAGCTTAGTCAATCGTTTAACTTTCGAGGTAAAATTGTTGAACAAAGCGAAGGAAGTAGTGCGATAGCTCGCAAGGAATCTTTTCTCAAAACGTTAGTGACTTACACCCGGAATAGTCGTTATATCCCAGTTAAACTACCAAAGATCGAAAAGAAGAACGTGATTCCTAAGGTAACTGATCGCTTAATTAAACGAGCTTTGATTGCTATCGAAGACGATCAAAGTGTTGAGGTAGAAGATATTAGAGACAATATCATTGTTCTTAAAAGAATTGCTGCTAGTTATTGTTATGTTTGTAAGAGGATCCATGAACATCAAAATCCGTATCTATTAGTTAAACAAGATGGGTTAACTCTGATGTATTGTCGAAGAAATAAGAAAGGTTTAGTTTTACTAAATTCGATACCCGACGACAGTGACACCGACGACAGTGACTCCGACGACAGTGACTCCGACGACAGTGACTCCGACGACAGTGACTCCGACGACAGTGACTCCGACGACAGTGACTCCGACGGGAAAGAAGTATT
>Ga0102929_1000569_pt1 | contig 21703 bp, 19 predicted proteins | sample SalPonR1_B_D2_MG_FD_78510 | JGI IMG/M metagenome (GOLD analysis project Ga0102929, IMG submission 78510) | Salt pond soil microbial communities from South San Francisco under conditions of wetland restoration - Salt Pond MetaG R1_B_D2_MG | ecosystem: Environmental > Aquatic > Marine > Intertidal... | reverse complement strand
CGGCGATGCGGCCGCGAACGCCCGGCTCGCGAAGCTCGGACTGCGGCGGCTGTTCCTGCATGCCCAGTCCATCGCCTTTGCGGATGCCAAGGGCAACGATCGGCTGTTCACCACACCGCTGCCCGACGAACTGGATGCCGTGCTGGCCCGTCTCGGCGAGCGCCGCAGCTAGCGGCCGTTCACAGCAGGGGGATGCCGAGACCCTCCAGGGTGCGGGCGAGCCAGATCAGGGGCAGGCCGACGAGGCCGGTGGGATCCTGGCTCTCGATGCGCTCGAACAGGATGACGCCGCCGCCCTCGGCCTTGAAGCCGCCGGCGCAGTCCCAGGGCTGGTCCCGGTCCACGTAATGCTCGGCAAGCTCGCGTCCGAAATGTCGGAATCGTACCTCGGTGACGTCGGTGTGCACCCGCTCTGCGCCGTCGGTGCCGATGACGCAGACCGACGTGAGAAAGCGCATGGGCAGGCCGCGGGCGGCGAGCAGCTGCGCCACCGCTGCTTCCCGGCTGCCCGGCTTGCCGCAGAGCCTGCCTTCCAGCACCGCCACCTGGTCGGAGCCGATCACCGTGGCATGCGGATGACGGGCCGAGACGACGGCCGCCTTCGCGCGGGCGAGGCGCAGCGACAGGGCGGGGGGCGCCTCGCCCGGCTGCCGCGCCTCGTCCGCGTCGGGAGATACGGTCTCGAAGCGGCTCAGGATGCGTGCCAGCAGGGCGCGCCGGTAGGCCGATGAGGAGGCGAGGATGACCTCGTTCGGTTCGGGGTTTTGCATGCTCGATCAGTCACCTGTGCAGTCACCTGCGCGGGTGGCGCGGACGGCCTCCCGCCGTTGTTCGGCTTTTGACAGCAGATGCCTAGGCTCTTATCATCCGCCGGCTATGTCCAGCCCCGTGCTTCAGGCGATGCGCCCGGATGCGCTGGCGGCCCGACGCGAGGAAATCCGGGACGTCGTTCCGCTGGGCTCCACGGACCGTCTGGCGGACCTCGTCGGCGAGGCGCTGGCGCGTTGTGACGGCGAGGCGCCCGCAGACTGGGAGCGCCGGCCGCTGGCCGTCGAACTCGAGTTCGAGCGCCGGCGGGTGGAGGGCGGACAGCCGGTACCGGCTGTCACCGGACAGGCCCGGGTCGCGCTGCCGCTGGTCTGCGAGCGATGCCTGGGACTGATGGATCTGGCGCTGCAGGCCGATATCGCGTTCCTGCTGCCGGACGAGGACATGAGCTACGAGGCGTTGCCGGGCTACGAGGTCTGGCCGGTGGAAGGACGGGGCGTGCGGCTGCTCGACCTGGTGGAAGAAGAGTTGCTGCTTGCGCTGCCGCTGGCACTGATGCACGAGGACCGCTCGCGCTGCCGGCCGGTCACCGAGCACTTCGGCGCAGCCGGGGCCGGTGAGGAGTCGGAGACCCAGCGACCTTTCGGCGCACTGAGAGCGCTGATGAGAGAGGAAGAGGAACAGGACGAGTGACCCGGCATGCCGGGCGCTGCGATGGATGAGCAACCGATCCCGCATGGCGCTCGATGGGCTGTCGGCGGGACACTTTTGGAGATCGGAAAAATGGCAGTTCAGAAAAGCCGCAAGACGCCTTCCCGGCGTGGCATGCGCCGCGCCCACGACGCCCTCGAGGGGCAGACCCTGTCGGTGGAGCCCACCACCGGCGAGACCCACCTGCGCCATCACGTCAGCCCGGACGGCTTCTATCGTGGCCGCCAGGTCGTGAAGCCCAAGCTCGTGGACGAGCAGGACTGAACCCTGCCTGAGCCGGCCCGTGCCGGCTCGCCACAGTCATGCAGGCCGTCGAGTTCACCATCGCCCTGGATGCCATGAGCGGGGATCTCGGTCCCGGCGTCGTGGTGGCAGCGGCCCGCCGGGCGCTGCGGCGCCATCCCCGCCTCGGCGTCATCGTGGTGGGCGACGAAGCCGTTCTCGGTCCCCTGACCGCCGGCGGCGATGCAGGCGGCCGGCTACTCGTGCGCCACGCCGCCGAGGTGGTGACGATGAACGACGCGCCGGTCGACGCGCTGCGGCGCAAGAAGCAGTCGTCCATGCGCGTGGCCATAGACCTCGTGAAACAGGGCGAAGCGCAGGCTTGCGTGAGCGCCGGTAATACCGGCGCGCTCATGGCCATCGCCAAGTTCGTGCTGAAAACCGTGGCCGGCATCGACCGGCCGGCGATCCTGGCAGAGATGCCTGCCCGGGGAGGCTCGGTGCACATGCTCGACCTCGGCGCCAATGCCGACTGCACCGCGGAGCAGCTGTTCCAGTTCGCGATGATGGGTTCGGTCGTCACCGCCGACGTGCGCAGACTGGACAACCCCCGCGTAGCGCTGCTGAACATCGGCGAGGAAGAGATCAAGGGCGATCAGACCGTGAAGGCCGCGGCCGCGCTGCTCACGGCCAGCGGCCTCAACTACGTCGGCTACGTCGAGGGCAACGACATCATATCCGGCAAGACCGACGTCGTGGTCACGGACGGCTTCACGGGCAACGTGGCATTGAAGACCATGGAGGGCACGGCGGGATTCATCTCCGAGATGCTCAAGGCGGCCTTCACCGAGAACTGGCTGTCCCGGCTGCAGGCGCTGGCGGCGCGGGGCGTGCTCGGCCGGCTGCGCGCACGCCTGGACGCGAGGCAATATAATGGCGCGAGTCTGGTCGGCCTCACCGGCATCGTCGTGAAAAGCCACGGCAGTGCCGACGAGCTGGCCTTCCTGCACGCCATCGAGACGGCGGTGGTCGAAGTCGAGCACGACGTGCCGTCCCAGATCGGACGCCTGCTGCAACGGGAAGCTGCATGAATTACTCGCGCATCGAGGGTACCGGTCGCTGCCTGCCGGACCGGATCCTCACCAACGCCGATCTGGAGAAGATGGTGGATACCACGGACGAGTGGATCCGCACCCGCACCGGCATCGAGCGGCGCCACCTCGCCGCCGACGGACAGTACACCAGCGACCTCGCGGTGGGCGCGGCGCGGGAGGCCATGGCGGCCGCCGGCGTCGGCCCCGCCGACATCGATTTCATCGTGGTCGGCACCACGACGCCGGACCGGGTCTTTCCCAACGTGGGCTGTCTCGTGCAGGAGAAGCTCGGCATCCACGACTGTGCCGCATTCAGCATCGAGGCGGCGTGCACCGGTTTCCTCTATGCGCTCAGCGTGGCCGACAAGTACGTGCGCACCGGCGCGGCCGGCTGCGCGCTGGTGATCGGCGCCGAGACCCTGTCCAGGATCACCGACTGGGACGACCGTCAGACCTGCGTGCTGTTCGGCGACGGCGCCGGCGCGGTGGTGCTGAAACCCGCCGACGAGCCCGGTGTGGTCTCCACCCACCTCGGCGCGGACGGCCAGTACAAGGACCTGCTGTTCTACCCGGCCGGCCCGTCGGAGAAGCTGGACGACATGCTGCGCAGCGAGGCGGCGATCCACATGCGCGGCAACGAGGTCTTCAAGGTCGCGGTGAAGACCCTGGGCAACATCGTCGACGAGACGCTGGCGGAGAACCGCCTGGCGAAGAGCGACATCGACTGGCTCATCCCCCATCAGGCGAACATCCGCATCATCCAGGCGACCGCGAAGCGCCTGGAGATGCCCATGGAGCGGGTGGTGCTCACCGTGCAGGACCACGGCAACACATCGGCCGCCTCGGTACCGATGGCCCTGGACGTGGCCGTCCGCGACGGCCGCATCAGCCGGGGTCAGACGCTGCTGCTGGAAGCGTTCGGCGGCGGTTTCACCTGGGGTTCCGCACTCATCCGCTACTGAGCGCCGGCCTGCCGTCCGGCGGGCTCTTTGGCAGAGCGGCGCGGGTATCGCCGCCGTCTCCCGGTCGCGGCGCGTGCGCCCCGCCTGGCCTGGCGGAACTGCTCGAGGTCGCGGTCGCTGATCGACAGACTGATCTTCATGCTCATCGTGCGTGGCTCGCGGCGGCCGGAGGTGGACGAAAGACAGGTGAGTCCTGCGCGACGGTCAACGGCCGCCCCGTCGACCGGCCGCGGGATATCTGGGAGAATCCCGAAACGGCGCCGCAGGCGGCGCAGAGGAGATATCCGCTTGATCAGGACGGTTGCAGGCAGGCTGGCCCTGGCGATGGCCGGGGTGCTGGTCGTCGCGTCGGCGCGGGGCGAGGTGTTCGACCTGCCGGATAACGGCGATACCGTCGTCGGCCGGGTGATCACCGTCCAGTCCCGGGAATGGGATACCCTGCTCGACATCGCCCGCCGGCACGGCCTCGGCTACCACGACATCGTGCGCGCCAACCCCGACGTGGACCCCTGGCTGCCGGGCGACGGCACCGAGGTGGTGCTGCCCGCCCGGTTCATCCTGCCGGACGTGCCCCGGGAAGGCGTCGTTCTGAATCTGCCCGAATACCGCATGTACTACTTCCCGCCTGCTGAGGCCGACGGCACGCGGACGGTGATGACCTTCCCGATCAGTATCGGTCGCATGGACTGGGAGACGCCGCTGGGACTGACGCGGGTCACCCGCAAGGCGAAGGACCCGGCCTGGTATCCCCCCGAATCCGTGCGTCAGGAACACCTGGCGGACGGCCGCCCGCCGCTGCCGCGTGTGGTGCCGCCGGGGCCGGACAATCCGCTGGGGCGGTTCGCCATACGGCTCGCCATCCCCGGTTATCTCATACACGGCACGAATCGCCCGGCCGGCGTCGGCATGCGCGTGACCCACGGCTGCATCCGCATGTTCCCGGAGGACATCGAATTCGCGTTCGGGCACATCCCCGTGGGCACGCCGGTGCGCATCATCGACGAGCCCTACAAGTTCGGCTGGTACGGCGGACAGCTGCTCATGGAAGCCCACGAGCCGCTGGAGAACGCGGCTGAGGAGGGTGCCGAGGCCGGCGTCAGCGCCCTGACCCGGCTGACCGAACTCTACGTGGCGGCCACCGGCGAGCGGCGCATCGAGGTGAACTGGGACCGGGTGGAGGCGCTGCATCGCGCCGCCGACGGCGTACCGCGCCGGGTGGACGCGGCCGGCGACGGCAGCGAGACGCTGGTGGCCGACCGCGAATAGCGGACAAAAAAACGCCGCGACGAGCGCGGCGTTGAAGAGTCTCTGAATCCGCGAATTATTTGGACATCGATTTCTGGAACATCCGCTCCAGGCGTTCGCGGTTCGCATCGCAGCAGTTCTCCGCGCCCTGTGCGGCAGACAGTGCCTGGCTGGCAGTGCTCTGGGCGCTGGAAGCCATCTGGCTGGCACGGTCCGCGGCGGAACGTGCGGCGTCGGCGGCCGACTTGGCAGCGGCGGCATCGGCGGCAGCGCGTTCGGCGGTCGCCTGCACTTCGTCCAGAGCGGTCTGGTTGGCACAACCGGTGACCAGCAGCATCGTGGCTGCGACGGCGCCGATTTTCGTTGCGATTCTCTTCATGTGCTTTTCCCCTGTTGGAGGCATTAAAAACACGCGTATTATTTATTAAACGCGGTCAGTGTTCAACGTAATACCGGTAAACAAGCGAGGTTTTTTGCCGAGGTATTCGATTTGTCTGCCTTTTGCGACAGGGCTCCCGTGCTGTGGGTCACCGTTGGCGGAGCAGCCGCCGGGCTTCGTCTTCCAGCAGGGCGAGGTCGCGTTCCAGTGAATCGCGTTCGCGTTGCAGATCGCGGAAGCGGTAATAAGCGGAGCGGCGCTGCTCTTCGCTGAGATCCTGACGCTGGAGGTCGAAGTCCAGCTGACGCAGTGCGCGCTCCGTCTCGTCCAGTTCCTCCTCCAGCCGGTGGATGCGCCGGCCCACCTGATAACCCGTGTAGAAGTCCTCCTCGTAACCCGTCGGGCAGACGCCCTGATAGTTGCGCCCGGCGCGGCCGTGGGCGAGGCCGCCGGCGGGCGTGCAAAGCCGGTCCAGGCCGGCGAGGCGGCCGCGGGCGTAGGCGTCTTCGTCGGGGACGACACCGTACTCGGCGCAGGCCTCGCGGTGTTCCTCGATGCGTGCGGGCGGATAGCCGAGCGCACCGTCGCTCTCTCCCAGCGCCTCCCAGTCGGCCTGCCGGCATTGCGTTTCGGAGAGCGTGGCGCAGCCCGCGGCCAGGAGGGCGGCGGGCAACAGGCACAACAGAGGCTTGCGCCGGAACGAAAGCTGTATATAATCACAGTACATGGGCATGCATACAGGATAACACCATGGCCGATCTCACCCCACGACAGTCGCAGATTCTGAAACTCATCCAGGATTTCATCGCCGAGACGGGCATGCCGCCCACCCGGGCCGAGATCGCCGAGGAGCTGGGTTTCCGTTCCCCCAATGCCGCCGAGGAACACCTCCGGGCGCTGCAGCGCAAGGGAGTGCTGGAGCTGAGGCCCGGCACCTCCCGCGGTATCCAGCTGAAAGACTCCCTGCGCGAGCAGATGGGCCTGCCGCTGGTCGGGCGGGTGGCCGCCGGTCAGCCCATCCTGGCCGAGCAGAACATCGAGGCCCATTACCAGATCGACAAGAGCCTGTTCCGGCCGAAACCCCATTACCTGCTGCGGGTGCAGGGCATGAGCATGAAGGACGTGGGCATCCTGGACGGGGACCTGGTGGCCGTGCACCGCACACCGGAGGTCCGGAGCCGGCAGATCGTGGTGGCCCGCCTGGAGGACGAGGTGACCGTGAAGCGCTACCGCCAGGAAGGCACGCTGGTCTGGCTGATGCCGGAGAACAGCGAGTTCGCCCCGATACGGGTGGATCTCGCTCACCAGCCGCTGGTCATCGAAGGGGTGGTGGTCGGGGTCATCCGCGACGGCATGCCGGTGCACTGACGCGTATCCCGTGGACGAAGCCCTGGAACAGTTACTCGGCAGCTACCGGCTCTGGCGCGGCAGCGAGGGCGCCGTGCGGGAGGGCGAGGCCGGCCGGGTGGCGGCCACCGGTTACGGCAAACTCGACGCCTGTCTGCCCGGCGGCGGCTGGCCGCTCGCCTCGCTCACCGAGGCCCTGTCCGCCACCTGCGGTATCGGCGAGCTGCGCTTGTTCATGCCGGCGCTCTCCGCGCTGTGCCGGCAGCGTGAGGGGTGGGTGGTGTGGATCGCGCCGCCCCACGTACCCTATGCGCCGGCGCTGATGCAGTGGGGGCTGGAAGTCTCCCGGATACTGCTGATCCATCCCGCCCGCGACCAGGAGGCGCTCTGGGCGATGGAGCAGGCGTTGTCGTCGGCCACCTGCGTCGCCGTGCTCGCCTGGATCAACCGCATGGACGAGCGCACCAGCCGGCGGCTGCAGCTGGCCGCCGGCAGGGGCGAGAGCTGGGCCATCGCCTTTCGCCCGGCCGCAGCGCGGCGGGAAGCCTCCGCTGCCGCGCTACGGCTGATGCTGCGTCCCGGCAGCAACGGCACGGACGTGGACCTGTTCAAGGTGCGGGGGGCGCGGCCCGCGCTGGTGAGCGACTATGACGACCGTGACGGCGGTTCTCCGCTGCCGCTGGTGCGTTCGCCGGAGGAGAGCCGGGCGCCAGGCATCGGTGGACGTGCCGGGTCGGGCTGACGACGTGGCCGCGCCCTCATGGTATTGCCGTCCCGTCCCGTCCCTCCGTCAGAAGGGCAGTCCCCGGTCCTCCGCCCCGGCCGGGGGCGCGTAGCGGCCATTCGCCGACCTGCACGGCAGCAGCCGCTGCCCCTCGCCGGCGGGGAGCCGCCGGCGGAAGATCCGTCTCCGGCTCATGCGCGGCAGCGCCGCTCGCAACTCTGGCTGTGTGTCCGCCTGCCCCGGATCGCTTTCGAGGCGCTGGGCGAAACACCGGTTTCCGCCGGGCCGCTGGCGATCATGGCGGAGGAAGGCGGGCAGACTCTCGTCCATCTCCCCAACCGGCCTGCCGCGACGGCCGGCGTCAGGCCCGGACAGAGGCTGAGCGCGGCCCTGGCGTTGGCGCCGGAGCTCGCCACACTGTCCCGGCGACCGCGGCGCGAGCGGATTCTGCTGGAATCCCTGGCCGACTGGGCGGGGCGCTTCAGTCCGCTGGTCAGCCCGGAGGCGCCGGATGCGCTGCTGCTGGAGGTGCAGGGCAGCCTCCGACTGTTCCGCGGGCTGGACCGTCTCTGCCGGCTGGTTTCCGAGGGGCTGCGGCAGCGGGGCCATCGGGCGCAGGTCTGCGTGGCGCCTACGCCGCTGGCGGCGCTCTGGCTTGCGCGGGGTGCCGGCGGCCGGGTGGAGGCGATGCCGGAGTTGCCGCGTCATCTCAATCCGCTGGATCTGGGGGTCACGGGGTGGCCGGCAGCGGTGTTGAAGGGGCTCGCGGGCATCGGCGTGACCACCGTCGGCGAGTGCCGCCGGCTGCCTCGTGAGGGTTTCGCCCGGCGTTTCGGCGCGGCCCGGCTGCAGGCGCTGGACCGGGCCTTCGGCCGCCTGCCGGATCCGCGACCCCGCCACACGGGTCCGCCGCGATTCCGCGAGCAGGTCGACCTCGGTGAGGAGACCCGGGACGAGGCGCTGCTCGCGGCCGGTTGCTCGCGCCTGCTGGCCTCCCTGGAAGACTTCCTGCTGCGCCATCAGCGGGCTGCACGGCGCCTGCGGTTCCGTTTCTTTCATCTGCGTGGCGAGGCGACGCCGCTCACCCTGGGTTTCAGCGATGCCGGCTGCGACGTGGAGCACTGGCGGGGCCTGCTCGGCATTCGCCTGGAGCGACTGAGCCTGCCGGCGCCGGTGATCGCTGTGGAACTCGCCACGGGGCGGCTGGAACGCCGGGAAGGCGAGACGACTGCCCTGCCGCTGGCGGCCGGCCGGGCCGCCCGGCCTGACGGCGGGCTGCCCCGGCTGGTGGAGAGCCTGCGTGCCCGGCTGGGCGAGCACGCCGTCCGGGGTCTGCGCAGCCTCGCGGAGCACCGGCCACAGCAGGTCTGGGACGAGGTCGACCCCCTGGAAGGCGGCGGTTGCGCGGGCCTGTCGCCCTGGAACCGGGTGCAGGAGGTAGCCGCGGCGGGTGAGGAGCAGGGCGGCAGCCTGTTACTCGAGCGTCCGTTATGGATACTGGTCCGGCCCCAGCGTCTTGCCGTGCACGGTGAAGCTCCCTGCCACGACGGCCCGCTGCAGCTCGTGGACGGACCGGAGCGCATCGAGAGCGGCTGGTGGGACGGTGCGGACACGGCCCGGGATTACTACGTCGCCGAGACGGGCGCCGGCGCGCGTCTCTGGATCTACCGGGATCGCCGTGCGCCGGCCGGGTGGTATCTGCAGGGCATCTTCGGCTGAGATGGCGCCCTGCTACGCCGAGCTGCACGCCGTCAGCAATTTCACCTTCCTGCGCGGCGCCTCCCACCCGGAGGAGCTGGTGGAACGGGCGGACGCGCTCGGCTATAGCGCCCTGGCGCTCACCGACGAGTGCTCGGTGGCCGGTGTGGTTCGCGCCCACGGTGCCGCCCGGGATCGGCGTCTCAGGCTCATCGTCGGTGCCGAGTTCCGCCTCGCCGACGGCCCGGAGCTGGTGGTGCTGGCCGCCGGGCGCCGTGGCTATGCGCGGCTATGCCGGCTCATCACCCGCGGCAGGCGCAACGCGCAGAAGGGCGCCTACCGGCTGCACCGCGAAGATCTGGAAGACGGCCTGCCGGACTGCCTGGTGCTGTGGCTGCCGGGCCGGGATCTTGCCGGCAGCGGTCACGGGGGCTGGTTCGCCGGCCTGTTCCCGGGCCGCTGCTGGATCGCCGCGGAACTCGCCGCCGACGGGCTCGACCGGCCCCGTCTGGACGGGCTCGGCCGGCTCGCCCGGCGCACGGACCTGCCGCTGGTGGCGGCCGGCGACGTACACATGCACCGGCGTGGCCGGCGGGCCTTGCAGGATACGCTTACGGCCATCCGCCTGAAGATGCCGGTGCACGAGGCGGGCTACTCCCTGCACCCGAACGGCGAGCGCCACCTGCGCTCGCCGGAGCGACTCGCGGAACTCTATCCGCCGGCGCTGCTCGACGAGACGATGGCGGTGGCGGAGCGCGTCGACTTCTCCCTGGACGAACTGGCCTATGAATACCCGCGGGAACTGGTGCCGTCGGACCACACCGCCGCGAGCTGGCTCGCGCATCTCACCGACGAGGGCATGGCCCGGCGCTGGCCGCACGGCGCGCCACGCAAGGTGCGCGAACTGGTGCGGCACGAACTCGCCCTCATCGCCGACCTGGCCTACGAACCCTATTTCCTGACGGTCCACGACATCGTCGCCTGGGCGCGGGGCCGGGGCATCCTGTGCCAGGGCCGGGGCTCCGCCGCCAATTCCGCCGTCTGCTTCTGCCTCGGCATCACGGAGGTGGACCCGGGGCGGATGTCCATGCTGGTGGAGCGGTTCATCTCGAAGGAACGCGACGAGCCACCGGATATCGACGTGGACTTCGAGCACGAGCGCCGCGAGGAGGTGATCCAGTACCTCTACGAAAAGTACGGCCGCGACCACGCGGCGCTGGCGGCCACCGTGATCACCTACCGGCCGCGGAGCGCGATGCGTGACGTGGGCAAGGCCCTGGGGCTCACCTCGCTGCAGACCGACCGTCTGGCCCGGTCGATGCAATGGTGGGACGGCAGCCACGTCGATCCCGAGCGGGCCCGCGAGGCCGGTCTCGACCCGGACAGCCCGGTCATGCGCCGGCTGCTCACCCTGGTAGGGGAACTGGTCGGCTTTCCGCGGCATCTGTCCCAGCACGTGGGCGGCTTCGTGATCTCGGACGGCCCGCTGGAGGAACTCGTGCCCGTGGAGAATGCCGCCATGGAAGGGCGCACCGTCATCCAGTGGGAGAAGGACGACCTGGAGGAGCTGGGGCTGCTGAAGGTGGACGTGCTGGGCCTCGGCATGCTGACGGCGATCCGCCGTTGCTTCGACCTCGTGCGCGACTTCGACGGCCGCGAGCTGGACCTGGCCGGCGTGCCGGCGGAAGACCCGGCGGTCTACGACATGATCTCGGCGGCGGATACCATGGGAGTCTTCCAGATCGAGTCCCGCGCCCAGATGGCCATGCTGCCGCGGCTGCGGCCCCGCTGCTATTACGACCTGGTCATCGAGGTGGCCATCATCCGCCCGGGCCCCATCCAGGGCGACATGGTGCATCCGTATCTGCGCCGGCGCAGCGGCGAGGAGGTGGTGAGCTATCCCAGCGAGGAGGTCCGCGGGGTGCTGGAGCGCACCCTGGGCGTTCCCATCTTCCAGGAGCAGGTGATGGAGCTGGCCGTAGTGGCGGCCGGTTTCACGCCCGGCGAGGCGGACCGGCTGCGCCGGGCGATGGCCGCCTGGAAGCGCCGCGGCGGGCTCGGCCCCTTCGAGGACAAGCTCAAGGCCGGTATGCGGGCGCGGGGCTACAGCGAGCATTTCGCCGAGCAGATCTTCAACCAGATACAGGGCTTCGGCGAGTACGGCTTCCCGGAGTCCCACTCGGCGAGCTTCGCGCTGCTGGTCTACGTCTCCGCCTGGTTGAAATGCCACGAGCCGGCGGCCTTCCTGTGCGCACTGCTGAACAGCCAGCCGATGGGTTTCTATGCGCCGTCCCAGCTGGTGCAGGACGCCGTGCGCCACGGCGTGGAGGTACGCCCGGTGGACGTGAACGCAAGCCGGGAGGAGTCGTCGCTGGAGCGGCGAGCGGACGGGGCGGCGGCGGTGCGGCTCGGCCTGGACCGGGTCAAGGGCCTCGCCGTGGCAGCGGCCGGGGCACTGGTGGCGGCGCGGGAGAGCGCCGGCGGGTATCACTCGGTGCAGGATCTTGCCGAACGAGCGGACCTGGACCGCGCGGCCCTGTCCGCCCTGGCCGCGGCCGGTGCGCTGACCGGTCTCGCCGGTCATCGTTTCCGGGCCCGCTGGGACGTGGCCGGTGTCGAGGCGCCGGAAGGGCTGTTCCGCTCGATGACCCGCTACGAGGCCTTGCCGCTGCTGGGACGGCCGACGGAGGGGCAGGACATCCGTGCCGACTACGAGAGCCTCGGCCTGACCCTGGGCCGCCATCCCATGGCCCTGCTGAGGGAACGGTTCCGCCGCCGGCGCTACATCACGGCCGCGGAACTCCCGGCAGCCGGCAACGGGGCGCGGGTGCGGGTGGCCGGGCTGGTAGTGACCCGCCAGCGGCCGGGAAGTGCCAGCGGGGTCACGTTCGTCACCCTCGAGGACGAGACCGGTCAGGTCAATCTGGTGGTCTGGAAGGCGACCGCAGAGGCGCAGCGGCGGGCACTGCTATCGGCGCGGCTGATGGGAGTGGATGGCGAGGTGCAGACCGAGGGAGAGGTGATCCATGTCGTCGCCAGGCGGCTGACGGAGCATAACGGGCTGCTGGGGAGCCTCGCCCTGCGCTCGCGGGACTTCCACTGACCATCCGGGAGGGGGTGGCGGGCCGGGCGGTGTACGTCAGTCGTCGAAGTCCCAGTCGTCGACGTCGCGCAGCGCGCGCTCGAAGCGCTTCTGCTCCATCAGCTCCTCCAGCCGCCGGCGCGCCGCGAAACTGCCGGTTTCTTTCGACTGCGCGCCCTCGAATTCGGCCACCAGCTGTTCGACATTGATCTCGACGGACAACTCCCCGACGTTGTCCTCTTCACTGTCGTCTGCGGACAGATCCGCATCCTCCATGTCCTCGTCCTCGAAGTCGTCATCCACGTCGAGTGGGTCTTCCCTTTCCACCTGCATCAACGTCTCATCCATGGGAGCGCCCCCGCACCGGCTCGTGTCAGAGAGTTTATGTCACGTTCGGCGCATGTATAGCCCGAATCAGGGGTTCAGCGCAACAGGGTATACCGCAGTTTTTACAAAAGTCCTAAGTTTATGTATTTATGCGGAAATTTTGTTACTGAATCAGGTTGTTGATCTGGAAGATAGGCAGCAGGATGGCCAGCACGATGGTCAGCACGACGCCCCCCATGAAGACGATCAGCAGCGGCTCCAGGATGCCCATCAGCGTGGTGATGAGCCCGTCCATCTCGCGTTCCTGATTGTCGGCGGCGCGGCCGAGCATCTGCTCCAGCTGTCCGCTGGACTCACCGCTGGAGATGAGGTGGATGGTCATGGGCGGGAACAGGCGGCTGGCCGCCAGCGAGCGCGAGATGGCGCCGCCCTCGCGCACCCGCAACGAGGCCTCCTGCACCGCCTCGCGCATGGGGATGTTCATGATGACCTCGGCGGAGATCTTCAGCGCCTCCAGTACCGGCACGCCGCTGCCCGCGAGGATGCTCAGCGTGCGGGTGAAACGCGCGGTATTCACACCCCGCGTAATGCGCCCGACCAGGGGCAGCCGCAGCAGCAGCCGGTGATAGCGCCGTCGCGGGCCCTCAAGCTTCAGCAATCGCCAAACGCCGAAGGACAGCGCGGCCGTGCCGGTGATCAGCAGCCACCACCAGCCGCGCAGGAAGTCGCTCACGCCGATCAGCACCCGGGTGAGAATGGGCAGCTCCGCGCCCGTGGTCTCGAACACGCCGACCACCTGGGGCACCACGTAGGAGAGCATGAAGCCGATGATGCCGAAGGAAAGCAGGACCAGCACGATGGGATAGACCAGCGCGTTGGTGATGCGCTGGCGCAGGGCCTGACGGGTCTCGGTGTAGTCGGCGAGGCGCTCGAGGACGGCGTCCAGGTGCCCGGACTGCTCGCCGGCGGACACGGTGGCCCGGTAGATCTCGGGGAATGCCTGGGGAAACTCCTCCAGGCCGTCCGCCAGCGTGTGGCCTTCCATGACCCGCGCGCGCACGCCCAGCAGGATGCTCTGGGTACGCGGCTTCTCGGTCTGCTGGGCCACCGCCTGCAGAGTCTCCTCCAGCGGCATGCCCGAGTTCACCAGGGTGGCCAGCTGACGGGTGACCAGCGCCAGCTCGCTGGCGGAGAAGCCGCGCCTGAGTCCGATGGAGAGCTGGCGCGAGGACTCCTTCTCGGCGACTTCCGAGACCTCCAGCGGCACCAGCGCGCGCTCGCGCAGCAGCTGACGTACCTGCCGGGCGGTATCGCCCTCCAGGACGCCCTTTTTCTCCTTGCCCGCGCTGTCCAGCGCGACGTATTCGAAGGCTCCCACGTGACCGGTCCCGGAGGGCCTCAGTCGGCCCGCGTGACCCGGAGCACCTCCTCCAGGGTGGTGACGCCGGAGAGGACCTTGGTGCGGCCGTCGTCGCGGATGCTCGGACTGAGCGTCCGCGCGTACTTCTCCAGGTCATGCTCGCCGGCGCCGTCGTGGATCATGGTGCGCATGTGGTCGTCCACGGGTACCAGTTCGTAGATGCCGGTGCGCCCGCGGAAGCCGCCGTCTTCGACATCGCCGGCGCGGTAGATGTTGGGCGGGTTGTCCGGGTCGGCGTTCAGCACGCGGCATTCATACTCGCGCGCCGTGTAGGGCACCTTGGTGTCGTCGTCGAGCACCCGCACCAGGCGCTGTGCCAGCACGCCGATCAGGCTGGACGACAGCAGGAAGGGCTCCACACCCATGTCGCGCAGCCGCGTGACGGCGCCCACGGCAGTATTGGTGTGCAGGGTGGAGAGTACGAGATGGCCGGTGAGCGAGGCCTGCACCGCGATCTCGGCAGTCTCCAGGTCGCGGATCTCGCCCACCATCACCACGTCGGGGTCCTGGCGCAGGATGGCGCGCAGGCCTCTCGCAAAGGTCATCTCCACCTTCGTATTCACCTGGGTCTGGCCGATACCGTCGATGTAGTACTCGATGGGGTCTTCCACCGTCATGATGTTGCGGCTGTTGTCGTTGATGCGCTCCAGCGCCGCATACAGGGTGGTGGTCTTGCCCGAGCCGGTGGGGCCGGTGACCAGCAGGATGCCGTGGGGTTTATGGATGAGTTCGTCCATGGTGCGCTGGCCGGCCTGGTCCATGCCGAGCGAATTCAGGTCCAGACGGCCGGCCTGCTTGTCCAGCAGACGCATCACCACGCGCTCGCCGTGGCCCGAGGGGATGGTGGAGACGCGCACGTCGACCGCGCGGCCGGCGATGCGCAGCGAGATGCGGCCGTCCTGGGGCAGGCGCTTCTCGGCGATGTCCAGCTTCGACATGACCTTGATGCGCGAGGTGATCAGCGGAGCGACCGCGCGTCGTGTCTCCAGCATCTCGCGGAGCACGCCGTCAACGCGGAAGCGGATTACCAGGCGATTCTCGTAGGGCTCCACGTGGATGTCGGAGGCGTTCTCCTTGACTGCCTCGGTGAGCACCGCGTTGATGAGCCGGATGATCGGAGCATCGTCGTCGCTCTCCAGCAGGTCGGAAGGCTCCGGCAGCTCCTGGGCAACCTGGAAGAGATTCGTGTCCTCGCCCAGCCCCTCCATCATCTGCATGGCGTTGTTGCTGCCGCCCTCGTAGGCCTGCCGGAGCATGGCGTCGAAGGCCTCGGCGGTCACCCGGGTCAGTTTCAGCGGCACGCCGGCGTAGCGGCGGACTTCCGCGAGGCTGACCGGCGACACACCCACCCGGCAGATCACGTCGGCCCGGCCGTCGGCGTAGTCGCGGATCAGCACGCCGTGGCGCTTGGCGAAGGAGAAGGGCAGGCGCTTTTCCGGCAGCTCACCGATCTTCGGCGGCTCCGTGGCCGGTACCTCCTCGGCGAGCCTCAGCTCCGGGGTCTCGATCTGGCTCATTCGTCCGTTTCCTCCCCGGACATGATGTTGCCCGGGCGTTCGGCCGGCACGCTCGGCTCGTAGTTCTCGATCGGCGGCAGCGTCGGCCGTCCCTTGCCCGGCATCAGTCGGATGCGGCCCTCTTCCTGCTGCAGCTCGCGCATGTAGTTGTACTTCTCCTCGGTGGCCATGTGGGTCTGTGCCGGGTTCCTCAGGATGGAGGTCCGGATGAACACCATCAGATTGGCCTTGACCGTATTGGTCGACCGGGATCGGAAGAGGTTCCCCAGCACCGGGATGCTGCCGAGCACCGGCACCCGCTGGTCGCTTTCCCGGATGGTGTCGTCGATCAGTCCGCCCAGCACCAGGATGCCGCCGTTCTCCACGATCACCGAGGTGGAGATCTTGCGCTCCTGGGTCACCAGGTCCACGGCGCCGGTGGCGCCCTGGGCGATGCTCGAGATCTCCTGGTTGATCTTCAGCACGATGGATTCGCCCTCGCTGATCTGCGGCGTGATCTCGAGCTTCGTGCCCACGCTCTCCCGGTTGATGGTCTGGAACGGGTTCACCGCGCCGGTATTCGCCCCCGTGTTGGTGAACTGGCCGGTGAGGAAGGGGACTTCCTGGCCGACCTCGATGGAGGCCTCCTCGTTGTCCATGGTCACGATCGTGGGCGTCGAGATGATATTGGTGTCGGCATCGCCCTGCAGCGCTCGCAGCAGCGCGACGAAGCTGGTGCCGTTCTCCGATATGCGCCCCACGCCCAGCGTGATGCCGCTGCCGATGGCGGACAGGGCGTTGGCGCCGCCCGCGCCCTCGCCACCGCCTGCCGCGGCGCCCGCCAGCCCGAGGAGGTTGACGCCGGAGGACGGGAAGTTCTGGATGCCGATGGCGTTGTTGTCCTGGCTGCCGTCGACGGCCCATTCCACGCCCAGCTCGGCCGATTTGTCCGCCGTGATCTCGACGATGATCGCCTCCACCAGGACCTGGGCCCGGCGGATGTCCAGCTTGTCCACGACCGCCATGATGGCGCGCATGGCCTTCGGCGGCGCCGTGACGATGATCGCGTTGGTGAGCTCATCGGCCCAGATCTGCACCGGGCCGCCGGCAGCGCCTGCCAGACCGCCGCCCTGAGCGGCAGCCTGCCCACCCTGACCTCCCGCACCGGCACCGGTGAACTGGCTCTGCAGCTTGGAGGACAGTTCTTCGGCGTTGGCATAGCGCAGATAACGGACGCGGGTGTTGCCGCCGTCTTCCAGCGGCGTGTCCAGGTGGGCGATGAGCGTGCGCATCTTCAGCCGCTGGTTCTTCTCGCCGCTGATCAGCACGCTGTTGGTGCGGTCGTCGGCCACCAGCCCGATCTGGCCCGTGCCCTCGGTGCGCTGGGTCTGGGCAAGGGAGGTCAGTACCCGCACCACGTCACCGGCGGTGGCGTGTTCCAGTGGCACCACCTCGATGTCCTCGTCGCCGGCCTGGTCGATGCGCCCGATGATGCGCAGCAGGCGACGCACGTTGGCGGCCCGGTCGGAGATGATCAGCATGTTCGAGGGCGGGTGGGCGGCGAGGTGGCCGTACTGGGGAATCAGCGGCCGGAGTATCGGTACCAGCTGGGCAGCCGCGATGTTCTGCACCTCGATGATCTGGGTCACGATATCGTCGTTCGACGCGTCGCCGGCGTAGGACTCGGCTCCCGGTATCTGCCGGGCATTCGCATCCGGCAGGATCTTGACGACGTTGCCGCTCTGCACCGCCACGAATCCGTACACGTCCAGGATGGACAGGAAGGTCTCGTAGAAGGCGTCCGCCGACATCGGCGTGGACGAGAGCATGGTGACCTGGGCCTTCACCCGCGGGTCGACGATGAAGTTGCGGCCCGTGACGTCGCTCACCGCCTCGATGATCTGGCGGATGTCGGCGTCCTTGTAGTTCGGCGTGATCGTCGCGTTCTGGGCGACGGCCAGCCCGCAGACGGCGAGCAGGGCGGCCGCGAGGGATGCGCGCAGCAGCGCCGTCGGGGAATGGCGGGGGAGGCTGTTCTGGTTATGCATGTTCACTGCCGTCTTCATCTGCTTCCGTCATCACCGAGTCCCTCCAGCTGGCTGGTACTCAGCGTGAGCTGCTCGGACTGGCCGTTGCGTTCCACGGTGACCGTGATCTGGGTGGCGTCGCCGAGCATCCGGAACACCTCCATGCCGGTGCGCGGGTCGTTCATTGGCGTGCCGTTGATGGCGGTCACCAGGTCGCCGGGCCTGAGGCCGAGTGCGGCGAAGCTCCGGCGGTCCCGGCCCGGATAGACCCGATAGCCGCGCTGCTGGCCATCGGCGAAATAGGGTTGCGGACGGATGACGTCCATGAGCTGGACGGCATTATCCGTGATCATCTGCTGCACGCTGGTCTGACGCGATGCGCTCGACAGACGGGCCGAACTCGTCTGGCGGCTGCGCGTGACGGTCTGGCCCTCGGCTTCCCGGGGCAGTTTCAGTGCTTCCAGGGTACCCGCCCGGTTCAGTATCACCCGGTCGGCGTACACGGCGTGCAGGGTGGCACCGCCCGGGATGCTGTCGCGGATGGAATAGACCTTCTCCTCGCCGCGGCTGTCGGCGATGATGGCGAGCGAGTAGTCGGGGTCGTCGGCGGCCACCGTCCCCTTCAGGGTCAGGCTGAGCCGGGTCTCCGGCGCATCGTCGATCTCGGACTGCACCGGCGCCGGGGCGTCGGCGGAGGCCTCGCCGAACAGGTGGGCGTTGACGATGCCGGTCACGTCGATGCCGCTGACCCCGGTCCCGGGTGTCGAAGCGGGCGCCGCCGAGGCCGGCGGCGGAGCGACCACATCCTCCTCACCGGCAGGGATCAGCATCCAGAGCATCGAGGCGAGCTGCCAGCCGATGGCGACCACCAGCACGAGCGCGACCCATCGGGGCAGATGCCGGCCGGCAGCCGATACCGCTTCCGAAGGGCTCATGCTCTTCAGCTCCGCCAGTTTCATTTCCGCATTCATGGATTTCAGCGGTATCCCTGCGCCTGTTCGTCCCCGCCCGGAGAGCGTACGGCTCCGTCTAACGCACCGGAGGCATGATAAGGGTCAGCATACTACCGAACAAGGTGGTAACTACCTAAAAAAAAGGCGCAAACGCCCCGCTGGCGGGGGCTCCGGCGGCGCCGCCCGGCGCCGCGGGAATGTTCGCCCGGACGGGTTGTCAACGGAGCGTCCGGCCGCATATATAATCCGGGGGCCGGCCATGGTCGGTACGGAAACCTCGACGTCGCACAGCAGGAAGCCAGCCACGGGATCATGAGCGAAGAGAGACCGAACCAGGATCAGCAGGACAACACCGGTCTGGCAGTCGAGGAATCCCGCCCCAAACTCAAGCGGCCGCCGCTGTACCGGGTGGTCCTCATCAACGACGACTACACGCCCATGGAGTTCGTCGTGGAGGTGCTGGAGCGCGTCTTCGGCATGGACCGCACGAAGGCCACACGCATCATGCTCGAGGTACACACACGGGGAAAGGGGGTCTGCGGCGTCTACACCTACGAGATCGCCGAGACCAAGGTGGCCCAGGTGAACGGCTATGCGCAACAGCACCAGCACCCGCTGCTGTGTACCATGGAGGAGGCCTGAGCCTCCGAACTACTTCGACGACGGACGGTCGTAACCCACTATGCTGAACAGTGAACTCGAATTCTGCCTGAACGAGGCTTTCCAGTCGGCCCGCGAGAATCGTCATGAATTCATGACGGTGGAGCACCTGCTGCTGGCTCTGCTGGACGTGCCCCAGGTCCACGACGTGCTGAGGGCCTGCGACGCCGACGTGGCGAAGCTGCGCGAACAGCTCACCGAATTCATCGACGAGTCGACCCCCAGGGTCTCGATGGAGGACGAGAACGACGTCCAGCCGACACTCGGCTTCCAACGGGTGCTGCAGCGCGCGGTCTTCCACGTGCAGTCCAGCGGCCGCAAGGAGGTCACCGGCCTGAACGTGCTGGTGGCGATATTCAGCGAGAAACAGTCCCAGGCGGTCTATTTTCTCAATCTGCAGGACATCACCCGCCTGGACATCGTCAATTACATCTCTCACGGCATCAGCAAGATCGGCGACGAGGGCGGCGAGAGCGCCGAGGTGGACCAGGAAGAGGCGGGTGCCGAACCCGAGGGCGGGTCTTCGGCGCTGGACAAGTACGCCACCAACCTGAACCGGCTGGCCGAGGAGGGTCGCATCGACCCGCTGATCGGGCGCAGGATGGAGATCGAACGTACCGTGGAGATCCTCTGCCGCCGGCGCAAGAACAACCCCCTGTACGTGGGCGAGGCCGGCGTAGGCAAGACCGCGCTGGCCGAGGGGCTGGCCCGCCTGATCGTCGAGGAGAAGGTGCCGGAGGTGCTGCGCGACAGCACGGTCTATGCCCTCGACATGGGCGCGCTGATTGCCGGCACGAAGTATCGGGGCGACTTCGAGAAGCGGTTGAAGGCGGTGCTGGCGGAGGTGCGCGAGGACCCCGGCGCCGTGCTGTTCATCGACGAGATCCACACCGTGATCGGGGCGGGCGCCGCCTCGGGCGGTGTGATGGACGCCTCCAATTTGATCAAGCCGGTGCTGGCCAACGGCCAGCTGCGCTGCATCGGTTCCACCACCTACCAGGAATACCGCGGCATCTTCGAGAAGGATCACGCACTCGCGCGCCGGTTCCAGAAGATCGAGGTGCCAGAGCCGACGGTGGCCGAGACCGTCGAGATTCTGAAGGGGCTGCGCAGCCGCTTCGAGGAACATCACGGCGTGCGCTATGCCACCGATTCCCTGGAGGCGGCTGCCGAACTCTCCTCGCGGCACATCAACGACCGCCATTTGCCCGACAAGGCCATCGACGTCATCGACGAGGCGGGCGCCAATCTGCGGCTGAAGCCCGCCGCCGAGCGCACCGACACGGTGACCGCCGAGATGGTGCAGAACGTCGTTGCGCGGATGGCGCGCATCCCGCCGAAGAGCGTGTCGGCGTCCGACAAGGACGTCCTGAAGAATCTGGAGCGGGACCTCAAGCTGGTGATCTTCGGCCAGGATACGGCCATCGAGGCGCTGTCCTCGTCCATCAAGATGGCGCGCTCCGGTCTCACCGAGGAGGAGAAACCGGTCGGCAGCTTCCTGTTCGCCGGTCCCACCGGCGTCGGCAAGACCGAGGTCACGCGCCAGCTCGCCCACTCGCTGGGCATCGAACTGGTGCGCTTCGACATGTCCGAGTACATGGAGCGGCACACGGTGTCGAGGCTCATCGGCGCGCCGCCGGGCTACGTCGGTTACGACCAGGGCGGCCTGCTCACCGAGGCCGTCAGCAAGAACCCCCATTCTGTGGTGCTGCTGGACGAGATCGAAAAGGCCCACCCGGAAGTGTTCAACCTGCTGCTGCAGGTCATGGATCATGGCACGCTCACGGACAACAACGGGCGCAAGGCGGACTTCCGCAACGTGATCCTGGTAATGACCACCAATGCCGGTGCGGCCGAAATGAGCCGCAGCTCGATCGGTTTCATGCAGCAGGACCATTCCAGCGACGCCCTGGCGATCATCAACAAGACCTTCACGCCGGAATTCCGCAACCGGCTGGACGCCATCATCCAGTTCTCCTCGCTGGATGCGACCTCCATCGCCCGGGTGGTGGACAAGCTGGTGGTGGAACTCGAGGCGAAGCTCACCGCCAACAATGTGACCCTGGAACTCGACGACGAGGCCCGGTCCTGGATCGCCGAGCGGGGCTACGATCCCACCATGGGTGCACGGCCGATGGCCCGGCTCATCCAGGAGAAGGTCAAGCGTCCGCTGGCCGAGGAGCTGCTGTTCGGCCAGCTGGCCGAGGGCGGCCATGTCCGCATTCTGGTGGGCGAGGACGGCGACCTGGAGCTGAAGCCGGAACCGGTGCGCCGCGAGCTGGCCCACCTGCCGGAAGACTCGGACTAGGAAGGCCCTGGAGGAGGGTCTTTGTAGGAGGGGCTCTGTAGGAGGGGCTTTAGCCCCGATCCATTTAACCGGATCGGGCCTGAAGGCTCCTGCATTATCGGGTTACCGCCCCCGGTAGACGATCCGGCCCTTGGAAAGGTCGTAGGGGGTCAGCTCCACCGTGACCTTGTCGCCGGTGAGGATGCGGATGTAGTTCTTGCGCATCTTGCCCGAGATGTGGGCCGTCACCACATGACCGTTCTCTAGCTCGACACGGAAAGTGGTGTTGGGAAGCGTCTCG
>Ga0102929_1000560_pt1 | contig 21830 bp, 29 predicted proteins | sample SalPonR1_B_D2_MG_FD_78510 | JGI IMG/M metagenome (GOLD analysis project Ga0102929, IMG submission 78510) | Salt pond soil microbial communities from South San Francisco under conditions of wetland restoration - Salt Pond MetaG R1_B_D2_MG | ecosystem: Environmental > Aquatic > Marine > Intertidal... | reverse complement strand
TCTATAGTGTAATTGGTAACACATTTAGTTTTGGTTCAAAAGAGTTTAGGTTCGAATCCTAATGGAGCATCTATTATGTAAATTAAAATATAAAGAATAATCTGATGAAGCTGAACATTGTAGAGGGCGGTGTAAATCCGCAAGGACAGAAAAATCTAAGTGAAGGCTACAAGTCACAAGCCGAAGTGATAGTTCAGATGGATTAGTAGATAAATAGTAGACGCATGGGTTTAGCGTACAAATAGACTCCTACTCCTTGGCAAGGTAGATTATTCTTTTTAAAAATATTAAAAAACCGGCACTGTGAAACCAATGAGAGAGCTGGTCGATTTGGTTGAAGATAGAGGATAGCCTATAAAAAGAAGAAGGTACACAGATGCAAAAAGTGCATGCACTCTATCTTATTTAAAAAGCAGGAGAATATAATACTAATTACTTCAACTGTAAAAAAAGAAATTGTATTAGAATTTTTGCTAGTTTTACTTAAAAAAACTAGCATTTTTATAGGCTTATAATAGGGATGAGCCTGCAATCATCTCAATCAATTTAATTATCTTAATTATGAAACGATGGACTGAAAAAGAAATTAATGTAGTAGCAGATTGTGTTAGAGAAAACCCTCACAATTTGCAAGAAGCTTTTAAAAAAGCAGAAAAAATTATTGGTAGAACTTTTAATGCTATTAGTTTTAAGTATCACTCTTATATTAAACAAAAACTTAATATGTTTAATATAAATGCTCAAAATAAAGCAGTAAATAAATCAGGTAAACTTTTTGAAAATAATTACAATATAAAAAACAAAATAAATAAAAAAGATGAAATAATTATTGAGTCTTTCAAAGGAGTTTATTCTATTTATACTGATGTTGTAATGCGTGTTGGTAACAAACAAATTAAAGCAAGTAAAGCAAGCGTTTGTACCATTAGATAATAAAAATCTTAAAATTAAATAAATTGTATATTATGAAAAACTATAAAGGTTATTTTCAAAAAATAATTTATCCAGCATTCATTGAATATATAATGGATGGTATTGGACTTGAAAAATTCAATAGAATTTCTAAAGGTCAATTATTATTTAGTACTAAGTCAGGAATTAATCCTAAAATTAGATTACTATTTAATAAGTTTTTAGAATTAAATCCTGTCTATTTAAATATTATGAGTGAAAATGGGTTTAAAGTATTTACTCCTAAAAATATTGCAGGTGGACCTTTAATGCCACCTATTAATACTCAAAATCATTATATGATGATTAAAGAAGGAATTCATCCACCTTATTTTGAATTAGATACTAATCAGTTTGTAAAAAATAAGATTGAAAAAGAAAAGGTTCAAGTTTTAAAAAGAAGACATAAAGAACCTATGCCTAAATCTGCATTTAAAAGTAAAAAGTTTGAACCAAAAGGTAGGTTAATAATACATTTAATTAATGTAGATAAAAATAAATATTTTAAAACTACATATAATTATGTATGTAAAGAAAGTGAAATACCAACAATTCTCTCAACTTTTCATGAAAAAGATAAAGTAAAATTTGTTAAATTTAATGGTAAACAACTTTAGTTATGAAGAAAGAAACAAGACAAATTCGTAGAAGAAAAGCTCGTGAAGTTGAAAAAAGTAAAAATAGAAACCTATCGACATATGATCCTTATTTAGGTAATAGAATGGTGAGAAGAAATTCTTTGAAAGAGAAAAGAGTTGGTATTAATAATAGAAAGAGAACTAGAGGAAGAAATATACAATATCAATTAGTTCCTTTATTTAAAGGAAAATTAAAGAAAAACAGGATTGTAGTTGGTTTTAAAACTTTAAAACATTTAATACCCTCTCAGATGTTTATTAAAATACAACGTATTATTATCGAAAAAACTTTAAGTAAAAGAAAGTAAGACTATGATATATCATTTAGGAATAAGCAATTTTAGAACAAAGCATATTCTGAGTAATATGAAGTTCGCTAAAAAATGTGAAACATCTGATACATATATTAGGGTTTCTTTTGAAATAGAAAGGTTTAGTAAAATAAATCAAAAACATGTTAAATCTTTAATAACATACGAAATTCCTATAAAAGTAGCAGAACAGTTAGGCTATTAATTATATATAACATGAGAAAAAGAAGAGATTTATCTCACTGAAGTATATGTTAGAGTATAATAAAAGTCTATTTTATTTTTATAATTAAATTATATTTTTTAACTATTAAATTTTATTTATTATGTTTAATTCAATTATTGTAGCAACCGTAAACAAATTTAACAACGGTGAAGAAGACAAAAATGGTAAATTACCTGTAATCTTAAATGTAGTAGCAGGAAAATGTCCTAACAGAAATGTATTAAGTGGAACTGTTGCTGAAAATGCAGGTTTTGAAGTTGGAGAAACTTATCTTATTCAATGTAGAGAAATTGAACCATCTGAAGAATATGGTCGTCAATTTGTTTACAATAAGATGAAGAGCCTTGATGTAGTTAATATTCTTGACAGTATTAAACAGCTTCCTAAAGCTGAGATTTTTGCTGTAGAAGGAACTACTTCAACAACTCGTGTAAATTCTCCACAAGTTGAAGAAAAAATGGATTAATTAATATTTTAAAAATAACCAGGGTTAATAAATAACCTTGGTTATTTTTTTAAATTTAAGTATTAATGAATAAAAAAATATACATATATGATTTAGAAACACTAAATATTTTTACAGCAACATTTATTGATAGAGATTCTGATGAAACACGAGTATTTATTTATACTGAAGATATAAATCAAATACCTGAAATGATAGAGTTTCTTAATAATGAAGTTGCTGGATTAGTAGGATTTAATTGTATAAATTTTGATAGTCAAATAATAGAATTTATATATAGAAATCCAGATTGTACTCCTCTTGATATTCGTAATTATGCAATGCTTATTACAAGTCAAGAAAATAATTTTCCTGATGTACCTGAATGGAAATTAAGAATTCCTCATTTAGATCTTTATAAACTTTATCACTTTGATAATAAAAATAAAAGAACAAGTCTAAAATGGTGCGAATATATGATGGACTTAGAAAATATTGAAGATATGCCATCACAAGGTTCGGGTAATAATTGGGTAGATCAAGTAGTAGAATACAATTTTAATGATGTAATTGCAACTAAAGAGTTATATCTTAGAAGTAGAGATATGATTGATTTAAGAAATAAGTTAAGTAAAAAATATCATCTTAATTTATTAAATGCAAATAACGGTAAAATTGGAACAGAAATATTATTAAAACTTTATTGTGAAAAAACTGGTAAATATAAATCTGATGTTAGAAGTATGCGAACATATCGTAAAGGTATACACATATCTGATATTATATTTCCCTATATTCAATTTAAATACCCAACATTTCAAAATTTATTAAAACAATTTCAATCAAAAATAGTTAATTCTACAAAAGGAGATATTGAATTTTCAGTAAATTATAAAGAATTCCAATTTGACTATGGTAGTGGAGGTATACATGGTTCTTTAAATAATAAATTAATAGAATCTGATGAAGAATATGTTATTATTGATTCAGATGTTGCTTCATTATATCCTAGTATTGCTGTTATTAATAAACTTTATCCTCAGCATTTAGGACCAGAATTTTATGAAGTATACAAAAATGATATTGTTGATGTAAGATTAGGAGAAAAAGCTAAAGGTGAAAATGGTGATAAAGCTATAATTAAAGGTTTTAAAGAAGCTGCTAATATTCCTTACGGTAAAAGTAATGATGTATATTCATGGTTATATGATCCTAAATATACTCTTCAAACAACTATTAATGGTCAATTAGCTTTAACAATGCTTGCTGAAAGTTTAATGGATATTAAAAATTTACAATTAATTCAAATTAATACAGATGGTTTAACTGCAAAATTACCTAAATCACAAATAGAAAATTATTATAAAATATGTTCTGAATGGGAAAAATTAACTAAATTTAAATTAGAACATGCTGATTATAAAAAGATGATAATATTTGATGTAAATAATTACATTGGAGTATATACAAACGATAAAACAAAATGTAAAGGAAGATGTGAATTTGAAAATATTCCATTACATAAAAATAAATCTCATAATATTATTTCTATAGCATTTTATGAATATTTTGTAAATAATAAGTCTATTGAAGACACTATATATAATCACAAGAATATATTTGATTTTTGTGCAGGTGTAAGAGTAAAAAATTCTCCTATTAAAGGACAATCTAACTATGAATTACATTATGTAGAAGATGGTAATTTAAAAATAGATAAACTCTCAAAAACTGTTAGATATTATATTTCTAATAAAGGAAAAACTCTAATAAAAAGATATGGAGATGGTTCATTTGCTCATGTTGAAGCACCTAAAAAAGTAGGAAAATTATCCAAAGATTGGAAAGTAACTTACTTTAACAAAGCATTTTATTATGATAATATGAAAAAATATGATATAGATTACTCTTACTATATTAGTAAAACTAAAGAATGGATATATGTAATTGAAGATAAATCACAATTAACTCTATTTTAAAAATTAAAATAAAAAAACTATGGATAATAATAACCCAAATTTAAATATAAATGAGCTTATTCCAGGTGAAATATATCTTTATGATTATAGATTTATAGCAAGATATCCAACTGGACCATCTTTAAATATACGTAATGAATCATATGACACTCATGAAAAATGGAAATGGGTTCGTAATATACAAGAAGTAACATCTGAACAAAGAGATTGGTATGCTGCTTGTGTAAAAGCTGATAAATTTGTACCTAAAGAAGAATCTTTAAAAAAAACTAAATTTGAAGTTGGTAGGTGGTATAAGATTGGTAATCCTAAAAATGAGTTTATTAATATTGTTAAAATAAAAAAGATTTTTTCTAATATTAAAATTGAAGCAGAAAGAGGCTATTTTAATATAAAGGGCTCAAACCCAACAAGAAAAGGATGGTGCAATTCAGAAAGTACTTGGAGTGATATTGATTATATTAAAGAACTTTCATTAGAAGAAATACAACAATATTTACCTGAAGGACATCCTGATAAAATTAAAAAAGAATTTATATTACCAGAGAAGTGGTGTATAAGAATAACTAAGGAGAATCTTAAGGTGGTTGGTTCTTATTTTGATAAACAGTGTGGTTATGATTACAATACTTATGTGGATAAATTTTGGATAGATAGATACTTTCATTCTAAAAATATGGATAGACAGGATATATTAGTAAAATCACTTAAAAGATATAATGCTAGCTTTGCCGATTCAAATATTAGAAATGGATTTATAGAAATAACCTTTGAACAATTCAAAAAATATGTATTAAAAAAAGATAATTATAATCATTTTAAAATAGGAGATATTGTTGAATATATAGGTACAGAAACAAATCTTAGTAATGATACTAAAAAAGACGATTTACAATTAGGTTATAACTATATTGTTAAATCAATATCAAAAAATAATATAGAATTACATGGCAAATTATTTTATCATGATATAAACTTATTTAAATTAGCAACTGATAAAAAATTTCCTCTTATAGATCATCCAGATTGGAAAATTGGTGATCGTGTAGAAATTATTGATAAAGGTAAACAGTATAGTGTATATAGTGAAGCTTTTAAAAAATTAAATTTTAAAAATAAAAAACAAAACAGATGTGATAATGGATATAAAGGTAAAATATTTCATGTTTGTTTTCATCCAACACAAAATAAGACTCTAATAGCTATTAAGACCTCTTTAAATAATGGAGGTCAATGCTTAATAGAAAGTCAAGGAATAAAAAAAATAGATACTTCGTCTAATAAAGTAATAGAAATAGTAGATGATGTTCCTACATTTAAATCTAAAGAAAAACATACAACAAAACCAATACAAACTCAAAAATTAAAAGCTATTTTAATTAAATAATAATTACTAATTTTTAAAAATTTAAGTCATGACAAAAAAATCAGAATCAAACAAAACACAAAGTACAGAGAGTAAGTATGCATTAGTAAATCTAATTATGAAAGTTTTAAAACTTGATGATCAAGGACTTTTAGAAAAATTCTTTGATAAACAAATTAAAAACTTACGAAGAAATATTAAAGTTGCTAAACAAAACATTGAAGCTACAACAACTAATTTTGAAAATGATAAAGATGAATTAAAAGATCAAATTGAAGATGCTGAGGAAAATGTTATTTTAGCTTATACTAATATTGATCCAGATCAGCTAAAAAGTAATGGATCAATAAGTATTTATGAAGATATCTATTGGAGCAACGTTAGTAGAGCTGAACAAAATGTAGAAAAACTTAAGGGTATTCTTGAAAATAAAGCTTCTGAATATGAACAGCAAATAGAAAATTATAAAGAAAAAATAAAGAAATTTGAAAAAACTATCAATGTAATTAAAAATTTCAAAAAATAGCCAAATTAATATAGTTTTAACCATTAAAGCCTGTTAATTAAATGTTAACAGGCTTTATTTTAAATCATAAAAATATGTGTTTTATAGTTAATCCAAATGAAAAAGAAAAAAAGATAGCTGCAAAAAATATAATATGTTATAAATATTTAAATAAAAAAACTTTGCTATCTCCTTTTCAGGATTTTAAATATAAATTAAAAACTCTATATGAAACTGAAATAGGAGAAATAATTAAATTTGAGAACTCTGAACCTAGAATTAATGAAGGTTTTCATAGTTTTATAAAAAATAGCACTTCTATTTTTACAAGAGGTAATCCTTGTTCATTAACAAACCACATTGCTTTAATACCAAAAAATTCTGAATATTATCAAAATATTAGAACCGTTGAATATGTTTCAAATCAAATAGTAATTTTATGTAAAAATAATTTTATTAATAGAATTATAGTAAAATCAAAATTATATTTTAATATACCTTTTAAATATGAAAAAAACTAAAGATATTATACAAAAAGAAGCATTAGAAGTATTAAAAAAGAACAATTATAAAGGAACTATAGCTTTAGATATGGGTACAGGTAAATCTAAATTAGGTATTGATAGTATAATTGATGGAGGTTTTCAAAAAATATTAATTACAAGTCCAAGAACTAATCTTAAAAAAAACTGGAGAGATGAATTAGACAAGTGGATGACAGAAAAAACATCTACTGTAACATGGGATATATATTACAACATAGTTATTGAAAATATTCAAACATGTTATAAATGGACTAAGGAAGAAATATCTTATTTTGATTATATTATATTTGATGAAATTCATACTTGTGGTCCAGAATATTTTAATTTAATTAACAATGCTATTGAACTAAATATACCTATACTCGGATTAACAGGAACTTTAAATGATGCTAATACTTTTAAATCTAATGTTCTTTATGATAAATTACCAATATTATATGAATATTATGATAGTGCAGATGATGGTTTAATTAATAAAAGAAAGTATCTTGTATTAAAATATTCATTAAGTGATGCTTTCAGAGTTAAAGCTGGCACAAAAAGAAAATCATGGTATGTTGGTGAAGAAAAACAATATAGTTATCTTACTGAACAAATTAAAAAAGGTCAAAGATTAATGGCTGCAACAGGTAGTGATGACTGGTGGAATGATGCAAGAGAATGGTTTTGGGAAAATAAAGGAAATTCTGAACAAAAAAATGCTGCTAGAGTTTATCTTAATAGTATAAAATATCGTAAAGAATTTTTATGGAATTTAACATCAACTGTTGAAATAACTAAACAAATTAAAGATGAAATATTAAAAAAGAATAATAATAAAGTTTTAATATTTTCTCAATCTATAAACCAAGTTAATAAAATAACACCTTATGTAATTCATTCTAAACAAGATGAAGAAATAAATAAAGTTAATTTAGAAAAATTTGATAAAGGTTTTATTAAAGAACTTGGTAGTGTAAAATCCTTAACATTAGGTTTAAATATTAATGGTGCTAATTATGCTATTATGGAATCTTATACTGGTAGTGAAACTGATTTTAAACAAAAAGCAGGTAGAACTAACAGATTAAAAATTGATGATATTGCAACAATTATATGGTTAGTACCAATAAATACTCAAGCTGAAAAATGGTTTGATAAAGCTATAAAAAATGTAGATAATAGTAATATTACTTACTATACAAGTATAAATGATTTAGTAAAACAATTATAAAATGAAAAAATCTCAAGAACTATATAAACAAGCTAACGAAGAAGATAACGATCTTAAAGCTTTAGGATTATATACTAAATCTTTACGTGAAGGTAGATTAGAAAATTTTAAACAATCTTATCTACCTTTATTATTAAAAAAAGATTATGAAGTTGCTGAATATAATAATAAGTACACTATAGATACTTATTCTGAATTTGGTGTATTAGATTTTTTTCCTAAAGCAAATAAAATTCTCATCCGTAAGGATAATAAATGGATAAAACCCGGACTACAATGGATAATAAAGAATTTGATAATAAAAACATAAATTTAACTCTACCAGAAGTTAGAGAAGTAATTGAAAATTACTTTGAATTGAAAAAAGATACTTTAAAAGAAAGAACATCTTATCGTAATAAAGAAGAATTAACAACAATAATGCAAATAGCACATTATTGGTGTATTGAAAATGAAAAAAGATATCATTGGTCAAAAAAAAATATTGGTTCTGAATTTTTAGAAAGAGATCGTAGTACTATATACTATTCAATTGAAAGTATTAATAATCTTATAGATACTAATTATACATTTAAAGATAAAACTATAAAAAAACATTTAGAAAATATTAATGAGTTGATTGAAAAATATCTTTATAAACGTAATCCTCTTAAGAAAATAAGTAAAGAAAAAATTGATAAATTTCTTACAATCTTAAATAAATTAGGCAATTTTATTAATCTTAATGATCAATTATTGTCATTAACTCAACAATATTTAAAGAGAATATATATTCTAATAAAAGGTAATTATAAAATAGTTATAAAAGATAAAATAATCTTTAGTAAAATTATAAGTTTAAAAATTTCACAAAAAAATAATAATACATTGATAATCTTTTATAAAGATTTTGTTTACAATAAAATTGATTTTATAGAAATTGATAGAGAAGAACTATATAATTTGAAATTTAGAAATATGGTGAAAAAAGATATTATATTAATTAAAGAACTATATAGCACTATATTTTAAGAATTCTTTTATTAACTTTTAAAATTACAATTATGTACAAACTAAAAAAGAATTCTGCTGTTGAGCAGATGAGAGTTAATCCTCAAGTCTTAAACTTTTTCATATTAACTCTTAAACAAGATTATCCAAATTTGAGTGATCATACTCTCATAGCTCAACTTTTAAACCAAAGATTTAAATTACATGTAACAAAAAATAATGTCAATGAAATACTTGGCCCTGAAATAATTTTAACTGAGTGTTTTGAAGATGAATCAAGAAAACAATTTTATAAACTTAAAACAATTTAATCATGGAACTAGAAAGTATTATTTTAATGTTAGGAATTACCTATTCAAGCGAATTATTAAATGAATTAAAAAAATTAGAAAAAGAAACATTTAATTTAGATGAAATTTCTGAATGTGCAATGAAAGCTTCGAAAAAACTTTATGAAGACTTTAAAACTAAAAAAGATGATAATAAAAAAGAAAGCAATAATGAAAAATGAAAAGAGAATATGTAATTAATACAAAAAAATTAATTAATTCTGGTTTATCTCCCAATTTTTTCTTATTTTTACAAGCTCTTTTCCATAAAGATGAAGATATGTTAAAATATCTAAAAAATGTTGATTTAGAATACTTACAATCAAATAACTATATTCGAATCATAAACATCAGTGTATCAGCAGAAGATTTTATAGATGACGTAATTTTATTAGATAAAAGTAAAAATTTATTCATTAATTCAGAATCTGAAGAAAAAGTATTTAATGTTGAAAATTGGTATCAAGATTATAGAAGACTTTTTGCTGGTACAAAACCTGGTGCAATGGGAGATAAAAAAGCAACTCTTAAAAAGCTTCAAAAATTTCTTAAAGATAATCCAGAATATACTGTTGAAAATATTTTTAATATTACCAGAGAATATATAGACAGTTTTCAAGGTAATTATAAATATTTACAACAAGCAGATTATTTTATCTATAAAGAAGATACTAATAAAATTGTAAGAAGTAGATTATTAACATTATTAGAAGAGAAAGGATCAGATTTTGAACCAAAACAAGATGCATTTAGAAGAGAAGCCTAGTACATTATTTGATAGAGCTTTAAATGAAATTAAAGTTAATAAAAAGCTTCGAGAAGAAGGAAAACATATTGCTATACCCTATCCTTTTCCAAGATTAGCTAAACATTTAGCAGGAACAACAAAGGGTAGGTATATTATAGTTACCGCAAACAGTAAAATAGGAAAAACTAAATTAGCTGACTTTTTATATGTGTATTCTCCGATCTGGTTCAAATTAAATAATAAAACTAATATTAAACCAAGAATTATCTATTTTACTTTAGAAATGAGTAAAGAAGATAAAATGATGGAGGCCTTTTCTCACTATTTATATATAAAATATGGAATATTAACAAATACAGAAGAATTAACTTCATTATTTGAAAATAGAATTATTGATAATAAGATTATAAAACTTATTGAAGAAGCAAAAAATTCAGACTTTTTCAAGTATTTTAATGAAAATGTAACTTTTATTGATAATATTAGAAATCCTTATGGTATTTATAAATATGTTAGAGATTATGCTCATTCTAACGGAGTGTATGTTGATAAAAGTGGTAATGATATTCCTATGAATCTTATTGAAGCAAATAGAGAGGATATAAACAAAAGTATAAATTACTATAAACCATTTAACGAAGATGAATTTTTAATAGTATTAACAGATCATGTAAGTTTACTAACACCTGAAAGAGAAGATGAACAAAGTGGTAAAGATCCTTTACATTCTGCTATGGGTAGATTCTCAAGTAAATATTGTTTAGCAATAAGAGATAGATGGAAGTATATTCCTGTAAATGTGCAACAACAAGCTGCAGCTCAAGAAGGAGTAGAAAATGCAAAGATGCATATGTTACAACCATCTGCAAACGGTCTTGCTGATAATAAAAAGACAGGTAGGGATGCGGATCTTATACTTGGCTTATTTAGTCCGGCTAGATTTAGAATCGCTAATTATCCTAATCTAAATGGATATAGTATTGCAGATAGGAGCAGAACAGATTATCCTTTATTAAACAATTACAGAGAATTATCAGTAATATTTACAAGACGAGGCGATACTATTAATACATCTTTATTTTTTAATGGTGCAAGCAATTATTTTAAAGAATTACCAAAATCAGAAAATATGAACAATGATATTTATAAATCAGTAAGTGACTTTTCTTATATTAACTATAATCCTTAAATTTTCTTAGTATTAACTAATTAAAATGTTATGAAAAAAATTGCAGTTTTTGTTCTGTTATTTACAGCAACGTTATTTTGTAAAGCTCCGCCAATAACAAAATACCAAAAAGATTTAAAAACACATTATTATTGGCTAAAACAACAAGAATTAAAAAGACAGAAAGAATTTGATGAATTCTTATTTTATTTAAGTTTAAGAGAATCAAGTCATGATTGGAAAGTTATAAACAAATATGGTTATATGGGATTATTTCAAATAGGAAGACCTGCGTTAAAAGATTTAGGTATTTATCATATAACACCTAATAAATTTGCAGCAAATCCAGAAATTTTTCCAATTGATTTTCAAAAAAGAGTTGTAAAAAGATTGTTAAAAAGAAATCAAGAAATTTTAAAATATCATTGGAAATATGTAGGGTGTAATATTGGTGGTGTAGATATTACAAAAAGTGGTATTTTAGCAGCAGCTCATTTAGCTGGTGCAGGAAATGTTATAAAATTTCTTGAATCTAACGGAAAACAAGATTTTGCCGATGGATACGGAACAAAAATTACAGATTATTTAAAAGAATTTTCTAATTATAAATTTTAAAAAATAGGAGATATTTATGGCAAAAACTTGTATGGTATTAGGACCATCAGGAGATGGTAAATCTTCTGCTATCGTTGTTAATCCAGATGGAACAATAGATTTTGATAATTATCAAGGTCTTGATCCAGAATCAACTGTAATATTTAACGCTGATGGTAAAGATTTACCTTTTCCTTATGAAAAATTAGGTTGGAAAGAAGGAGTAAACTTATTTACTTCAACTTTTAGTAAACCTTTAACAGCTGATCTTATTGAACAATATCTTGAAAAAATTAATCAAGGTACTAAAATTAAAAGAGTTATTATTGATACTGTTAATGGTTCAATGAATGATAAAGAAATGTTAGAAACAGCTAAAATGACTTTTGATAAATGGGCTGACTTAGCAAAAGATTATTATAGATTATCTGTTAAAGCTAACTCCATGCGACCTGATTTAGTAATATATTTTATGGGTCACACAGTATTAACAACACAACAAGATAGTACTGAAATGAGACATCTTGTTACAAATGGTAAAAAATTAGAAAAAATTCATTTAGAAAGTAAAATTCCAATTGTATTACATACAGAAGTAGAATTAGGACAAGAAGGTGCAAATGTTTATAAATTTGAAACTCAAAAAAATAGAAGTTCTGGTAAATCACCTATTCATATGTTTAAAGATTTCACAATTCCCAATTCTTTAAAACTTGTAGATAATACAATAAGAAATTATTATGGAATACAATAAATAAATGTTTAATCACTAAAATTAAAAAAATGTTAGAAGGAAGAGATCAGTTACAATTTGGAATTCCAAAAAAAAGAAGAGAAAAAGAAGAAGATCCTTACAAAGGAACACCTGTGTTAAGGATGAAACCTGCTCCTGAAAATAAAGGAGAAACTTACAAATTTGAGTTAAATGATGATGCTTTAGAATTGCTTAATTTAAAAAGAGAAAATGCTGAGGATGTTAAAACAGTTTCATTTTCTTTTATTGAAAATGACAATACTATCTATATAGGTAATACTACATCATTATCTCAAGTTGAAAATCAGTATAAGTACAATGTTAGCATGAGTGGTGTATTTTCAAATAGTATGGCTCATAAGTATATTAGCACATTTTTAGATATAAATGAAAATGAAGAAAATATATTTGAATTACTTATTGAGGATATTTCAAATATAAAAATTGCTAAATTACAATTAATAAATAAGGATAACAAAATAGAAGATATACAAAAGGAAATGGAAAATATTGATCTTACTGATCAATCTAATGTAGAAGTTATAGAAGAACTATAAAATATAAAAAATTATATAATTACGATAATTAAATATAATTTTCATTTTAAATTAAAAATTTTTAAACTTATGGCATTTAACGGAAATAATTCGAATGAAGAAGTTGTTGGAACTTTTAAACTATATACTGGAATAACTAAATTTAAAGTAAAAGCTATTTGTCCTAATAAGGAAGAATTAGGAGCATTAGGTTTTAATGTAGAAAAAGAACCTGAATATATAACAGATTCGGATAAAGGAAAAAGAGCAAGAATTGAGGTTGTGGTACATTCAGAAGAACTGGATAAAAACTTTAGGTTTAGCTTTTTACTACATGATACAGTAAGAACAACTAAAGATGGTACCAAAAAACAATTAATTGATGCAAAGGGTGATAAGGCATGGACAGCAGGAGATGGAAGCGAATTATCCTGGTTTGATCCAGCTACAGGAAGACCAGCTTTAGATGGTGAAGAATATTTAAATGATTTCTTAATCAAATGGTTAAATATTAAACCTAAAGATCCTGCAAGAATAGATAATCCTAAAAAGTTTTTTGAAGGTGATTTTACTCAATTGAAAAATTTAGTACAACAATTTAAAAATAATGAATTTTATGGTATGTTGACAGTAAGACATGCTGATAACGGAAAAGATTTTCAATCTGTTTATACAGGATTCTTTGAAAGAGGAACTAATGATACCATCTATAATTGGAATAACCATATTACTAAAAAAGAAAAAGATGGTTTTCCTTTAAAAGATAGTTATTCATTTAAATTACAAGAATATACTCCTAAAGAACCTACTAATGATAATAAGGATAATGAACCTGAAATTGAAGCAGAATTTTAAATAGTACAAACAAATATATAATATGTTTTTAGTAAGACCTGATTTAAATACTCACGAAATAGAGAAAAGATTAAATGATTATGTTTTATTTAAACGCTACTGTTTTGACTTTGATCGTGTTAATAAAAAATTTAGTGCTGAATTTAGAAAAGATGTAAATCCATCAGCAATAATAAGAGAATATCAAGGAAGACTTTTTTATAGAGATTATGGTGATCCTCATCAAATAAAGTCTTATAATATATATAATTTTATTATGCATAAATATGGATTATCTTTTTTTGAAACACTAAAAAAAATTAATAATGATTTTAAATTAGGATTAGCTTTCTCAAAAGAAAAGGTAGAAGTGAGTACTGTTAAATACAGTTCTTCTAAAAACAAATGTCATAAGGATAATAGATCTATAATTAAAGTAAAAAAAACTAAATATTCAAGTGACCATTTAAATTATTGGGAGTCATATAAATTATCAAGACCTCAAATACAAAATATATTAACTTTTTTTGATGTGTATCCAATAAGTCATTATTGGTTGACAACTCAAAAATTAGATAATAAATGTTTTGTAATGAACTCGATAGCATTTACTTATGATTTTGGTTGGTTTAATAATGTATTTATGAGAAAAATATATCAACCTTTAGTTAAAAATAATAGTAGATTTATAGGTAATGCTATAAAAGATATTGTTCAAGGTTATAATCAACTCCCTAAAAATGGAGATTTTTTATTTATTACATCTTCACTAAAGGATGCTATAGTATTAAGATTAATAGGATTTTATGCTATAGCTCCTTCAAGTGAAGGTACATTTGTAAATGAAAAATTATTTTATTTTAACTTAAAAAAAAGATTTAAAAAAATCGTATTATTTTATAATAATGATTTTGACAAAAAAGATAACTATGGATTAATATATTCTCAGAGATATTCAAAACAATATGAAATCCCTTATATTATTTTACCTGAGCGAGGTAAAGAAAAAGATCCTAGTGATTTTGCTAAAACTTATAATTTAAGGGAACTTAATTATGTAATTCAAAATGAATTAAAGAATGTCAGAAACTACCACTAAACAAAGGTTCTTGATTTGCTATAAAAAGAAAATAACAAATATGGAAACTGGTGAAAAAGAATTAACAAAATTTATAAAAACTTTTAAAAGTTTAAACCAGATTGAATGTTGTAAATCAGTATCAAGAACTTTAAAAATACCAAATGAATTTATTGGGAGATATGATAATAAAGAAGGAATAATATATTGTAATGAAATTTATAATCCTGCTGATAAAGAAGGAGAATTATAATGATTTCTATAAATAAGAATACAATAAAAGTTATTATTCCTCAATTTATTACTCATATTGAAAAAACTAATAACAAAATTGCTCCTAATAAATTTATTAAAATAAATAATCAACTTATTTACAATTCTAATTTAAACAGATTTGCTCGAAATATTGTAGTTATTAATATGCATAATTATATTATTTCACATATAAACAAAAAGTTTCAATTAAATAAATATCCTTATCAAATATCACTCAATTTTTATGCACCTATAAATTATGGTTCTATATCTAGAAGATTTATTAAATCTGAAAAAGATTTTAAAATAATTTGTAAAGAACCTTCTAAAGATTATACACCTAATTGGGATATAGGTAATTACGGAGATATTTGGTTAAAAACTTTTGCAGATGCATTACAAATAAAAGGGTGTCTTAAAGATGATAATGTTAAATATATTAAAAGTATTGGACCTACTACATTTATTCAAGAGGATTTGTTTGAAAATAGAAAATTAGAATTTATAATTAAACCAATTTAATAATTATTAAAAAATTTTATTATGCTTAAAATTAAAATTATCAGTACATTGACAGATTATGGTGAAATGATTGAAACTCAAGCCAAAAATTTTGGTGAATTAAAAAAAGAATTAAAAGAAAATGAAAAATTTGGTGATGTTAAAAAAAACATTACAGCTGTAATTGCAGAAAACGGTAATAGCTTAGATTTAAATGATGCTAAATTACCTTCAGGATTATCTACAAATCCTGATAAAAGAGATTTTACTTTATTTTTATATCCTGTTGAAACTAAAGGCGGTATAGATGAAGAATTTTCTGCAGAAGAAATTCGTAAAGCTATTAAAATTGTAGAAAATTATTTAACACCAGAAGCAGATAAAAAGAGTAAGAAAGAAACAAGAGAAGAATTAGAAAGGGCTAAAGAAATAGCTACAAAATTAATGCTTAACAGAAAATAATAAATTAAAAATATTATTTTAATCATAAATAGCAGGGTTTATAAAAATCCTGCTATTTTTCATATTATACAACTATGAATTCAACAATAAATTTACAATTTGGCGATATTTTTAAAGAAGAAAAACATAATTATTTCTATATAACTAACTATAAAAATACATGTATTTTTTTATTAATTAGTCATACATCTACAGACAATTCATTACATATAAAATTTATTGGATTAGATATAGAAAAATTACCACCAAAAACAAATTCATTAGATTTACCTGTTAAACATTTTATTAAAAAATTTAAAAATATTATTAATAAAACTAGAATTATTATTGATTTATTAAATAATAAAGATGAATTTTATTATATAGATGAAAATCATAATTTAATAGATACAAACTCATTTTCAGAATCCTTTTATCTTGATTTACTATTAGAAAGATTAAATAATCTGCGTTCATATATATACTATAATGATGTTAGTGAAGAATCAACAAATTTTGATAATATTAGTTTGGATAATATTACAAATTTTAATAAAAGTTTAAATTTATTATTAGAAGTAAATTTCAATACAAACTTTAGAAATGTAATTTATTCAAAAATTATCAGTAATAAAATTATTAATTCAGATTTTTATAAATCTATTGATAATAGCTTAAGTATAATATATAAGGATAATTATGAAATAAAAGTAAAAGAAAATAGCATTATAGAAATAATAATTTTATTTCCTGAAATATTAATTAAAAATAAAAAAGGACATGAACATAAAATTTATAATTTATTTGTAACTTTTTCTATAAGTATAAATAGTAAAAAAATTATTACTGATTTATATGGTTTTAGAACAAAATATCATGTTACTGAAATAAATAATAGATATGAACATTCTCATTTACCAGACTTTAATTCGTTAGTCAAATCTATTTATAATAATACTAGAGATTTACCAGAAAATATTGATATACTTAAACAACGATTTTGTTTAGGCGCTGGTCCTTTTGGCACATTATTTAATCATCAAAAAGTGCGAACTATTGATATAGACAGGTTTATGTTATTTTTACAGTATTTAAAAGATTATGTTAGTTGGGAAAGTTTATTTGGAGGACCTTATAAATATATTAATGCTTTTAATAAGTTTCAAAAATTAAAAAATCATAATATATCAGGTAATATTAGTATAAATTTTAATAATTATAAACATTTTAATTTTAATAAAAATTTAAAATTTATTAATAATAAGTGGGTATATAAACCTGATAATTCTACAAAACAACATTTAATAGAATTGTATAAAAATAGTTTAAATCATGTCTGTGCTGTAGATGAAAATGAAAATTATTATGATATTTTTAATGAAGTTGATGATTTTATAGATGATAACGTATTAAGAAAAATTGAATTAATAAATAGTTCAAAAATTAAAATGTTTAATTTTAAAGGTAAGGATATTTATCTTGAAATTACTGCAGAAGAAATAAAAAATAATTATAATTTAACTTTAAAAAAAGGATTTTATGAATCAGTTACAAAACAAATCAATGGAATCAAACGAGAAAAAGACTATACCAACTATATTACTAAAAGAAAAAGCAAAATTAATAATTTCATCAACAGCATTAAATGAAATTAACTATTTGCATTATAAAGTTGGAGAAACAGAATGGAGTGGTATAGCATTAATTGATGTACAAGGAGATATAGATAATATTCAAAATTTAAAATGTATTGTAAAACATGTATATCCTAATAATATTGGAAGTGGGCATTTTACAAGCTATAACTCTAAGAAAAGTTCTATTCATTTAGATATTTTAAGAGATATACCCGAATCAGAAGATTTAAAATTAGGGTTTGTACACTCTCATCATTCTATGGAAACTTTCTTTAGTGGTACTGATACAGGTGAGTTGATAGAAAATTCAGAAAATTATAATTGGTTATTATCTTTAATAGTAAATTTTTCTAATCAATTTTCTGCAAAATTAGCTTTTAGAGGTAAAAGAGAAGTAGAAATATCAGGTAATACAAAGTTAAAACTTTTATTTAAAAACAGATTAGGAAAATTTATTGAAAAAATTAATGATCAAGATAATTCTAAAAAAATTGAAGAGGATGTTGTATTTATTGCAGATTTTGATATAGAAATTGAACAAGATAAAAAATGGTTAAAAGAAAGAATATCAAAATTATTTAAAGTTAAAAAAGAACTAGAAGCTCAAAAAGCTAAAGAGTTTAAAAGTAATTTTAATAATTTTAATAACTTTACAAGTTATAATAGTTATCAAAATAAAATTAACTTTAATCATAAAAATGCTGATAATACTTATGAACAACTTACTTTATCTAAAGAAATTTTAATAAAAGCATTAGATGAAGAAGCTGTAAGAGAAATTAAAAGTAAAGCTAAAGATAGAGAATTATATATTAATGATATCGTACATTATTTAAATGATAAATATGATACAATTGATTTTGATGCTGATGAAGTAGGTAATGGCTTTATAGATAATCAACCTGCTGATATAGAAGATATCGTTGATTATGCTTTTGAAATTTCAGAAGCAATTGATGAAACTTATGATAAAGATGCAAAAATATGTAAAAAATTCAAAAGAGATGATTATTATCAAATTTGTTTAGATGCTATTAATACAGGATTATTTCCTTATCAAGGATATGCTGTTATTAGGCATTTGAGTTATCATATTAGTGAAGAAATAATTAATTGTCAAATTGATATGCAAGAAAATATTTAAATATGGAAAACTTTTTAAGATTTAAAGAAGCATCGTGGTTTGGTGATAATAGAGAAATATTTATAGGTGGAGCTGGCGGAATTGGAAGCTGGCTCTCACTTTTTTTAGCCAGACATGGAGAACATGATATTTATATTCAAGATTTTGATACTGTAGATAGTACAAACTTAGCAGGACAATTATATTCTCAAGAATCTATTGGTAAGAGTAAGGTCGAAGCTTTAAATGATATTGTTGAAAACTTGTCAACTACATCATTAAATACTATAAATAATAAATTTACAGAAAAAGATGAGGTTTTTCCTATAACTTTTTCAGCTTTTGATAGTATGAAAGCACGTAAAATATTATTTGAAGCGTGGAAAAAACAAATTAATTTAAATAATAAATATTCTGGTGTATTTATAGATGGGAGAATGAATGTTGAATCTTATGAAGTATATTGTGTTACTCCTGATAAAATAAATGAATATGAAGAGCACTTACCAAAGGATGAAGATGTTCAGGATTTACCCTGTTCTTTAAAAGCAACTCCTTATATAGGTGCGATGGTTGCTGCAGATATGGTACGATGTTTTACTAACTTTATTGTCTGTTCAAAGGAAGAAGACAGACGTAAATTACCATTTCATATATCTAATGAAGGATATTTATTTAATTATAAAATAAAATAATATGAATAAAATAAATATATGTAGTAAATATCAAAATCAATATATGTTAAATGATTTTAATAATCATTTTTTTAAACAAGATAATCCTTTGATAACTAATATTAATAAAGAATATTTTCCGGCTTTTATGTTAAAATTATATCCATTAATTTCTAATATATCAAATAAAGAAAAAATAGGTAATTTACGATATAAGTATATGTTAATTGATGTTACTCATAATATGGGATATTTTCAAAAAACTTTAAATAATATACCACATTCTGGTGATGAAGAATTAGAAGAAATGTTAAAGTTTGAAGTAAATTACCCTGCACCCTTATATTTTTATAAATATCCTAGTAGATCTTATAGAAATTGTGTACATTATATTAAAAATTATTCTAGTATCGTAAGTTATCATTTAAGAAAAAATGATTTTATATTATCACAAGATACTATGATATTTATAAAAGATGGAAAATTATATCCTATAATAATACCAGTTATTAAATATAAGGATATTTATAATTTAAAATATGATTATGTTTTTAAAAATAAGTTTGATGAAGACAAAATTAGATATTGGTTTGATCCTTCAAATTTAAATATTATAAAAAATAAACCATTTCAGCAAGCATTTAGTTTATATTTAGAATCATTAGATAAAAATAAAATAATTAATAAAAATATTAATTTATATGATTTATTTTTAAATTTTGATGAATTAAATGAAACTAAATCTTTATCGGATATTAAAAAAGAAAAAGAATTTATAATTAATAGATTGAAAAATGAATAAGACATTAGCTATAATTGACATAGACGGGTTGTTTTACCAATCAAGTAAAGAAACTTTAGAAGAATCAATTTCAAATTTTGATGAAAAATTAAATAATATATTTGAGCAGACTAAAGCAACACATTATGTTGCTTTTTGCTCATTTTCTCCTTATTTTAGACATGAAATTGATAAGGAATATAAACAACATCGCAAAAAATATAAAAGTCCTTTAAAATGGATAAAAACACTTAAATCTTATGCTATTGAAAAATATGGAGTACAATGGATGAAAAATGTAGAAGCTGATGATTTATGTGCTTATTGGATGAATAAAGAATTATCCATAGCTGTAGATGATGGTAAAATAGAACCAAAAGAAGTTTTTGATGAAACACTTGAATATTGTGTGGAACAAAAGATTGATCTTTTCAAATTTGAACCTATGGAAGTAATATTATGTACTCCAGATAAAGATTTATTACAATCTATTCCTGGTAAACATTTTAATTATACTTACAAACTTAAGGATGAGATTAAAGAATTAGTTCGTCAAAATCCATCTTATGAAACTAAAGAAGAAGATGTTATTAAAGGTTTTTGGGTAGAAACAACTGATGATGAATCTGAAGATTTTCAAAAAATGCAATTACTTGTAGGAGATAGTTCAGATGGCATTAAAGGTGTAGAAAAAAAAGGAATTAAATATTGGGAAAAGATGGTAAAAAATAATGAAAATCTTTATACTAAAATTCTTAGTGAATATTTTCTAAAATATGGTATTTCTCAAGGAATATATAATTTTCAAAAAAACTTTAGATTACTACATCTTTTACAGACAGATGAAGATTTCTTTAGAGAAATAGGACACTTACCTGAAATGCCAGAAATATATAAAATAAATCAATTAAATGAAATAGAAAATTTAAATGATGAAAAATTACCTAATTTTGATTAATCATGATAATAAAATTAGAAAATAATGAAAAAATTAATTTAAAAATATTTAATGTAAGGAATTTATTATTAGAAGGAAATCCTAATATTATAAAAAATATTTCTGATAAAAAAAATAATATTAAGGATATTTTACTTGGAGAAAGATTTTTTATACAAAAAGGAGATTTTCTACCAATATTATTAAATGATAGTGGAACAGTATATCATATAAAAAATATTAAATTAATTAAAAAAAGTGATAAAAGAGC
>Ga0102929_1000559_pt1 | contig 21849 bp, 21 predicted proteins | sample SalPonR1_B_D2_MG_FD_78510 | JGI IMG/M metagenome (GOLD analysis project Ga0102929, IMG submission 78510) | Salt pond soil microbial communities from South San Francisco under conditions of wetland restoration - Salt Pond MetaG R1_B_D2_MG | ecosystem: Environmental > Aquatic > Marine > Intertidal... | reverse complement strand
GGATCGGGGTTGGCCATCGCGAAAATCACCGGGTCTTCGGCCATGGAAGCGACCATTTCCCGGGTCACCGCTCCCTTGACCGAAACACCGAGGAAAACGTCCGCGTCTTTCATCGCCTCTTCGAGCGTGCGCAGATCGGTCTTGATCGCATGGGCGGATTTCCACTGGTTCATGCCGTCCGTCCGACCCTGCCAAATCACGCCCTTGGTGTCGCAGGCAATGCAGTTCTCGTGCCGAGCACCCATCGCTTTGAGGAGTTCTATGCAGGCGATTCCTGCGGCGCCCGCGCCGTTGAGCACGATCTTCACATCCTCGATCTTCTTGCCCGACAGGTGCAGCGCGTTGATCAGACCCGCAGCACAGATCACCGCGGTGCCGTGCTGATCGTCATGAAAGACGGGGATATCCATCACTTCCTTGAGCTGCTGCTCGATGATGAAACATTCCGGCGCCTTGATATCCTCAAGGTTGATCCCGCCGAAGGTGGGACCCATGAGCTTCACGGCATTGATGAACGCCTCGGGATCTTCGGTATCAAGTTCGATGTCGATCGAATTCACGTCCGCGAAGCGCTTGAACAGGACCGCCTTGCCTTCCATCACCGGCTTGGAACCGAGCGCACCGAGATTGCCCAGGCCCAGAACGGCAGTGCCGTTCGAGATCACGGCGACAAGGTTGCCTTTGTTGGTATAGTCATAGGCGGCCTCGGGCGTTTCCGCGATCGCTTCGCAGGGGACCGCGACACCGGGGGAATAGGCCAGGCTAAGATCCCGCTGCGTTGTCATGGGCACGGTGGCCTGCACCTCCCACTTTCCGGGCGAAGGCTCCAGATGGAAGGCAAGCGCCTCTTCGGGGGTGATGCGGGAATTCGCCATGAAAAGGCCCTTTCGGTTCTGCGTCTTTTCTTTCCATAGCGGGGGATGATGACGGCCTCAACCGGAACACCGTTTTGGCTTTCGCGCAAGCCGGAGGGTTTGTAATGTCCGCTCGCAGCGAGGGAGGCCGCGTGACATCCGAAAAATCATCCGTGACGCCCATGATGGCGCAGTACCTGGAGCTCAAGGCGCAGTACCGGGATGCGCTGCTGTTCTACCGGATGGGCGATTTCTACGAGCTGTTTTTCGAGGATGCGGTCGCGGCAAGCGAGGCGCTGGATATCGCGCTCACCAAGCGCGGGAAACACAACGGCGAAGATATAGCGATGTGCGGGGTGCCCGTGCATTCGGCAGAGGGGTATCTTCTGACCCTGATCCGCAAGGGGTTTCGCGTTGCCGTGTGCGAACAGACCGAAGACCCGGCCGAGGCGAAGAAGCGTGGGTCAAAATCCGTGGTCAACCGGGAGGTGGTCCGCCTCGTCACGCCCGGAACACTGACCGAGGAAAGTCTTCTTGATGCGCGCCGACACAACTATCTTTGCGCTTTCGCGCAGGTGCGCGAAGATCATGCGCTGGCATGGGTCGATATCTCGACGGGCAGTTTCCGGGTCATGCCGATCACACCCGCGCGTCTTGGGCCCGAACTGGCGCGCCTGCGGCCGAGTGAGGTCATCATGCCGGACGGTGCGGAGGCACCATTTCCAGATATCGTGACGGAATCCGGCGCGGCGCTGACCCCGCTGGGCCGCTCCGCATTCGACAGCACCGCCGGTGAGGACCGGCTGACAAAACTGCTTGGTGTCGGGACACTCGATGCGTTCGGAAATTTCGGCCGCGCGGAAACGGCGGCGATGGGTGCTATCGTCGAGTACCTGGAAATCACTCAGAAGGGCCGCCTCCCACGGTTGCGCTCCCCGGTCCGCGAAATGGCCGGGAAAGTGATGCAGATAGATGCGGCCACCCGGCGGAACCTCGAATTGACGCAAGCCCTGTCCGGGGGTCGGGCCGGCTCCCTTCTGGCGGCGGTGGACCGGACCTTGACGGCGGGTGGGGGGCGGCTTCTGGAGCGCCGGATTTCCAGCCCGTCCATGGATCTCGATATCGTTTCCGCACGCCTCGAGTCAGTGGATTTCCTTGCCGGTGCCGAGCGTTTGCGCAGTGACCTGCGTCAGGCGCTGCGCCGTGTTCCGGATCTCGAGCGCGCGCTTTCACGTCTGGGGCTTGACCGGGGCGGGCCGCGGGATCTGGCGGCGGTGCGCACCGCGCTGGTTGGTGCCTCGGAGATCGCGGACTTCCTGAGCGGTCACATGGATCTTCCGGAATTGCTTTCGACGACGTGCGAGGATCTGACGGGGGCAGGGCAATCCGATCTTCTGGAACTTCTGGACGATGCTCTTGTGGCGGAACCCCCGATTTTGATCCGCGATGGCGGATTCATAGCCGAAGGTTACGATACGGATCTCGACGAAGCGCGCCGATTGCGTGACGAGGGCCGCGGTGTGATCGCGGGTATGCAAGGCGACTACGTGACTGAAACCGGTATTCAGTCTCTCAAGATCAAGCACAACAATGTTCTCGGCTATTTCGTCGAGGTCACGTCGACCCATGCCGAGAGAATGTTGTCGGAGCCCCTGAACGAAACATTCCGGCATCGTCAGACAACGGCGAATCAACTTCGTTTCACCACCCGAGAACTGAGTGAGCTGGAAACCCGGATTCTTAACGCGGGCGGCCGGGCCCTGGATATCGAAAAGCGGCTTCATGAACGATTGCGCGGCGCCGTGCTGGCGATTGAATCGGAACTGGCCGCTGTCGCCGCGGCTCTGTCCGAACTCGATCTCGCGGCGGCCTGGGCAGAACTCGGGTGCCAGGAAGGATGGTGCCGGCCCGATGTCGACAGCAGCCGCGCCCTTACGATCGAGGCGGGGCGTCATCCGGTGGTGGAACAGGCGCTTCGCGGACAGGGGGCTTCAGGCTTTATCGCCAACGATGCCGACCTTGGTGACGAGGCCGATATCTGGCTTCTGACCGGGCCGAACATGTCAGGAAAATCCACGTTCCTGCGGCAGAACGCCCTTATTGCCCTTCTGGCGCAAAGCGGGAGTTTCGTTCCTGCTCGGTCCGCCCGTGTCGGTCTGGTCAGTCAGCTGTTCAGCCGGGTCGGGGCGTCCGACGATTTGGCCCGGGGGCGGTCCACCTTCATGGTGGAAATGGTCGAGACGGCTTCCATTCTTAACCAGGCGGACGATCACGCGCTGGTGATCCTTGACGAGATCGGGCGCGGCACGGCAACCTATGATGGGCTTTCGATAGCCTGGGCCGCGTTGGAATATTTACATGATGTGAACCGGTGCCGTGCTCTTTTCGCAACCCACTACCACGAATTGACGAGCCTCCGCGACCGCCTTGACCGCGTGGAGAACGCCACCGTCACCGTCAAGGAACACGACGGAGACATCATCTTCCTGCACGAGGTTCGGCGCGGGGCGGCCAACAGAAGCTACGGTGTCCAGGTCGCCAAGCTTGCGGGCCTTCCCACGGCTGTTGTGGACCGGGCCCGCCTGGTTCTCGATGCGCTGGAAAAGGGCGAACGCGAAGGCGGCGGCACTGCGCGCGAAGCACTGATCGACGACTTGCCGCTTTTTGCCGCTGTGCCGGCCGGACCAGCGGACCCGTCCCCATCGCCGCGGTCGGATCTGGAGGATCGCTTGTCGGCCATCCTTCCGGATGAACTAAGCCCGCGGGAGGCACTCGACCTGATCTACGAACTCAAGGCCCTTCAACGCACATCCGGGTGAACGCCGGGCCGGCCTAGTCCTTGTTCGACGATACGCCGACCTGGGCGGGGCGCAGAATGCGATCATGAAGCATGAAACCTTCGGTGGAAACCTGGATGATCTCTCCGGCCGTGGTTCCCGGCACCGGCGCCTCGAACATCGCTTCATGTTCCTTGGGATCGAAACGATCCCCGACCTGAGGTGAAATCGGCGTTACACCGTGTTTGCTGAAAACCTTGATCAGTTCCCGCATGGTCAGATCCACACCCTCGATCAAGGCCGCCGACACCTCTCGTTGCTCGTCTGTGGCGGCCTCGAGCGCACGCTTGAGATTGTCGTAAACCGGGAGCATGTCACGTGCCAACCGCGAGCCACCGTAGTTTTCGGCTTCGCGGCGATCCTTTTCGGACCTTTTACGCGCGTTCTCGGCATCGGCCAGTGCGCGCATGAACTTGTCTTGCAACGCGTCCCGTTCAGCGCGCAGCGCATCAAGCTCCACTTCCTCTTCCGAAGCTTCCTCCGCCTCTGCGGCTTGCGCTTCGGCCTCTGCCTCGGCGATGTCGTCCAGAAACTCGTCGTTTCTCGGGTCTGCCATGTCTCTACCTCTCATTCCGGTCCGCGATCAGCTTACCCACCAGTTGCGCGGTGTAGTCCACGATCGGCACGATCCGTCCGTAATTCAGGCGGGTGGGACCGATGACTCCCACCGCACCAATGATCTTTCGGTCAGCGTTCATATATGGAGACACCACCAAAGAGGAACCCGTTAGAGAGAAAAGTTTGTTCTCGGAGCCGATAAAAATGCGGACACCTTCACCCGCGTCTGCCAATTCGAGGAATTCGGCTATGTCACGCTTGCGCTCGAGATCATCGAAGAGGGACCGGATACGCTCAAGGTCTTCTTCCTCGGTTTCGGAGTTCAAGAGATTCGCGCGGCCGCGAACGATAAGCCTCTCGTCGCCCGTATCCTCTCCGTCCCAGACGGCCAGGCCACTTTCGACGAGGGCATGTGCCAATGTGTCGATTTCCTGTCGCCGCTCGGCGATCTGCGCGGTTATATCATTCTGAAGGTCCGAAAGAGTCCGGCCTTCGGCCAGTGCATTGAGAAAATTCGCCGCTTCACGCATGGAACTGGGAGTCTGACCCGGCGGCGGTGTGAAAATGCGATTTTCCACATGACCATCGGCGAATACAAGCACCACAAGTGCGCGGTCATGGCCAAGACCCACGAACTCGATATGCTTGATGGGCGCCTCGTGCTTTGGAGCCAGAACCAGCGACGCGCCCTGCGTCACCCCTGAAAGAGCGGATCCGATCCGATCCAGAACTCCTGCCACGTCCTGCGAGTTGCTGCTCATGGTGGCATCTATCAGGTCACGGTCGTCGGACTGAAGATCCCCGACCTCCAGCAGGCCGTCCACGAACATGCGCAGCCCCTCTTGCGTCGGAACCCGCCCGGCACTGACATGAGGGCTTCCAAGCAAACCGAGATATTCCAGATCCTGCATCACATTCCGGATCGTGGCAGCCGAAACCTTCTCGCTGAGATTGCGTGTCAAGGTGCGTGAACCGACAGGATCACCCGTCGCGAGATAGGATTCCACGACGCGGCGGAACACTTCGCGCGAGCGATCATTCATTTCCTCCAGAATCCTGGCTCTGTCAGTCATGGGCTTATACTGCTGTCCTCTCTGGCGGGTCACTAAAAGGCGTGGCGCGCAAAAGGTCAATCGGGGTTGCTATCTGCATCCGCTCGGCTGTATTCGAACGCCAAAGCAGGAAAGGACATAAAATGCGCCCTTCGGGTAGAGACTTAAGTGAAATGCGGCCCGTTTCAATCGAGACTGGCGTCACGAAACATGCTGAAGGCTCCTGCATGATCCGCGTCGGCGATACACATGTTCTGTGCACGGCGACCATCGAGGACCGTGTGCCACCCTTCATGAAGGGCTCGGGCCTTGGTTGGGTCACGGCCGAATACGGGATGCTGCCACGATCGACCACAAGCCGGATGCGGCGCGAGGCGACCGCCGGCAAACAGGGTGGGCGCACGGTGGAAATCCAGCGGCTGATCGGCCGGTCCCTGCGTGCCGGTGTGGACCGTGTGGCGCTGGGTGAACGTCAGATCACGGTGGATTGCGATGTCATTCAGGCCGATGGCGGCACGCGTTGCGCAGCAATTACCGGCGGCTGGGTCGCTTTGCGGCTTGCGGTCAACAAACTTATCAAGGCCGGCGATGTCCTGAGCGATCCACTGATCGAGCCAATCGGCGCGGTTTCCTGCGGGATCTATGCCGGCCAACCCCTGGTTGATCTCGATTATCCGGAAGACAGCGAAGCGGGTGTCGACGGAAATTTCATCATGACGGCCTCTGGGCAGCTTATCGAGGTTCAGATGTCGGCCGAAGGCGCCACATTCAACCGTGATCAGATGACCCGGCTCATGGATCTTGCCGAGGCAGGGGTTCGAGAGCTGGCCGAAATCCAGAGGGCCGCGTCAAGTGCGTAAGCTCACGGACGATAAACTTCTGGTTGCAACGCATAACAGCGGAAAACTTGAGGAAATCCAATCCCTTGTCAGGCCGTTTGGCGTAACCGTCGTCGGGGCCGACGATTTCGGACTTTCCGAACCGGAGGAGACGGAATCAACCTTTGTCGGAAATGCCCGGATCAAGGCGCATACCGCGGCGAAGGCGTCCGGGCTACCAGCGTTATCCGATGATTCCGGTATCGAGATTGATGCGCTGAACGGCGCTCCCGGTGTGTATACAGCAAACTGGGCGGAGTCGCACGGAACACGCGATTTCGTGAAAGCAATGGCCCGGGCGCATGACGAATTGGTCGCGTCGGGAGCCGAGCAGCCGTGGAGTGCGCGGTTTTGCTGTACCCTCGTTCTGGCATGGCCCGATGGGCACGAAGAGGTCTTTCCCGGCGTCATCGAGGGCCGTGTCGTCTGGCCCATGCGGGGTGCGAATGGACACGGCTATGATCCCATATTCGAGCCGGATGGCTACACTGTGACATTTGGTGAAATGGATCGTTGGGAAAAGAACCGGATCAGCCATCGCGCAGATGCCGTGGCCAAGTTCGTGAAGGCTTGTCTTGGCTGAGGATTGGCAATCAGGGGGTTTCGGGCTCTATTTCCACTGGCCTTTCTGCGAGGCGAAGTGCCCGTATTGCGATTTCAACAGTCATGTTGCCGCAAAGATCGACCAGGATCGCTGGCGCAAGGCGTATCTGCGTGAGGTCGACCGGGTCGCGGCATTGGTGCCGGGCCGCCCGCTGAAATCGGTTTTCTTCGGCGGCGGCACCCCCAGCTTGATGGATCCGGATACTGTCAGTGCCGTTCTGGATCGGATCCACGCGTATTGGTCGGTCTCCAACGATTTCGAGGTTACGCTTGAGGCGAATCCCGGTTCTGTGGAGGCAGGACGCTTCAGGGCCTATGCCGCCGGCGGTGTTTCACGTGTGTCAATCGGCATTCAAGCGCTCAACGACAATGATCTCAGGCGTCTGGGCCGAATTCACACTGCCGAGGAAGCACGTCGTGCTTTCGATATCGCCCGAGACACGTTTGATCGTGTGAGTTTCGATCTGATCTACGCGCGGCAGGGCCAGGCCATCTCTGCATGGCGCGAGGAATTGGGGGAAGCATTGGAAATGGCCGCGGATCACCTGTCCCTGTATCAACTTACCATCGAGCCTGATACCGCCTTTGGTAACAGGTTTGCGGCTGGTGGATTGCGTGATCTTCCGACAGATGACACCGCGGCTGACATGTATCACGTCACGCAGGAGGTTTGCGAGGCGGCGGGTTTTAATGCGTATGAAGTTTCCAACCACGCTCGGCCGGGAGCGGAATCACGGCACAACCTGATCTACTGGCGTTACGGGGATTACGCAGGGATCGGCCCCGGTGCGCACGGGCGGTTGACACTGAACGGTCAACGGCATGCGACCGAGGCTTGGTCGAACCCTGAAAAGTGGCTCGGCGCCGTGGCCGAGGAACGTCCCGACAGGTACATGGCCCCACTGGCCGGAAGCGATCAGGCAGTTGAGTATTTGATGATGGGCTTGCGGCTTCGGGACGGTATCGATGAAAACCGGTTCGCCGGACTGGCCGGAGCCCCGCTTGATCCCGTCAATGTGCGGGAACTTGAGGATCTCGGGATGATCACCCGGACAAATGAGAATCTCCGTGCAACGAGCCAGGGCCGGATCCTGCTCAACTCCGTTATCGGGTCGCTCCTGCGCGACTAAACCGCTTCTTTTGATTATTCCCGTTGGCCGCTCAGCAAACGGCAAAGCGTGTCAAGCTCGTCCAGTGTGGCGTAGCTGATACGGATCTGGCCGGACTCCTTTTCAGGCTTGTGGTCAACCGCAACCTTCATACCAAGATTGGCCGAAAGATCATCTTCCAAAGCCTTGGTATCCGCATCCTTGGACGGCCTTCCTGCACCTGCATCGCTTTTGCCGGTTTCCGTAAAGACGTTTCCCACACCGTCTTTCGCCATCTTCTCCGTCTCCCGGACGGAAAGGCCCTTCTTGATCACACGTCGCGCCAGTGAGGCCGGATCATCTGCCGTGACCAACGCTCTGGCATGGCCGGCGGAGAGCTTACCCTGGCGCAGGAAATCCTGAACTTCTTCGGGCAGGTGCAGCAACCGGACGGAGTTGGCTATGTGGCTGCGACTCTTGCCCAAGACCTCGGCGAGCTTCTCCTGGGTATGTCCAAACCGGTTCATGAGCTGCGAAAAACCGGCAGCTTCTTCAATCGGGTTGAGATCGGCGCGTTGAATGTTCTCGATGATCGCAACCTCAAGGACTTCGGTATCGTCGAAATCTCGAACGATCACCGGAACCTCGTGTTGCTGCGCTATTTGCGCGGCACGCCACCTCCGTTCACCGGCGACAATTTCGAACTCGTTCTCGTGGCCGGGTCGTGGTCGTACGATCAAAGGCTGGATAACACCTTTTTCGCGAATTGACTTCGCAAGATCCTCCAACTGCTCCTGCTCGAAACTGCGCCGCGGTTGTTCCGGATTCGGGCTGATCCGTTCGATCGGTGCCATCATGTCCGGCCGGCGCTGCGACGGCTCGGCCTGTTCGGCAGAGTTGCCACCTTCGGTCACATCCGACATCAGTGCGGATAAACCGCGTCCAAGCCCGCGTTGTCTGGTTTTCCTGTCTGCCATCTTCGCTTCCTTGATTACGCGGCTGCGCGGGATTGGTTGCGGGTGAGTTCCGCTGCAAGCGCACGATAAGCTTCTGCCCCGCGCGACGAGGTGTCATATTTGAGCACCGGTAGCGCATAGGAAGGCGCCTCGCTCACACGAACATTCCGGGGAATGAGCGTTCGGAACACGAGGTCCCCCAGGTTTTCACGCGCATCCTGTTCCACTTGCGCCGACAGGTTGTTGCGTGCGTCGTACATGGTAAGGACAATTCCCTCGATCCGCAGCTCTGGGTTGGCCGTCTGCCGAACCTCGCGAATGGTAAGCATGAGCTGGGACAAACCCTCCAATGCAAAAAATTCGCTCTGAAGAGGTACGAGAACAGAGTGCGCTGCGACCATCGCGTTGACAGTGAGCAGGTTCAGCGATGGCGGGCAATCAACAAGGATGAAATCGAAGGCGTAGGTATCAAGCGCTGGTTGCCGCAAAGCATCATGCAAAAGGAAACTTCGCTTTTCATTGCTGATCAGTTCGATGTCGGCCGAACTCAGATCGACGGTGGCCGGTATGATCAGAAGCCTTTCATCCCCGGTCTTGCGAACGATATCGCGCAACGGAACGTCATCCAGCAGAAGATCATAGGTTGTCGCCTCGCGGTCACCCGCTTCCACCCCGAGGCCTGTGGAGGCATTTCCTTGCGGGTCCAGATCGACGATCAGCACCCGAAAACCTGCTTCCGCAAGTGCGGCGCCGAGATTGATCGTCGTTGTCGTCTTGCCGACACCGCCTTTCTGGTTGGCAACGGCAATGATCCTTGGACCTTGAGCGAGGATCGGGTCAGGCACGGGAAGCTCCTTTTATGGTAAGGATGACGGGGCCGATTTCAGTTATACTTTTATCAACGTGGTACGTGAAGTTCCACTTTCTTTGAGCGTCATCCACTTCTTTTCGCCACGCCGCCCCCTTTTGAAAAAGCGCTATACCGGTAGTGGCAAGATGTTGTTCTGCGAATGGAAGAAGTTCCGTCAAAGGTGCGAGCGCCCTTGCCGAAAGGACATCTGCGTTGAGCGCCGGTATGTCTTCGATTCTTGCCGCTCGAACCTCCGCGGAGATTCCCGTTTCGCGGATCGCTGTGCGCAGGAAAGCGCATTTTCGCCCATCGCTTTCGACCAGTGTCAAACGCCGTGGCGAGTTGCGTTCGGAGGCCAGGATTGCAACAACCAGCCCGGGAAAGCCACCGCCCGATCCCAGATCAGCCCAGTGATCCACTGGATGTTCAACGAGATCCATAAGCTGGGCGCTATCAGCAAGGTGGCGGGTCCAGAGCTGCGGCAGCGTGTTTTTTGAGACAAGGTTTATCCGGGGATTCCATCGCTCCAGAAGGGCCGCCAGCCGGTACAGTTTGTCGAGTGTTTCACGTGAAACATCCGCGAACGGATCCGGCCTGCTCATGCGGAATCTTTATGTTTGCCCTGCCGAATTCGCGAGAGAATCAGCGTCAGCGCTGCAGGAGTCATCCCGTCTATTCGCCCGGCTTGGCCCAGGTTCCCCGGCCTTGTTTGCTTTAGCTTTTCCTTGAGCTCGTTGGACAACCCGGTAACCGCCGCGTAGTCGAACTCCTCGGGTATCACCTGGGATTCGTCCCGCTGTAGACCGGCGACGTCCCTTTTTTGCCGCTCGATATAGCTCGCGTACAACGCCTCTCGTTCCAGTTGGAGCCGGCTATCTTGATCAATGACCGACCATCCCGGATTAAGGGCAATGATTTCCTGGAACCCAACCTGCGGCATGCTTAGAAGTTCCAGCCCGTTGCGGCGGGAGCCATCCTTACTGACCTTGAGCCCGAGATCAGCCAGCGCATTTGCTGAATAGCTTTCGCTTTCCAAAATACGCCTTGCCGCCTCAAGACGGTCCATTTTTTCCTCAAACGCGGCTTTTCGCCTTTCACTGACACATCCGATTTCTATCCCCAAAGGCGTCAGCCGCTGATCGGCATTATCCGCCCGAAGCGACAATCGAAACTCGGCACGGGAGGTAAACATACGATACGGCTCGGACACGCCGCGCGTAACCAGATCATCAATCATCACACCGATGTAGCTGTTGCAACGGCTGAAGGTGATCACATCCCGACCCACGGCCGAAAGAGCGGCGTTCAATCCGGCAACCAGGCCTTGTGCCGCCGCTTCCTCGTACCCGGTTGTGCCGTTGATCTGGCCAGCCAGCAACAACCCCGGGATCCCCTTGACCGCCAAGCAGGAATCTAACGCGCGCGGATCCACGAAATCATACTCGATCGCATATCCCGGTTGCAGAATACTTGCATCCTCCAACCCACTGATCGAACGCACATACTCTTCCTGAACCTCGACCGGAAGGGACGTCGATATTCCATTCGGGTATATTACGCTATCTGAAAGACTTTCCGGCTCAAGAAATATCTGGTGAGCCTCCTTGTCGCCAAAGCGCACGACTTTGTCCTCTATGGACGGGCAATACCGAGGGCCGGCACCATCGATACGGCCACCATACATCGCGGATCGTTCAAGGTTACTTTTGATGATATCATGCGTCCGCGGATTTGTATGGGTGATACCGCAGGAGACCTGCTGGCACGTTGGCGCCTCAGAGAGGAAGGAAAACATTACCGGATCGACGTCGGGTTCCTGCATTTCGAGGCCAGACCAGTCGATGCTGCGCCCGTCCAGCCGCGGCGGTGTGCCCGTTTTGAGCCGACCGAGGCTCAATCCGAAATCGTCTATCCGTTCAGCCAAACGCACGGAAGGTTTATCGCCCATCCGTCCGCCGGGCCGCGATACGTCACCTATGTGAATGACACCACGCAGGAACGTCCCCGTGGTCAACACGACACTTCGCGCGCTTATTCGAAACCCATCCGCGAGGATGACACCACGCACGCAACCACCATCAATAATGAAATCTGCGACCTCGCCTTCTATAATCTCGAGGTTCGGCTGCCCGTCTGTCCGCGAAAGCATGTACTTGCGATAAATATGCCTGTCAGCCTGCGTACGTGGTCCTTGCACTGCCGGTCCCTTACGGCGATTCAATAACCGGAACTGGATGCCGGACGCATCCGCCGCTTTGCCCATCACGCCATCAAGCGCGTCAATCTCACGAACAAGATGGCCTTTTCCAAGACCACCAATCGCCGGGTTGCAAGACATGACGCCGATGCCATCACGCTCCAGTGTGACCAACGCTGTCGCCACACCAAGCCGGGCCGCTGCATGCGCTGCTTCCGCCCCGGCGTGTCCACCGCCGATTATCACAACGTCAAAATCTTGTTTCACGTGAAACACTCCTCACTTTCCCAGGCAGAAACTCGAGAAAATTTCGTCAAGTACTGCTTCGACGTCGACACGCCCTACCAGAGAATCAAGCGCTCGAACACCACGCCGCACCTCTTCCGCAGCCAGCTCGGTTTCCGTAGCGCCGCACGCGAGGCAAACCATCGCCGCGTCCAGTGCTTCAACACCCGCGCGCATAGCCTGAGCATGTCGTGTCCGTGTTGCCAAACCGGTTTCAGCACTCTGCGCGCCCAGCTTATCGGCAATCTCGCTCAACAGCTGATCCACGCCTTCGCCTGTCAACCCCGACACGGATGCGCTTCTACCAGGAAACAGATCCCCCTTGCATTTACGCACAATATCACTCGGCCTAGGTTCCAGAAGGGGTGGGGCGCCGCCCTCCGTAAGAAAAACCCTCAGGTCAGCTTTATCGGCACGGTCACGAGCCCGCTCGATACCGATCGCTTCGACCTCTTCACCACCAGTACGGAGCCCCGCCGTATCGAGAAGCGTCACCGGCAAGCCCTCAATGTCCATCCGTACCTCGATCACGTCACGCGTCGTGCCCGCGACAGAGGACGTTATTGCCGCTTCACGGCCTGCGAGACGATTCAGAAGCGTCGATTTACCAACGTTGGGTGCACCCACAATCGCCACCTCGAACCCGACCCGGATACGCTCCGCGTAATCAACATTGGAAATTTCCGACCGCAAGCTCCCTCTCACCACATCGATCAGCCCAATCACTTCGGGTGTGACATCCACCGGCACGTCCTCGTCGACGAAATCGATCGTCACCTCAAGAAGGGCCGCCGCCCGCACCAGGGCCTCACGCCATTCATCTGCACGACGGCCCAGATCCCCGGCCAGCACACGCGTTGCCTGACGCCTTTGCGCTTCGGTTTCAGCCCCTATGAGATCGGCCAGGCCCTCTACCTGTGCCAGGTTCATTTGCCCGTTTTCCATTGCCCGCCGGGTGAATTCCCCGGGTTCGGCAACCCTCAACCCCGGTATTACACTCAACCTCTCCAAGACGGCAGACATCACAGCCGGACTGCCGTGAACATGGAACTCCACCACGTGTTCTCCGGTAAAACTACGGTTCTCGGAAAAGGTCAGGACCAACGCCTCGTCTATCCGGCCGCCGTCGGGGCCCCGCAATACACGCAGCGAAGCCACCCTTCTATCCGGCACGTCACCAGCACACTGCCTGCACGCCTCGAACGCGTCCGGCCCGCTTACCCGTATAACCGCTACGCCGGCACTGCCACGTGCAGAAGCAACCGCGAATATCGTATCCAAGACAATTACCCTTACCTCGCAACGGCGGTCAGGTGTTCATGGAGTCAAAGAATTCCGAGTTTGTCTTTGTCTGCTTCAACTTCGACAAAAGGAACTCAATCGCATCGGTCGTCCCCATCGGGTTCAGGATACGGCGCAATACAAACGTCTTCTGCAAGTCGCTCTTTTCGATCAGCAGATCCTCTTTCCGCGTCCCGGACTTCAAGATGTCGATGGCCGGGAAAACCCTCTTGTCAGCGATCTTGCGGTCAAGGATGAGTTCGGAATTTCCTGTGCCCTTGAACTCCTCGAAAATGACCTCGTCCATTCGGCTGCCGGTATCGATGAGAGCTGTGGACACGATCGTCAGGGATCCGCCCTCTTCGATATTCCGCGCTGCTCCGAAAAACCTCTTGGGGCGCTGGAGGGCGTTGGCATCAACACCACCGGTCAATACCTTTCCTGACGACGGAACAACCGTATTGTACGCCCGGCCAAGCCGCGTGATGGAGTCCAGAAGGATCACGACATCACGTTTGTGTTCCACTAGCCGTTTCGCCTTCTCGATGACCATTTCCGAAACAGCAACGTGCCGCGTCGCAGGTTCGTCGAAGGTCGAGCTGATCACCTCGCCCTTGACGCTTCTCTGCATGTCCGTCACTTCTTCCGGCCGTTCGTCGATCAGCAAAACGATCAGGTAACACTCCGGGTGGTTCTTCTCGATGCTTGCCGCTATGTTTTGCAGGATAACCGTCTTCCCGGTGCGCGGCGGCGCAACAATCAGGGACCGCTGGCCTTTTCCGATCGGCGCGACAAGATCGATCACCCGGGCGGACTTGTCCTTGATCGTCGGATCCTCGATTTCCAGCTTGAACCTTTCGTCCGGATACAGCGGCGTAAGGTTATCGAATGCGATCTTGTGACGGGCCCGTTCCGGATCCTGAAAGTTGATCTGGCTGACATTGGTAAGCGCAAAGTACCTTTCACTCTCTTCGGGCTGTTTCATCTCGCCTTCTACGGTGTCACCTGTCCGGAGCGAATAGCTCTTGATCGTTTCGGGGGACACGTAGATATCGTCGGGACCGGGTAGATAGTTCGCCTCTGGCGATCGCAGGAAACCGAACCCATCCTGCAACACCTCGAGGACACCATCCCCGAAAACTGTCCAGCCATCCTCCGCCCGTTCCTTCAGGATCGAGAACATCATCTCGCCCTTGCGCATCGTCGAAGCGTTCTCGATTTCCAGATCCTCGGCCATCGCCAGGAGTTCCTTGGCGCTATGCGCCTTGAGGTCGGACAGGTTAAGACGATCTTCGGACATTGGAAAAACCCTCGGCAAACGCGTGGCGGCGCATTCGGCTATGTAGAATGGAAAAGGATGAACCCGGACGGGCTTCCGGGCGCGTGCATACAGCGTCACAATGGCCGCGTCAACGCACCTCAGAACCGGACGACGACGGAAAGGACGATCACAACCATCAAAAGTGTGGGAACCTCGTTCATCATCCGGAACTGTCGTCCTGTCACCTGATTGGACCCCGTAATGAAATCCTTGCGACGAAGGCCAAGCCAGTGGTGAAACCACGTCATGGCAACAATACCCGCGCCCTTGGTATAAGGCCATACCGCATACCAGTCCACAACACCCGGCGTAGCGACCAGCAACAAACCGAAAATCCATGTTGCGACCATCGCGGGGTTCATGATCACTCTGAGAAGCTTCCTCTCCATTTTCTGAAAAATGACATCCTGCGGCTCCCCGGATTTTGTTTCCTCAACGTGGTAAACAAACAATCGAGGGAGGTAGAACAGACCTGCCATCCAAGCGATCACCGACATGATATGCAGTGCCTTGGTCCAGGGATAGAAAAAGATCAGGATATCGTTCATGCTGTGCCTCCGCCCAACCTTATGGACCCCCTTAAATAAAAAGAAAATGGAATAGGAAGATGTTTTTGTAGGAGGATCGGATGTCTGTGGATTATCGAGTTCTCCGTATGGTGGTCCACAGAGGTTCTACTTGGGGATAAACTTCGGGACGAAACGGCGTCAGGTTCGTAAAGATTTAAAAATTTATCACAAAAACAGATGTTTACAGAATGAAGTGGTGGAACTCTGCGTTGGGATAAATACCGTAAATCATAGCGCTAAACGGACCTTTACCAAAGCAGATTTGTACCAATCCACATGGGCATGACATCCCTGGACCCAGCTGGGGCACTGACGGAAATCCAGACCGACAAGCAGGGTTGGAAAAAGTCCCCCGCTGGGGTTAGGACATCCGCATATCATACACGGAGTTCTCCACATGACAGAACGCCTTATCCTCGCGTCCGGGTCCGCAGCACGGACCATGCTCCTGACCAACGCGGCGTTGAAATTCAGCGCGATCCCCGCCAAGGTTGACGAGCACATGATGAAAAAAGCGCTCCTGGCGGACGCCGCTGCACCGCGCGATATCGCGGATACACTGGCGGAAATGAAGGCGCGGCGGGTGAGTGACCGATATCCGGGTTCGCTGGTCCTGGGATGTGACCAGATACTGGAGTTTGACGGGCAGGTCTTGAGCAAGCCGCAAACACCTGAAGATGCGATCGGGCAACTGAAGCTCATGCGCGGAAAAAATCATGACCTCCTGAGCGCGGCGGTCATATATGCGGACGGAGCACCGATCTGGCGGCATGTCGGTGTGGTGAATATGGAGATGCGGAAATCATCGGATGACTTCCTGGAGTCATATGTTAGTCGCAACTGGACAAGCATTCGGGAAACCGTTGGCGCATACAAGCTTGAGGAGGAAGGGGTGAGGCTTTTCTCACGTATCAAAGGAGATTATTTCTCCGTCCTTGGATTGCCCTTACTCGAAGTCCTGTCATTTCTGGCAGTGCGAGGAGAAATTGAAGCATGACCGAGCAGAAAATTCCCCTGGCGGGTGTGATCGGCACGCCCGTCGCACATTCGAAGTCGCCGCAGCTTCATCGACATTGGCTGAACACCCATGGCATTACCGGGTACTACATACCGATGGATGTCAGCACGGATGATTTCGAGACTGTCCTCAGAACGCTGCCGAAAGCGGGATTTGTCGGTGTCAACGTAACGGTGCCCCACAAGGAGACCGCGCTGGCCCTCGCGGATCTTGCAACCGACCGCGCAACCCTCATCGGTGCGGCGAACACGTTGATCTTTCGAAAGGATGGCAAGATACACGCCGACAACACGGATGGTTATGGATTCATTGAAAATCTCAAGCAGTCCGGTCTCGCCTGGAATCCTGCTTCGGGACCCGCGGCGGTTCTGGGGGCTGGTGGTGCCGCCCGTGCCGTGGTTGCGTCGCTGCTTGACGCGGGCGTTCCAGAGATCCTGATCTCGAATCGAACGCGCGTCCGGGCCGAAAGCCTGCAATCCGATTTTGGCAAACGGCTCAAGATCTTCGATTGGGTTCAAGCCGGCAACATGCTGGAAGACGCGACAACCGTGATCAACACCACGTCACTCGGTATGCTTGGCCGGCCGCCATTGCGCGTCCCCCTTGACGGATTGCGCAAGGGCGCCGTGGTCACCGATCTGGTGTATGCACCTCTGAAAACGCGCTTCCTTGAAGTGGCAGAGGAAATGGGCTGCCACACCGTGGATGGCTTGGGAATGCTGCTCCATCAGGCGGTCCCGGGGTTCGAGCGCTGGTTCGGAACACGGCCCGAAGTTGACAGTGCAGCCCGGGCCGCAGCGCTTCGATGACGTTCTGCCTTGGTCTTACAGGCTCCATCGGAATGGGCAAATCCACTACTGCGGCGCTGTTTGCCGAAGAGGGCTGTGCCGTCTGGGATGCGGATGCCGCGGTTCACCGCCTGTATGCGCCCGGCGGGGCCGCCGTGGAGCCATTGGCCGATATCCTGCCGGATGCGATTTTCGGTGAATGTGTATCGCGGGAACGGCTTCGTGATCTGATACGTGACGACCCGACGGTCTTGCCCAAGGTCGAGGCCGTGGTTCATCCTCTGGTGGCTCGGGACAGGAAGGATTTCCTGAAGCAGACGGACGCTGATATCGTGGTCTTCGACATACCGCTGCTGTTCGAAACCGGAGCCGAGGCGACCATGGATGCGGTTGCCTGTGTGACGGTCGCCCCCGAAATACAGCGCCAGCGGGTACTGGCCCGGCCGGACATGACCGAAGCGCGGTTCGAGGCGATGCTTTCAAAACAGATGTCTGATAGCGAGAAAAGGAAACGCGCGGATTATCTGATCGTGACGGATACCATGGACCACGCGAAACAGCAGGTGCATGAGATCGTGAGAAAAATAAGGACAGAACACCAAGATGCGTGAAATTGTTCTGGATACCGAAACAACAGGACTGGACCCTGAACAAGGTGACAGGATCGTGGAAATCGGTGCAGTGGAACTCCTGAACCACATGCCCACCGGAAGAACCTTCCACCAATACATAAACCCCGAGCGGGACATGCCGCAGGAAGCCTTCGATGTGCATGGTCTTGGAACCGAGTTCCTGAGGGACAAGCCGCGTTTCGCAGGAATCGCGAACGATTTCCTTGAATTTATTTCGGATGCAAGGCTGGTGATCCACAACGCCGCCTTCGACATGAAATTCATAAATGCGGAATTCGGTTGGTTGAGGTTGCCGACACTGCCCTGGGAAAGGGCGGTGGATACACTGGCCATCGCGCGTCGGCGATTTCCCGGATCTCCCGCATCGCTCGATGCCTTGTGCCGACGCTTCGGAATCGACAATTCCAGCCGTACGCTGCACGGCGCATTGCTCGACTCCGAGATCCTTGCCGAGGTGTATCTGGAGCTTATCGGGGGCCGACAACCCGACTTTGCCCTTTCCGGCGCAATCGGGCAACAGCGGGGCGTTTCCGCAGACCAGGAATGGCGCGCCCGTCCGCGGCCCAACGCGCTTCCGTCAAGGGTGCATCCGGAAGAGGCGTCGGCTCACTCTGATTTTGTGGCTTCTATGGGTGAAGATGCCCTGTGGCGAAAAATCGAAACCGGTTGATCAGGCAGTGCCGGCCGTCTCCGCCTCTTCGGCCTGCCGGCGTGCGATCTCGTTACGGTAGATCTGCACGAAGTCGATGTTTTCCAGATTCAGCGGTGGAAAGCCACCGTCCCGGGTGACATCGCTGACAATGCGGCGCATGAACGGGAAAATCATGCGCGGACACTCGATCAGAAGGAAAGGATGAAGCTGATCCTGCGGTACGTTCTCGACATGGAAAACCCCAGCGTATTCCATTTCGAGTATGAACAGGGTGTCCTGGCTTTCCTTGTCCTTGGAGGTGACCCGAAGCTTGGTCGTTACCTCGTACTGGTGCTCGGCACTGCGCTTCTTGGCATCGAGGTTGACCTCCACGGAAACATCAGGCTGCACCTCGCCACCATGGCCACGCTGTGCGAGTACGTTTTCAAACGAAAGGTCGCGAACAAACTGCGTGAGCGTCTGCATCCTGACCTGCGGCTTCTCTTCCGCGCTACCATTGCCCTGTTCATTCTCGGCCATCACCATCTCTCCAGGCTGTCGATGTTCGGGCAATCCTGTAGCAGGCCGGGCAAGGGGCCTCAATGCCTTGTCCACCCCGATTGACCGTCCGTTCCTGTCGAGGGCGGGTCGACTTCGTCATAATCACCCTCGATTATGCCAGGATCATGCGGGCGGTGCCGCCGAGGATCGCGTCCGGGCGCGGCGGTGGTGAAGGAACGGACCTCAACCCGGGCCCGCAAGTACCGGTAGACCGCCCGCCGGACCCCCGGAACCAGCAATGCGAAACCGACACCATCCGTAAAAAATCCGGGAGTCAGCAACAGCGCGCCGGCGACAAGTATCATTGCCCCGTGGACAAGTGCTTCGGACGGGTCGGACTGCCGCGAGAAGGACGTTCTGAGATCCTCGAGCGCCATTGCCCCCTGCGCACGCACCAGAACTGTTCCAAGAATGGCGGTGATAACGACGATGGCAAGAGTGGGCCAGAGACCGATAAATCCGCCAACCTGAATGAACAGCGCGATCTCAATCAACGGCACGCCGAGAAACGCGAAAAATAGCCACATGTCCTGACCTCCGGTCTTTTGCAGGCGGATGGTAGACTTGACCCCCACCGTCACTTACATAAGTGCTGAGACATAGCTTTCCATGCCCTGCGCGAAACGAGGTGCTCATGAATTCGCCCATATTGCAATTATTGGTGCTCGCGGGCATCGCGGTGTTCCTCATCCTGCGCCTCAAGAGCGTTCTGGGAAGTCGCGAGGGGTTCGAAGGCCCGCCTCGCAGCCAGGCAGAGCCGGCCGCGCGTGACCGTCGACAGGGTTTCGAGGTCATAGAGGGGGGGCCTGATCAGGATATAACGGATCACGTCGCCGAGGACTCCGACGCCGCTGCAGCCCTTTCGGACATGAAGCGCGCCGATCCGTCCTTCAGTGTCACGGATTTCCTGCAAGGTGCCCGTGGCGCCTATGAAATGATCCTTATGTCCTTCGAGCGTGGCAATCTTGACGAGATAAGCCCGTTTCTTTCCCAGGACGTTTTCGAGAGTTTCGCGCAAGTCGTCGACGCTCGTGAGGAACAGGGATTGAGCGTTGAGGCGGAATTTGCCGGCGTACGGGAAATATCGCTGGTGGATGCCGCGTTTGACAGTGAAACCCGCACGGGAGAAGTGACCGTGAGATTTGTCGGGGAGCTGACTTCGGTTGTCCGTGACAGCACTGGCGAGATCGTCGAAGGCACACCCGGCCAGACCAAGCGGCAGCGCGATGTCTGGACATTCGAGCGAGTCATGGGCTCGGATGATCCCAATTGGCGGCTCGTCGCCACGGGCGAATGACCCGGGCAATCCGGACGGCGATCGGCTTCTGGATCGCAATGGCCGGAACGGTCATGGCGTCAGATCTCGATTACGAAATCCTCGACTTTGAGGATCTGGCCGGCTGGGAAGAAGACGACCATCAGCAAGCACTCGACGTTTTTCTCAATACCTGTCCGGACATGACGGAACCCGACTGGAAAAGCCTGTGCGCACTTGCCCAGCAAAAACCGGACGCACGGGATTTCTTCGAGCTCTTCTTTCGCCCGGTGGTGATATCGAACGATGACCGCGCGCTTTTTACCGGGTATTACGAGCCGGAACTCGAAGGCGCGCTCTCGGAAAGCGCCCGCTTCAAATATCCGCTGTACCGCGCACCCGATTCCGTGCAGCCCGGCATCCGATGGCTGAGCCGCAAGGAAATCGAGACGGGGCCGGCAATGAAGGGCAGAGGCCTCGAGATCGCCTGGGTGGACGACCCTGTCGAATTGTTCTTTCTTCAGGTTCAGGGATCCGGGCGAATCCGGCTTCCGGACGGGCGCAATATTCGTGTCGGTTACGGAGGATCGAACGGCCATGACTACCGCTCGGTTGGACGGGAAATGGTGCGCCGCGGGATCTATTCCGTGCATCAGGTCTCGGCCGATGTGATAAAGAGCTGGGTTCGCAGAAACCCGCGGAAGGGCCGGGATCTTCTGCATCACAATCCATCCTATGTATTCTTTCGCAGGGTTGACGAGGTGCCGGCGGATGAAGGACCGCTTGGCGCCATGAACCGCTCGATCACCGCGGGTCGCAGCATCGCGGTGGACCCCGATTATACACCACTCGGCGCTCCGGTGTGGCTCGAAAAGGCCGGGAAGGACCCGATAAGCCGCCTGATGATCGCACAGGACACTGGATCCGCGATCAAGGGGCCGCAGCGGGCGGACATCTTCTTTGGCACCGGGGACAAGGCTGGACGGCGCGCCGGGCGCCTGCGTGACGGTGGCCGGATGGCGGTTCTTCTGCCGATACAACGGGCCTATGCGATGCGTCCGGAGGTGCCATTGTGACCCGCCGCAAGTTGCGGCCGGAAGAACTCGATCTCTGGCGGCAAGTTACGCAAACCACGGACCCACTGCATCCTGAGCGACGATTGCCTGCATCGACGCATGAAAAACCGGAATGGATTCCGGATCGGGAACCCGGGAAAAAGGACCGATCCGTGAAAGCCCTGCCTGATTTCCAGATCGGTGAGAAGCCCGGCCGGGGCGGTGCCGGGTCGCTGCCGATGCCACGAACCGACCTGTCGATGGACAAGAAGGCGTTCACGAAACTCCGCCGTGGAAAGCTGGTGCCCGAGGGGCGCATTGACCTGCACGGAATGACCCTTGAAAAGGCACATCCTGCCCTTATCGCGTTCATATTGAGATCGTTCTCAGATGGAAAACGGCTGGTTCTCGTGATTACGGGAAAGGGACGGGCAGGCCCGGACACCGGCCCGATCCCCGCACGTCCGGGTGTATTGCGGCATAACGTACCACAATGGCTGACGCGTCCGCCACTCTCCGGCATGGTTCTTCAGATCACCGAGGCGCACGCGCGTCACGGTGGCGCCGGAGCCTATTACGT
>Ga0102929_1000556_pt1 | contig 21951 bp, 12 predicted proteins | sample SalPonR1_B_D2_MG_FD_78510 | JGI IMG/M metagenome (GOLD analysis project Ga0102929, IMG submission 78510) | Salt pond soil microbial communities from South San Francisco under conditions of wetland restoration - Salt Pond MetaG R1_B_D2_MG | ecosystem: Environmental > Aquatic > Marine > Intertidal... | reverse complement strand
CTGCGCATCGGGCCGGTATGGGCCTGAAACCCGTGCCCCTCGGCAGCCGCCTTGCCGTCATAGCGCACCGCGATGGGTAGGAAATGGTATTGAATATCAGGGTATTCCACACCCGCTGCCGACCGGATAAAGGCGGCGCTCTCGAATTGGTTCGACGCTCCCGGCCCCGTCCGCGTCAAAAGCCAGCGCGCGCCCACATACGCCTTGCCCAGCAAGTTCCAATAGGAATAAAGGCTTATCGGCTGGCTCGCCGCCATCTGGATATAAAGCTCAAGGTGATCCTGAAGATTCTGACCAACCCCGGCCCGATCCGCGATCACATCGATCCCGTGTTCGGCCAGATGCGCCGCCGGTCCGATCCCCGACAACATCAGCAACTTGGGAGAGTTGATCGACGACGCGGCTATGATCACTTCTTCGCGGGCCTCGATCACCTCGGTCTGTCCGGCGCGCGTCACCTCGACGCCGCGTGCGCGCCCGTCGCGGATCACGACCCGCCGCGCCAGCGCGTTCACGACCTCGCAAAACCCCGTTGCGCGGGCGGGCTTGAGATAGGCATTCGCCGCAGACCAGCGCCGCCCCTTCCACACCGTCATGTCGAAGGGGCCGAATCCTTCCTGCTGTTTTCCGTTGTAGTCGTCGGTAACCGGGTATCCCGCCTGCTGGCCCGCCTCGACAAAGGCTTGGGTCAGCGGGTTGTCCCTTCGACCGCGCGTCACATGAAGCGGCCCATCCGACCCCCGCCAGTCGGGATCACCGCCATGTCCGCTGTCATGCCAATGCTCCAACCGTTTGAAATAGGGGAGCACGTCGGCATATCCCCAGCCCGCCGCGCCTTCATCGCGCCAATGGTCGAAATCCTTCGCATGGCCACGCACATAGCACATGCCGTTGATGCTCGATGAGCCGCCGATCACCTTGCCGCGCGGACAGGCAAGGCGCCGCCCGCCCAGATGCGGCTCGGGGTCGGTCGCATATCCCCAGTCATAGCGCGACATGTTCATCGGATAGCTGAGCGCCCCGGGCATCTGGATAAACGGCCCCGCATCCGTGCCGCCATGCTCGATGACGATCACCCGCTTGCCTGCCTCGCTCAGCCTCAGGGCCATGGCACAGCCCGCACTTCCTGCACCGATGATCACATAATCCGCTTGCATGTCTGATTTCTCCGGGTCCGGGTCGCGCCTCTGGTCTGGCGCAGGGTCATTGATGTCGCGCGCGGGACAGGGTTACTCGCCGCGCGGGAACCTTTGGTTCTCTTCGACCTCGTTGAGGTCCATGTGGTTGCGCATGTAGCGCTCGCTCGCCTTCTGAAGCGGCTGGTAATCCCACGGGTAATACCCCCCCTGCCTCAGCGCCTCGTAAACCACCAGACGCCGTGCCTGACTCTCGCGCACCTCCGCGTCGAATTGCTCAAGATCCCAGCGCGCCGCCGCCTCAAGTCGGAATGCCTCCATCACCTCGCGGCAATCGGCATCGTCGGACAAATCGGTCAATTCGTGCGGGTCGGCCTCAAGATCGAAAAGTTGCTCGGGATCAAGCGCGCAATTGGTGTATTTCCACCGCCCCTCCCGCAGACAGACAAGCGGCGCATAAGAGGCTTCGGCGGCGTATTCCATGGCAACCGGGCTCTTGCGCGTGCTCCCCTGTCCCAGCGGCACAAGGCTTTCGCCCGCAACCCACGGCATCACCTCCGAGATGTCCACCCCCGCCAGATCGCACAGCGTCGGGCACACGTCGATCGCGCTGACCGGCTCGGTTACGCATCCCGGCTCCATCCCCGGCGCCGACACCATAAGCGGCACCCGCGATGATCCTTCATAGAAGGACATCTTGAACCACAGACCCCGCTCGCCCAGCATATCGCCATGGTCCGACACGAACAGGATCACGGCCTCCTGCCGCGTGGCCTCCAGCGCATGCAGAATTTCGCCCACCTTGTCGTCCAGATACGAGATATTGGCGAAATAGGCGCGGCGTGATCGGCGGATGTCCTCTTCGGTGATGTCGAAGGACCGCCAGTCATTCGCATCGAAAATGCGCTTGGAATGCGGGTCGTGATCTTCATAATCCATCGCCGGCACGGGCGGCAGAAGATGCTCGCAATCCTCATAGAGATCCCAATATTTCCGCCGCGCCACATAAGGATCGTGCGGATGGGTGAAACTCGCTGTGAGGCACCATGGCCGGTCATCATGACCACGGGCAAGATCATAGACCTTGCGGGTGGCGTTATAGGCCACCTCGTCATCATATTCCATCTGGTTGGAGATCTCGGCCACGCCACTGCCCGTGACCGAGCCCATGTTGTGATACCACCAGTCAATCCGCTCACCCGGCTTGCGATAATCCGGCGTCCAGCCAAAATCGGCCGGGTAGATATCGGTGGTCAAACGCTCCTCGAAGCCGTGAAGCTGATCGGGGCCAACAAAATGCATCTTGCCCGACAGGCAAGTCTGATACCCCGCGCGGCGCAGATGGTGCGCATAGGTCGGAACATCGGCCGCGAATTCGGCGGCGTTGTCATAAACCCGGCTGCGCGATGGCAATAGGCCCGACATAAAGGATGCCCGCCCCGGCGCGCACAGGGGGCTCGCGGTATACGCATTGGCGAATCGGGTCGAGCGTGCGGCCAATTTCTTGAGGTTGGGCGCATGAAGCCAATCGGCAGGCCCGTCCGGGAACAATGTCCCGTTAAGTTGGTCCACCATCAGAACGAGGATATTGGGTGTGCTCATGAGTTATGTCCTTTCGTCATGTCGGGGGGCCAACGCGTCCTCGAGATAAGTCAGCATCACGTCAATGGCGGCGTCGGCCTCGATCGGGTCAGGCCTTAGGGCCTGCCGCAGGTAAAGCCCGTCGATCATCGCCGCCAGCCCCCGGGTAAGGATGCGCGCCCGCGGTTCGGGCACGATCTGGCGCACGGCGTGATGCAGGTTGGACCGCAGCCGCCTTTGATAGATGTGCAAAAGGCGCGCGGCCTCTTCGGATTTCAGCGCCTGAACATAAAAATTGAGCCACGCCGCCACGGTTTCATTGCGAAACTGCGTGCTGCTGAAGTTGGCGCGTATGATTGCCTCGATACGCATGCGCGGATCGCGCGCCATCGACAGCGCGCCACGCACCTCCGCAGCATAAAGCCCGAGGATATGCCGCATCGCCGCGGTGAATATCTGCTCCTTGCCGCCAAAGTAGTGATGGGCCAGCGCACTCGACATGCCCGCGCGTTTGGCGATCTGGCTCACCGTCACATCAAGCGTGCCGCGCGCACCGACCTCGTGGATCGTCGCTTCGACCAGCGCGGCGCGCCGTATGGGCTCCATGCCGACCTTTGGCATCCTGTTCTCCATGAAAAGGCTTGTCCATTGTGAGTATTTCCGTTTAATTGACTCGTCAATCAAGAAAGAAGGAAAAAGATGTCAATCACCGCCCCGCCGCCAAGAACCCGAAACCCGGTTGCAGGAGCGGAGGCTGTCACAGTATTGTCTGACAATAGGAGTATGAAGCGCATGGTATTGCGCTCATCCGGAGGATGCTCGGCCACGAGACATAAGACCGCGCGACCGGCATAGCCCGGAGCCCTCCGCACTCTTGACCAAACGACCTAAACGACACAGGGAGAACCGAACATGTCGATTATCAAAGGCGGCCTACTCAATCGCCGCGGATTTCTGAAAACAACAGCAGCCACGGCCATGGCGGCCACTGTGCCCATGAGCGGCGCAATGGCGGCCCCCACACGCGGAGGTCACCTGAGGGCGGCGATTGGCCATGGCCAAACCACCGACACGCTGAACCCCGGCACCTATGAAAACAGCTTCACCACCTCGCTGTCCTTCGCAATTCACGGTCGCCTGACCGAAGTTGCACAGGACGGCTCACTCGTCCCCGAACTGGCCGAAAGCTGGGAAGCCTCCGATGATGCGTCGGAATGGCGGTTCAAGATCAGGAATGGCGTCACCTTCCATTCAGGCCATGAGCTCAACATCCAGGACGTGATCAACTCGATCAACTTCCACCGCGGCGAGGATTCGACCTCGGCGGCCGGCCCCATCGTTGCCCCGATTCAGGACGTGAAAGCCGAAGGTGACGATACCGTCGTCTTTATCCTCGACGGTGGTAACGCCGACTTCCCCTACATCCTGTCGGATTACCACCTGACGATCTGCAAGGCTGATGGCGATTCGATTGAATGGCAGTCGGGCGATGGCTGCGGCTCCTATGTTCTCAAGAATTTCAGCCCGGGTATCTCGGCCTCGTTCGAACGCAATCCGAACCACTGGCGAAGCGATGTCGGCTGGTTCGACTCTGTCGAAATGCTGGCCGTTGTCGATATCAACGCCCGCACAACCGCCCTTGTATCCGGCGATGTGGATATGGCTGACCGGCTCGACGTCAAGACCGTGGGATTGCTGGCGCGCAACCCCAATCTACAGATCAATTCGGTCGCAGGCACGCAGCACTATACTTTCGCCATGGACACGCGCGAAGCTCCCTACTCTGACAATAACGTGCGTCAGGCGCTCAAATACGGCCTGAACCGCGAAGAGCTGGTCGAGAAAATCCTGTTTGGCTATGGGTCGGTCGGCAACGATCACCCAATCGGTCAAGGTCAGCGGTTCTTCAACACCGAGCTGGAACAAAAGACCTACGATCCGGACAAGGCAAAATGGTATCTCAAGCAATCCGGCCTCGATAGTGTCGATGTCGCTCTGTCCGCCTCGGACGCGGCCTTCACCAACTCGGTTGACGCGGCGACATTGTATCAGGCCTCGGCCAAGGCCGGCGGGATCAACCTCAAGCCGGTCCGCGAACCCAATGACGGTTACTGGTCGGACGTGTGGATGAAGAAACCCTACACGGCTGTCTACTGGTCCGGTCGTCCCGTCGAAGATCAAATGTTCTCGACGGCCTACAAATGCGGCGCGTCGTGGAACGACAGCTTCTGGTGCAATGAACGATTCGACGAGCTGCTGGACAAGGCCCGTTCGGAACTCGACGAGGACAAACGGCGCGAGATGTACTGGGAAATGCAGGACATCGTGTCCAATCAGGGCGGCGTTGTCGTTCCGATGTTCGCCAACTACGTCTTTGCCAACTCAGACAAGGTCGGCCACGCCGATAAATTGGCCTCGAACTGGGATGTCGACGGACAGCGCTGGATCGAGCGTTGGTGGTTCGTCTGATACAGTGACCGGGCCGTTTCCGGCGGCCGATGGCACGATCGACACGGGGCGCGGCAATCCGCGCCCCGTTTTCTGTCCGGCGGCGTTGGTGCCGCTCTGCAAGAACCCGACTCACAGCTCGTGCCACAACACAGCGCGACATCCGGGCGTCAGAGTATCCGTCACACTTTAATTGTTCGGTAACCAATGCACCGACGTGATACCGACGTGACTACTGACGTGAATGCCGACGTTGCGTGCGCCCCGCCCCGCCCCACAAAATAAGGCCCCTGACCTCAGAATTTGGTGGCCGAAACCGCCGGCGTCAAAGCCTTGCGTTTCAACACCGCTTCGCGCCAGCTTATGAACGAAATCGCCGCCACGATCACCATCCCCCCGAGCACCACGAACATGTCCACGGGCTCACCGAAGAAGAGCGCACCGATGCTCACCGCCCAGACCAGTTGCAGGAAGGTCACCGGCTGTGTCACCGCCAAAGGCGCGGCCCGAAAGGCCAGCGTCATTGTGTAATGCCCGCCCGTAGCAACACAGGCGACCCCGAAAAGGATAAGCAATTCCATCAGGTTGGGCGTGACCCAGCTGGCAACGGCAAGCGGGGCGAGACCGATGGTCACCGTCACCGACAACATCGCCACGATGATCCCCGCGCCACAGGTCTCGCTCACCTTCTTGGCCACGAGGTATGAGATCCCGAACGACAGGCCCGTGCCCAGCATGGCAAGATGCCCGGCTCCCACCTCGCGAAACCCGGGCCGCAGGATGATGAAGGCCCCGATCAGCGCGGCAATAACCGCCATCACGCGCCGCAAGGCAAGACGTTCACCCAGAAAAATCGCAGCCCCCAGAGTGACATAGACCGGGGAAAGATAGTTGATCGCCGTCACGTCGGCGAGCGGGATACGTGCCATGCCAAAGAACCAAAGGGCCACACCGACCGTATGCACAAGCCCGCGTAAACCAAAAAGCCCGAGGGTGACGCGGTCGAATTCCCGCGCCCGCCGCCATAACGGACCCATCATCGGTATGAAGAAGACCAACCCCATCACATAGCGCAGGAACGCGCCCTCCGAGGCGGGTATCCGCGTGCCAAGGATTTTCACCAGAACCGTGACCATCACAAAAAGGAGGCCGGTGGTCAGCATCCAGAATACGCCCCAGAGCGGGCCGGTCTTGGTCAGTGGGTTCATGCCGCCATTAATCGCGCCTCTTTTAGGAATGTCGAGGGGTGTCAGGGGTTTATTTTCCACAAATCATTCCGGGCCGCGTTTACGGCAGCGGAATGAACTCCGCATCATCCCCCGGAGGAAGGCGGAACCGCCCATGTGTCCAGTCACCCTCGGCCCAAGCGGCCTTCGCGGCATCAATCCTCTCTCGGCTCGATGCCACGAAGTTCCACCAGATGTGGCGCGGCCCTGCCAATGTCTCGCCACCCAACGCCATAAGGCGCGCGCCCTGCGCCCCGCCGGTCACGGTGATCGCGTCACCCGGCCGGAAAACCATCATGCGGCCCGCATCAAAGGTCTCACCCGCGATCTCGACACTGCCTTGGGTGACATAAAGCCCGCGATCCTCGTGATCATCCGGAAGCGGCACCTTCGCCCCCGCCGACAGCACGATATCGGCATAGAACATGTCGGTGAAGGTGCTGACCGGCGCCGTTTCACCCCAGCCACGGCCCATGATCAGACGCAGAGATTTTCCCTCCGCCTCAATGAACGGAAGAGAGTTTTTGCCATGGTGCTCAAAGCTTGCACCCCGATCTTCATCCACCTCCGGGAGCGCGACCCACGTTTGAATACCCAAAAGCCGCGAGTTGCCACGTCGCGTCTCTTCGCTTGTGCGTTCGGAATGCGTGACGCCGTTTCCCGCCACCATCCAGTTCACCGCGCCCGGGTGAATCATCTGGTTCGTGCCAAGGCTGTCGCGGTGCTGAAACGCCCCGTCATAGAGATAAGTCACCGTACCCAGCCCGATATGCGGATGCGGGCGCACGTCGATTCCCTGCCCCGTCAGGAACTCTGCCGGCCCCATCTGATCAAAAAAGATAAATGGTCCCACCATTTGTCGTTTCGGCGCGGGCAGCGCGCGCCGAACCTCGAACTCTCCCAAGTCCCGGGCGCGCGGAATGATCAGTGTCTCGATATCGTCCAGCGCCCCCGCATCGGGGCATTGCGGCTCAAGCGACGGGTTCCAGCTCATGTCACGGTCTCCTTGTCGGTTATCGCCCAGGATAGCGTCACAGGCGCCCCCGCCCAATACGCCCGCCAGCACAGCCGCTGTGCAGGGCTGTCCGCGCTGGACAAACGTCGCGTATTTCCGCACATCTGGGCAATGGACCGTCACGCCGCATATCCCGCGATCAGCGATCTTGCCGCCCGTGCGCGGGCCCGCATCCCGCGATTCGTCTGGGAATACCTTGATGCCGGCACTGGGTCCGAGGAGGCGCGCGCCCGCACCCGCGCCGCGTTCGAAAGGGTGAGTCTCCTGCCGTCCATCCTGCACGGAGAAATCGCGCCTGATCTTTCGGTGTCTCTCTTTGGACAGAAGATGCCTCTGCCCTTCGGCATTGCGCCCGTGGGCATGTCTGGCCTGATCTGGCCCGACGCCGAAAGGCACCTCGCAAGAGCCTCGCAAGATATTGATGTTCCATATACTTTATCAACCGTGGCCAGTCAGACACCCGAAGTCACAGGCCCTTTGGCCGGTCCGCATAAATGGTTCCAGATGTATCCGCCCCGCGACCCTGATATCCGCACCGACATGCTGAACCGGGCGCGCGCCGCAGGGTTCGGGGTGCTTGTGATCACGCTCGACGTGCCGGTCGCCTCGCGCCGCGAGCGGCAATTGCGCTCCGGCTTGACACAGCCGCCGCGCCTGACCCCGCGGCTCATGGCGCAGGTGGCACTGCGTCCCGCATGGGCCGCCGGTATGGCGCGAACAGGCATGCCAAGGATGCGTATGATTGATGATTATGCGCCTGATACCAAGGGCCTGCCCTCCAATGCTCATGCCGGATATATGCTGCGCACATCCCCCGATGAAAGCTATCTGAAGTGGTTGCGCGACGCATGGCACGGCCCACTCGTTGTCAAGGGCGTGCTTGATCCAACGGATGTCTCCCGGCTCGAGCGGTTGGGCGCCGACGCGATCTGGATCAGCAATCACGGCGGGCGGCAATTCGATGCCGCCCCGGCCCCGATCACACAATTGCCCGCCTTTCGCGACGCCACCGATCTGCCGCTCATTCTGGACGGCGGCATGTCCGGCGGACTGGACATTCTTCGGGGTTTCGCCCTTGGGGCGGATTTCGTCATGCTGGGTCGCGCTTGGCATTATGCGCTGGCGGCCCTCGGACCGGAGGGGCCGGCGCATCTGGCCGAAATATTGCGCCGCGATCTTGTCGCCAACATGGGCCAAATGGGAATCACCTCTCCGTCTGCGGCCCGCGGCAACCTTGCCTCGCCGGCTCTTGCGGGTGGCCCCCTCTACCCAAGCGGGTAAACACTATGATCTAACCTTATGTTTTAACTTGCATATTCTGATATACAAGCGATCTGTGCCATTCCTCCAATCGGGCAGATCATGTCGCAGATGGGTGACATTACTTCGGTCTGGATTGCGTAAAGTTTTCACAAACCTTACAAACTTCGCAACATCGCGCTGCAGCGCGGCATTCCCGGCCCAAGACCCGGGTCAACGTAAGAGGGACCTACCCCGTGAGTGATTTCCAGAAGATACTCGTCGCCAACCGGGGCGAAATCGCCATTCGCATTTTGCGTGCCGCCAACGAGATGGGCAAGCGCACGGTCGCTGTATTCGCCGAAGAGGACAAGCTGGGTCTGCATCGCTTCAAAGCAGACGAAGCCTACCGCATCGGCGAGGGGCTGGGGCCGGTCGCGGCGTATCTCTCGATCGACGAAATCATTCGCGTGGCCCGTGACTGTGGCGCCGACGCGATCCACCCCGGCTATGGTCTGCTAAGCGAAAATCCCGATTTCGTGGATGCCTGCGACGCCAATGGAATCACCTTTATCGGCCCCCGTGCCGAAACCATGCGCGCCCTTGGCGACAAGGCCAGCGCGCGCCGGGTCGCGGTTGAGGCGGGCGTGCCCGTCATCCCCGCGACCGAGGTGCTGGGCGACGATATGGAGATGATCCGCAAGGAGGCCGCCGAAATCGGCTATCCCCTGATGCTCAAGGCAAGCTGGGGCGGCGGCGGGCGCGGCATGCGTCCGATCAACGGCCCTGACGAACTTGAGGAAAAGGTGCTTGAAGGCCGCCGCGAGGCCGAGGCGGCCTTTGGCAACGGCGAAGGCTATCTCGAAAAGATGATCACCCGTGCGCGCCATGTCGAGGTGCAGATCCTTGGCGACAAGCACGGCAATATGTATCACCTCTATGAGCGCGACTGTTCGGTGCAACGCCGCAATCAGAAAGTCGTCGAACGTGCCCCCGCCCCCTACCTCACCGACGCACAGCGCGCCGAGGTCTGTGAGCTGGGTTACAAGATCTGCAAGCACGTGAATTATGAATGTGCCGGCACGGTCGAGTTCCTGATGGATATGGAAACCGACGAGTTTTACTTCATCGAAGTGAACCCCCGTGTGCAGGTCGAGCATACCGTGACCGAAGAGGTCACCGGCATCGACATCGTTCAGGCCCAGATCAAGATCGCCGAAGGCAAGACCCTGCCCGAGGCGACCCGCAAGAACACCCAGGACGAGATCCGTCTCAACGGTCATGCGCTGCAAACGCGGATCACCACCGAGGACCCGCAGAACAATTTCATCCCCGACTATGGCCGCATCACCGCCTATCGCTCGGCCACCGGCATGGGCATCAGGCTTGATGGCGGTACGGCCTATGCGGGCGGTGTCATCACGCGCTATTACGATTCCCTGCTGGTCAAGATCACGGCCCACGCGCAGACGCCCGAGGCCGCCATTGCCCGCATGGACCGCGCCCTGCGCGAATTCCGCATTCGTGGCGTTTCGACCAACATTTCCTTTGTCGAGAACCTGCTCAAGCATCCCACCTTCCTGAACAATGAATACTCGACCAAGTTTATCGACACGACGCCCGAGCTTTTCACCTTCAAGAAGCGCCGCGACCGCGGCACCAAGGTGCTGACCTATATCGCGGATATCACGGTGAACGGCCACCCCGAGACACAGGACCGTCCCGAGCCCTCGGCAGAGGCCAAGGCCCCCAAGCCGCCGACCATCCAGACGGCCCCCGCCCCCGGCACCAAGACTCTGCTCGAGGAGAAGGGCGCCAAGGCGGTCGCCGATTGGATGTTGGCGCAAAACCGGCTTCTGCTCACGGATACCACGATGCGCGACGGCCATCAGTCGCTGCTGGCCACGCGCATGCGTTCGATCGACATGATCAAGGCCGCGCCTGCCTATGCGGCAAACCTGCCGGGCCTCTTCTCGGTCGAGTGCTGGGGCGGCGCGACCTTCGATGTGGCCTACCGGTTCCTTCAGGAATGCCCGTGGCAGCGCCTTAGGGAATTGCGGAGCCGGATGCCGAACATCCTGACACAGATGCTTTTGCGGGCGTCCAACGGCGTGGGATATACCAACTATCCTGATAATGTCGTTCAGGAATTCGTCCGTCAGGCCGCAGAAACCGGCGTCGACGTGTTCCGTGTTTTCGACAGCCTCAACTGGGTCGAGAACATGCGCGTCGCGATGGATGCCGTGAATGAGACCGGCAGGATCTGCGAAGGCACGATCTGCTATACCGGCGATCTTCTTGATCCCGACAGGTCCAAATACGATCTCAAATACTATGTCGGCATGGCGCGCGAGCTTCAGGATGCAGGCGCGCATGTGCTGGGCCTCAAGGACATGGCCGGCCTTCTCAAACCCGCCTCGGCGCGCGTTCTGGTCAAGGCCCTGAAGGACGAGTTGGACATCCCCGTTCACTTCCATACGCATGATACGTCGGGCATCGCAGGGGCCACCATCCTCGCCGCTGCCGATGCGGGCGTCGATGCGGTGGATGCGGCCATGGACGCCTTCTCAGGCGGCACGTCACAGCCCTGCCTTGGCTCGATTGTCGAAGCGCTCGCCCATACCGACCGCGACACCGGCCTCGAGATCGAGCGTATCCGCGAAATGTCGGATTACTGGGAACAGGTGCGCGCGCAATATATCGCCTTCGAAAGCGGCCTCGCCGCCCCCGCCTCCGAGGTTTACCTGCACGAAATGCCGGGTGGGCAGTTCACCAACCTCAAGGCACAGGCGCGCTCGCTTGGCCTTGAAGATCGCTGGCCCGAGGTCGCCCGCACCTATGCCGATGTGAACCAGATGTTCGGCGATATCGTCAAGGTCACGCCATCGTCCAAGGTGGTGGGCGACATGGCGCTGATGATGGTGTCACAGGGCCTGACCCGCGCCGATGTCGAAGACCCAGACACTGATGTGGCATTCCCCGACTCGGTCGTTGACATGATGCGGGGCAATCTTGGTCAGCCTCCGGGCGGCTTCCCCGACAAGATCGTCGCGAAGGTGCTCAAGGGCGAGAAACCCAACACCGAGCGACCGGGAAAACACCTTGCGCCTGTTGATCTCGAAGCGACGCGCAAGGAAGTGTCCGAGATGCTCGAAGGCAAAGAGGTCGATGACGAGGACCTGAACGGCTATCTCATGTATCCCAAGGTTTTCCTCGATTACATGGGGCGTCACCGCACCTATGGGCCGGTGCGCACCCTGCCAACCCGCACGTTCTTCTACGGTATGGAACCCGGCGAAGAGATCGCGGTCGAGATTGACCCGGGCAAGACCATGGAAATCCTGCTTCAGGCTGTGGGCGAGACACAAGAAGACGGCGAAGTGCGCGTCTTTTTCGAACTCAACGGTCAACCGCGGGTGATCCGCGTGCCAAACCGTCTTGTCAAATCGCAGACTGCCGCGCGCCCCAAGGCCGAAATCGGCAACCCGGATCACGTGGGCGCGCCCATGCCGGGCGTGGTGTCATCGGTCGCCGTTTCAGTAGGCCAAAGTGTCAAGGAGGACGACCTGCTCTTGACCATTGAGGCCATGAAGATGGAAACCGGCATCTATGCCGAGCGTGACGCAGTGGTAAAGGCGATCCACGTGCATGCCAGCGGCCAGATCGACGCCAAGGATCTCATGATCGAACTTGAGTGATCATTCCCCCGTTTGAATGGTGTGCGATCCCTCTCCAAGCGTTTCCCGAAAAACCCGCATCACGGCTTTCGGGAAACGCCCCGCACAGATTGAGCGTCGCGCGCATGGCATCAGCCCAGCACAGGGCGCGATCCGGGAAAAAAATTGCGCTGCCATGCGATTTGCACTTGCGGCCCCCGGCCAGAATTTATAGATCGTCCTCACCCAACGGACGCGGGTGTAGCTCAGGGGTAGAGCGTTACCTTGCCAAGGTAAATGTCGTGAGTTCGAATCTCATCACCCGCTCCAATTTCTTCTCTACCTTCAAAAGATCAAACCGCATTCGGCGGTTTCTTTTGGTTTGACTGTCGCATGACAGTAAAAAAGCCCGGCCACCGCATCGGCAACCGGGCTTTGATTTTCATTTCTTTCCAAAACCTTAGATGTCGAACTTCACACCCTGCGCAAGCGGAAGCTCGTCGGAATAGTTGATCGTGTTCGTCTGCCGCCGCATGTAGCCGCGCCATGCGTCCGAACCGCTTTCGCGCCCGCCACCGGTTTCTTTTTCGCCACCAAAGGCGCCACCGATCTCGGCACCCGAGGGGCCGATATTCACGTTGGCGATCCCGCAATCCGAGCCTGTATCGGACACGAATTTCTCGGCTTCGCGCAGGTTGAGCGTAAAGATGCAGGACGAAAGCCCTTGGGCCACTTCGTTTTGCAGCGCAATCGCCTCGTCCAGATCGTCATAGCCCATGACATACAGAATAGGTGCGAAGGTCTCGGTCTTGACGATCTCGGTCTGGCCCGGCATCTCGATGATGGCGGGTTTCACATAGGTGCCACCCGGCACGCCATCGGTCACGGCTTCGCCGCCATGAACGGTGCCGCCGTCGGCCTTGGCGGCCTCAAGCGCCTTTTGCATCTGATTGCGCGCGCCCGCGTCGATCAACGGCCCGACCAGCGTTCCGTCTTGGCGCGGGTCGCCCACCGGCAGGCTCGCATAGGCTTTGGCGACCTTTTCGACCAGTTCTTCGCGGATCGAATTATGCACGATCAAACGGCGCAGCGACGTGCAGCGCTGACCCGCGGTGCCAACGGCGGAAAACACGATGGCGCGCACGGCCATGTCCTGATCTGCCGACGGGGCCACGATCATCGCGTTGTTGCCGCCCAGTTCGAGGATGCAGCGGCCATAACGCTCGGCCACTTTCGGCCCGACGATGCCCCCCATCCGGCAGGATCCGGTTGCCGAGATCACCGGCACGTCGCGCGACGTGACAAGCGCGTCGCCCACATCCGCACCACCCACAACAACCTGGCTCAGGCCTTCGGGCGCATCGTCACCGAACTTGGCGACCGCGCGTTCGAAAATCTTCTGTGTCACCATGGCGGTCAGCGGTGTTTTCTCGGATGGCTTCCAGATCACCGGGTCGCCACAGACAAGCGCGAGTGCCGCATTCCAACTCCACGGAGCGACGGGGAAATTGAACGCCGTGATGATCCCCACGGGCCCCATCGGGTGCCATGTTTCCATCATCCGGTGTCCCGGACGCTCGGAGGCGATGGTCAGCCCATAAAGCTGCCGCGAGAGACCCACCGCGAAGTCGCAAATGTCGATCATTTCCTGAACTTCGCCAAGCCCTTCGGACGTGATCTTGCCGGCCTCGAGCGTGACAATCGCCCCGAGATCGTCCTTCGCCTTGCGAAGCTCTTCGCCGAAGAGGCGGACAAGCTCGCCGCGGCGCGGTGCCGGAACCTGACGCCATGCACGAAATGCCTCTTGGGCCGTGCCGATGACGCGGTCCATATCGGCGGCTTTCGTCTCGGTCACCTTGGCCGCGACCTCACCGTCGATCGGTGACACCACGTCAAGCGTGCCGCCGGTAATCTCGGCCTCTGATAGGCCGGCGTTTAGCAATACGTCCTTGTGAGTCATGTGTTTTTCTCCTTTGTTACGCGCCCACGCTGATCGTCCATGCCCATGGAAATCAGGATCGGGTCACTTTGCTGTCGTGTCTTGAAGTCGTCTTTGCCCTGCATCCCCTGCCAGTCGGCGGCGATCAGCGATTGGGCCACCGCACCACCCAGCGTCGTGCCTGGGCCGGTCACGATGAAAAGGTCCGGTGCGAATTCCCGCGCAGCCACGGCGATGGCGCGGGCAAAGTCATAGGTTTCGGTCACTTGATGGCCCAGCGTATACTCCCATAGCGCCGCTGTCTTCGTGGCACCGGGCCACCAGATTGCCCCGCGCCCATCCACAAGCGGCAGGTCGGGCGATGTAAAAAGCCCTTCGGGCAAGGCCGCGCGCCCTTTTTCGGCCACCGGACCCTGAAGATGCGAATGAAACGCGGCGTGATTGGCGAGCACCATGGGATAGCGCCCGTCGATCTGCGGCACGGCCTGCTTGAAGGTGTCGAGCCCGTGGTGATTGCCCGCCAAAACCAGCATTCCGCCAAGATCAATGGACACCGTGAGCACGCAGTCATCGCGCTCATCAATGCCCGCGATGAGGCTCATGATCTCACGGCGCTTTTCGGGCTCCGGCACCCAGTTGTCGCCGGTGACCGGATAGACCAGTTGCCCGCCGATCATCGCCTCCTGCATCAGCGCACCCATGGTGTTGACCAGTTCGAACCCGTCACGCGGCGACAGCGCCCCGGCCAAAGCCAACGCACTATACCACCCCATCGAGTTGCCCGTGACCGCCACAATCTCGATCGCGTCCCGGTCAATCGCGAGAAAGTCGCCCAGCGTCGCAGCATAGATCAATCCAGACGCGTTATCACCCCGTGTATGCCGTGAGAGCGAGAACTTGTCGGCCCCATCCAGTTCGGTCAGCGGGGCCTCTCCGCGTGCGCTTCTCTGCGTGTCGAACGACCTCAGCAAATCCTGATCCGGAAAGTGCCGGTGGAGATAGCCAAGCTCAGGCTTGTTATAGGTTCCGCGCCCGGGACAGATCACAACGGCCTTGGTCATGGTTTGCCCCCGATCAGTGCACGCGCCGCCCCGGTGATACTCTCGACCGAGGGCATCGTCGCCGCATAGGCGGGGCCCGTCGCGATGAAACTGTCCCGCGCCACCTCTCGGGCGAATGGCACGTCCAGATGCTCGGCACAAAGCGCCATCAGCGCCTCGGCCACACCGCCCGACCGGCGGGTTTCGTCCACGATCAGCACCCGCTTGGCACCTTTGACCGCATCAAGCAGCGCCGCCTCGGGCAGGGGCGAAAGCCAGCGCAGGTCAATGACCCGCGCCTTCACCCCCTCATCCCTCAGCTTCCCGGCCGCTTGTGTCGAAAGATAACGCCCGTTGCCATAGGTCACGATCGCCAGATCGTCGCCGTCGCCTTCAACACCGACCTCCTGAAACGCGATGCGCTCGGACGGGTCGGGATAGCAGGTCATCCAGCCATTATCGCCCACCTCGTGAAGGTCGCGCATCGGATAGAGCGCGATAGGTTCGAGAAACACCACAAGCCGCTGTTCTTCGCGCGCGAGGCGCACGCATTCGCGCATCATCCGCGCCGCATCCGCCCCCGAGGACGGAACGGCAAGAATAAGCCCCGGAATGTCGCGCAGCACAGCAAGCGAGTTGTCGTTGTGGAAATGCCCGCCAAACCCCTTCTGATAGCCAAGCCCGGCAATCCGCAGCACCATCGGATTGGTGTATTGCCCGTTTGAAAAGAAGGGCAAAGTCGCGGCCTCGCCCCTAAGCTGATCCTCGGCATTGTGCAGATAGGCAAGGAACTGAATTTCCGGAATTGGCACGAACCCGTTCTGCGCCATGCCGATCCCCATGCCCAGAATGGATTGCTCGTCGAGCAGGGTGTCAACCACGCGGTCGGGACCGAACCGGGCCTGCAATTTCTGCGTAACGCCATAGACGCCGCCCTTGCGGCCGACATCCTCGCCCATCATCACGATTTCGGGGTGTTCAAGCATCAGATCGGTCAGCGACCAGTTGATGAGCCGCGACATGATCTGCGGCTCCTCCATCGCCCTGAGATCGCCGCCGAACGCCTTTTCTCGCGCCTCCGGCGTCGGGCCGTTCGTGGGGCGGCAGGAACGCTTGGGCGGGACAAGACTTGCCATCACGTCCTGCGCGGTCTTGAGGCGTGGGCGCGTCACGGCCTCATCGGCCACGCGGGCGACCCTGTCACAGGTCTCCTCATAGACCGACAACGCCGCATCAAGCCCCATCGCACCGGAGTCGTTCAGCAAACGCACGGCATGCAAAAGCGGATCGTTGGCCTCGTCGGCCTCGACCTCGGCCTTGGGCATATAGGTGGTGGGCATATCCGCACCCGCATGACCATAAAGCCGAACGGTGCGGATATGCAGGAACGCAGGCTTGCGTTGCGTGCGCACATAACGCGCGGCCTCCTGTGAGACGCGGAACGTCTCGAAGATATCAAGCCCGTCACAGTGGAAATACTTCATTCCCGGACGATCCCGGAAACTTGCCGCGATCCAGCCCTTGGGTGTCTTGACCGAAATGCCGATACCATTGTCTTCGCACACAAAAAGAAGCGGCAGCGGCACACCTTGATAGGCGGTCCACGAGGCGGTGTTGAACGCGCCCTGCGCGGTCGAATGATTGGCCGATGCGTCACCAAAACTGCAATAGACGATGCTGTCCTTGGGCAGTTCGGCATGTTCTGGCCGGCGCCTGCGGGCCATACCCACGGAATAAGCTGCGCCGACCGCCTTTGGCAGATGGCTGGCGATGGTTGAGGTTTGCGGCGGGATATTGAGCGCCTTGGAGCCAAGCACCTTGTGCCGTCCGCCGCTGATCGGATCGTCCGAGGATGCTGCAAAACTCAGCAACATGTCCCACAGGATCGTCTGACCGGGCACCTGATCGGCGCGCGCGATCTGAAACGCCGCGTCGCGGTAGTGCAGGAACGCCATGTCAGTGGGCCGCAGGGCGGCGGCGACGGCGGCCATCCCCTCGTGCCCTGACGACCCGATCGTATAGAAGCCCTGCCCCGCCTTCTGCATGGCGCGGCTTTGACGGTCGAGCGCACGGCTCAGACATCCGGCGCGAAAAATACCTACCGCACCCTCGGGATCAAGCGGCCCTGACGGGGCGTTTCCTTCGGGCAGGTCGCCGTCCGCCACGCGACGCAGGAAATTTTCGTGAACGATCTGGGCTCTGTCCATGGTCTTCCCCTATCCGCCAAGCGCCTGAACAGCCTGTGCCATACGTGCCAGCCCTTCATCAAGTTCCGCCTCGGAATAGGCAAAGGACAGGCGCAAATGCCCCGGCGCACCAAAGGCCCGCCCCGGCACAAGCGCCAGCGCCTGTGTTTCGAGCAGATGTCGGCAAAAATCCGCATCGCTTTCAAACCCGCCAGCGGCCATCGCGCCTTCGATATTCGGGAACACATAGAAGGCCCCATCGGGAACAGGGCATCTCACACCGCTCAGCGCATCAAGCGCGGACACCACCTTGTCGCGCCGTGCCTGCATCACCATGCGCCGCGTCTCCAGTAGCGATTGGTCGCCCGTCACCGCGGCAAGGGCGGCAGCCTGCGAAATCGAACTCGCTCCGGATGTTACCTGCCCTTGCACAGCCGTCATCGCCTTGATCAAGGGCGCGGGCCCGATGCCCCATCCGATACGCCAGCCGGTCATTGCATAGGCCTTGCTGACGCCATTTATGACCAGAGTTCGCTCAGCAAGCGTCGGCGCGGCCTCACGGAACGAGGTGAAGGGCACATAGCTTAGATGTTCATAAATCTCATCGGCCATGATCCAGACATCCGGGTAACGCTCGAGCACCGCAGCGAGCGCGGCGATCTGACCTGCGTCATAGACCGCACCCGACGGATTAGACGGCGCATTGAGCATCAGCCACCGGGTGCGCGACGTGATCGCCCCCTCAAGCTGATCTGGCGTCATGCGAAACCCGGCCTCAAGCGGACAGGTGACAAGCACGGGCACACCCCCCGCCATGCGCACGATATCCGAATAGCTGGTCCAGAAGGGCACCGGGATCACCACCTCGTCGCCTTCGTTCAGTGTGGCCAAAAGGGCATTGGCGATGGCCTGCTTCGCGCCGGTCGAAATAACCACTTCGGCAGAATCCACCCCGGCACCATGGGCGACTGCGGAGCGCAACTCGGCTGTGCCACCCGTCGGCGGATAGCCGGTTTCCCCCGCAAGTGCAGCCCGGTGCGCGGCTTCGATCACGTGGTCGGGTGTTGGAAAATCCGGCTCTCCGGTGCTGAGCGCCACCACATCCCGACCCTTGGCGCGCATCTCACGGGCCGCTTCCGAAACCCGCACGATCTCAGAGAGTTCCAGCCCCTCAAGGCGTGTGGCACGGCGGAATGTCCCGGTCATACCTGACCCCGCGTCGCATAGCGTTGGCCGCCGACAGTATCGAAGAAGCGATCAAGGGGGATATCCTCCTGCTTGAGAAAGCCCTGTCCCGGCAGGCTTCCGTCGCGCACCATCTCGATCACCGCGACAACCGACGAGGCAGTTGTCCAGGCAATCGCCGTGCGCCGTTCACCCGCGATCTCGATGGGTTTGTAGGCCCGCACAAATTCTTCGCGGCCAAGGTGACCGTCTTTCACCCCCTCGGCGGAGACATGGACATAAACCACATCTTCGGCCACCGGCGGCTTCGCATTGACGAGGATTTCCCCCGCCTCCTCACGCCGTTCGCGCATCAGAAGTTCGTGGAAGAAAAAGTTCATGAGATCGACGTGACCGGGATACCGCATGGTCTTGTAATCCATGTTCGGGACACGGTTGAGATAGGTCTCGCACATGGTGCCAAGCCCACCCGAAGTGGTGAAGGCCTCAAGTTCGGTGCCGCCGATCATGGTCTTTTCGATCCATTCCATCGGTGAAACCGTCTTAAGCTGACCTTCCTCCAACACCTCGCAATCATTGAGATATTCGTTGACCACACCCTCGGGCGACCAGTTGAAGGAATAGCCCATGAGACCAGTGGGATGCTGTGGCAGCGCGCCGACGCGCATCTTGCACGACCGACATTCATCGAAACGACTGATGAGGTCCGCGCCGACAATCCCGACGAATCCGGGCGCCAACCCGCATTGCGGCGCCATCAGGCCTTTGGAGGTTTTTGACAAGGCCATGATGGCCTTGGTGGTGGGCACATCCTCGGTCAGGTCGAAATAGTGCAGACCGGCCTCGTGCGCCGCCGTCGCAAGCGCCTGATTGAGGCTGTAAGGCAGGCAGGACAACACCGCATCCTGATCCCCGAGCGCGGCGGCAAGGCCGTCCGTGTCCCCCAAGTCAAGCACCCGCGTCGCAAAGCCCGCCTCACGCGGTGCGGCATCAAAGCCCGTAACCTCAAAACCCGCCTCGACCAGAAGTTCGGCCGCCAGCCGGCCCACCTTGCCCAATCCCATGACCGCGATGCGTTTCATGCCTAACCCTTTTTAAAGTGATCCGTTTGCGCACAGTCTACTTGAGGAAATGAGGTATTAAAACACACAGAAAACTCGGGTATTAGTGATCAAAACTCACGAAAGCCCCACCATGAGCCATTTGCCCTCCCTCTCGATCCTGAGAAGCTTTACAGCCGCAGCGCGCCATCAAAGCTTTACCTTGGCCTCAGAAGAGTTGGGCCTGACACAAGGGGCCGTGAGCCGACAGGTGCGCGAGTTGGAGGCACTGATCGGGGCGCGCCTCTTTCGCCGCGTCGGACGGGCGGTGCAACTGACACAGGCAGGCCGGACCTTTGCCGCCGAGCTTGATGGCGATCTGCACCGCCTTCGTCAGACCGTCGCACGCGCCGTGGCGGCGGGCGACGGGGCGCAAATCCTGTCGGTCGCGGTGCTGCCCACTTTCGGATCACGTTGGCTGATACCACGATTGCCGGAATTTCGCGCCGCCAATCCGGGCATCGAACTCAGCTTTAGCAGCCACACCGAACCCTTTGATCTTGAATCTGAAAGATGTGATCTGGCGATCCATTTCGGACATGCGGAATGGCCCGGTGCCCGGCTCACGCCGCTTTGTCCCGAAAATCTTCTGGCCGTGGCGGCGCCAGCATTCTTGACCTCTCATGACATTCAAAGCAGCGCGGACATAGCCTCCGCGCCGCTGTTGCATCTCACCTCCCGACCGACCGCATGGACCGATTTCATGACGCAGATCGGACGCGACGAACGTCCGGGCCGGGCCGGTATGCAATTCGATCAGTTCTCGCTGATGATCGCGGCTTGCGTGCAGGGGTTGGGGGCCGCCCTTCTTCCCAGCTACCTGATCGAGGAAGAACTCGACAGCGGCACCCTGAGCCAAATCGCCAGCGCACCCTCGTCGCAAATGGGAAGCTATCATATCGCAACTCCCCTTGGAGCATCCCGCACCGAGGCACGCATCTTTATCGACTGGCTCAGGCGGCAGGTGCCGCGCCGCGGCGTGTGACCCTGAGCCAGATGCCATCGCGGCCCCGCACCGTCAGATGCGCAACAGGCATCGCAGGCCGCTCGGCCAGTGGTTCGACCCGAAAGCGGCGCGCGATCATCGAAAGCAGGAGCGGCCCTTCGATCATGGCAAACCCTGCGCCCGTGCAGACGCGCTGACCAGCGGAAAAGGGAATATAGGCGGAGCGCATGCAAGCCCGTCCGTTCTCGGTCTGAAAGCGGGTTGGGTCGAAGTCGTCCGGGCGATCCCAAAGGCGTTCGTGACGGTGCAGATGCCATGGGCTAAGCACGATCTGGCTGCCTTTGGGGACCTCGCGGTCGCGGAATGTCTCGGGCTGAGCCGCTTGGCGCACCATCATCGGAACAGGCGGATAAAGACGGAGCGTTTCGCGGAATATATCACGCGAAATCCGTAACTTGCTCATGTCTTTGAATTCAAAATCCTGTGCCATCGCGTCGTCAGCCTCGAGCGCGAGTTTTTCCTGCCAATCGGGAAAGATCGCCATGAGATACAGCGCCCAAGCAAGCGCCGATGCGCTTGTCTCGTGTCCGGCCAGAAAGAAGATTGCGACCTGATCAACCATTTCGGATGTCTCGAATCGCTCCCCGGTTTCGGGATCGGTCGTGGTCATAATCTTCGTCGCCAGATCATCAGGCGCGGTGCCGTCTTCGATCTCTTGCATACGGCGCGTCGTCAGCTCGGTGATCAGGGCACGGATATGGCGGGCCGTCTCTCGGGTTTGCCGCCGATGAAAGCGCGGGAACCAGCGCGGCAAGGGTAGGAAAGCCCCGAGATTGAGGACCGGCTGCGCGCGTTGATGGGCCCGGAACGCTTCGAACACCTGACTTGCGAGGTGGTCTTCGATCGGGAGCGAAAAAAGCGTGCGGAAGATAACGTCGGCGGCGACGTGGCTGGTTTCACCCTCGATGTCGATCGGCGCCCCTCCCGCCAATTGATCAAGACGCGCCACAGCGCCCTGCCCGGCCTGCCACATGGCGGGAAATGTATCTCGCAGGCGCCCCCCCACAAAGGCGGGATCTATGATGCGGCGCTGGCGTTTCCGCGTCTCGCCATTGGTCACGAAAACCGATTCCCCAAGGAGCGGGGTCAGACCTTCGCGAATGCGGTTGGACTTCGGGAAATCATCGGGCCTGCGCCGCAGCACCAGATCCACGAGATCCGGTTCATTGCACAGGTAGGAGCGAAAGAACGGCG
>Ga0102929_1000554_pt1 | contig 22006 bp, 23 predicted proteins | sample SalPonR1_B_D2_MG_FD_78510 | JGI IMG/M metagenome (GOLD analysis project Ga0102929, IMG submission 78510) | Salt pond soil microbial communities from South San Francisco under conditions of wetland restoration - Salt Pond MetaG R1_B_D2_MG | ecosystem: Environmental > Aquatic > Marine > Intertidal... | reverse complement strand
CGACCCCGAAAAGGGCACGGGCGCAGTGAAGATCACGCCCGCGCACGACTTCAACGACTGGGAGGTCGGGCAGCGGACGGGCCTGCGCGCGATCAACGTCATGACGACGCGGGCGGCGATGTGGCTGCGCGACAACCCCGATTTCGCCGAGGGCTGCGACCCGGACGGGCTTGCGGCCGCCATCGAACGGCTCGACGGCGCCGACCGCTACGAGGCGCGCGACGCGATCGTGACATTGGCCCGCGACGAGGGCTGGCTCGACGGGATCGACGAGGACCGGCACATGGTTCCCCACGGCGACCGCTCGAAGGTCACGATCGAGCCTTACCTCACCGACCAGTGGTTCGTGGACAGCGCCAAGATCGTTGGCCCCGCGCTCGACGCCGTGCGCGAGGGGCGCACGAAGATCCTGCCCGAACAGCATGAAAAGGTGTACTTCCACTGGCTCGAGAACATCGAGCCCTGGTGCATCTCGCGCCAGCTCTGGTGGGGCCATCAGGTGCCGGTGTGGTATGGGCCGGGGATCGAGGCGGATGGCAAGCTCGATTACTCGGCTACAGGCGAAAAGGCGTTCTGCGGCGCAACCTTCGAAGAGGCCGCGGAACAGGCGCGCGCCTACTACGGCGTCGAAAACGTCCACGAGAAGTCCGACGAAAGCGACGCAATCGAGGACCAACTCGAAAGCTTCGCACATGACGAAAGCGCCGTCTCGCTTTGGCGCGACCCCGACGTCCTCGACACCTGGTTCTCCTCCGGCCTGTGGCCCATCGGCACGCTCGGCTGGCCCGAGGAGACGGAGGCGCTGAAGAAATACTTCCCCACGGACGTTCTCGTCACCGGATTCGACATCATCTTCTTCTGGGTCGCCCGGATGATGATGATGCAACTGGCCGTGGTGGACCGGATCCCGTTCCACACCGTCTATGTCCATGCCCTCGTCCGCGACGAGAAGGGCAAGAAGATGTCGAAGTCGCTCGGCAACGTGCTCGACCCGCTCGACCTCGTGGACGAGTTCGGGGCGGATGCCGTGCGCTTCACGCTGACCGCGATGGCCGCCATGGGCCGCGACCTCAAGCTCTCCCCGCAACGGATCGCCGGTTACCGCAACTTCACCACGAAGCTCTGGAACGCCTTCCGCTTCGCCGAGATGAACGGCGTGTTCGAGACGGACGCGACGCATGCGCGATCCCGTCTCCCGGACACGGGAATCGCGGCGAACGCGTGGATCGTGGGCGAAACCGCGCGGGTCCGCGAAACCGTCGACGAGGCGCTCTCGGCCTACCGCTACAACGACGCCGCGAACGCGCTTTACGCCTTCGTCTGGGGCAAGGTCTGCGACTGGTATCTCGAACTCTCCAAGCCCCTCTTCTCTTCGGAAGACGCGGACATCGTTCGGGAAACCCGCGAGACCATGGCATGGGTGCTCGACCAGTGCCTGATCCTGCTGCACCCGATCATGCCCTTCATCACCGAGGATCTCTGGGGCACGACCGGAGCGCGGACCAAGATGCTCGTCCACGCCGACTGGCCGACGTACGAGGCCGCTGATCTGGTCGACGAAAAGGCCGATGCCGAAATGACATGGGTGATTCAGGTCATCGACGCCATCCGGTCGGTCCGCGGCGAGATGAACGTCCCCGCGGCGCTTCAGGTCACCCTTCTCCGCCTCGACACAGACAATACCGGCCGCGCCGTGTGGGAGAAGAATGCGCCTCTGATTCAAAGGCTTGCGCGGGTCGAGACCCTGACCGACGCCGCCGAGGCGCCGAAAGGCTCCGCCACCATCGCCGTCCCCGGCGCGACATTCGCGCTGCCGCTTGCCGACATCATCGACGTCACCGCCGAGAAGGCCCGGCTCCGGAAGACCCTCGACAAGCTCGCCAAGGACATGGGGGGGCTGAAGGGCCGTCTCTCGAACCCCAAGTTCGTGGCGAGCGCGCCCGAGGATGTGGTTGAAGAGACGCGCGAATTGCTGACCCAGAAGGAAGCCGAATCCGCGCGCATCGAGACCGCGCTGACCCGTCTCGCCGAGGTCGCCTGACATGACGGCGAGTGTCATCCTGCGCCAGAAGCGCCGGGCGGCTCACCAGCGGCGAGCGGGGGCGGAGCCGCTTCGCGGACCGGGTTCCAAATGACCGGCCCGCGCTACACCAGCCTCGTGGCAGGCCTCCCCTCCACGGTCCCCTTCGTCGGGCCGGAGACACAGGAGCGCGCCCGCGGCCGTCCGTTCCGCGCGCGGATGGGCGCGAACGAGAGCGTCTTCGGGCCCTCGCCCAAGGCCGTCGAGGCGATGCGTAAAGCCGCGCCCGAGGCGTGGATGTACGGCGATCCCGAGACTCACGACCTGCGCCACGCGCTCGCCGCGCACCACAAGATAGGCCCCGGGAACGTCATCGTCGGCGAGGGGATCGACGGGCTCCTCGGCTACCTCGTGCGGATGCTGGTAGACCCCGGCGATCCGGTCGTCACCTCGCACGGCGCCTATCCGACGTTCAACTTTCACGTGGCGGGCTATGGCGGCGCGCTCCACACCGTGCCGTACCGGGACGACCACGAGGATCCCGCCGCTCTGGTCGCCATGGCGCGGGAGGTCGGTGCGAAGCTCGTCTACCTCGCCAATCCCGACAATCCGATGGGGAGCTGGTATCCCGCCGAGGTGATCCTCGAAACCATCGCCGAGATCCCCGAGGGCACGCTTCTGGTCCTCGACGAGGCCTATATCGACCTCGCTCCGGGTGGCACGGCGCCGGCGTTCGTCCCGGACGACCCGCGCGTGATCCGGATGCGGACGTTCTCGAAGGGGTACGGGCTGGCGGGCGCGCGGGTCGGCTATGCCGTCGGGCACGCGGATCTGATCACGTCGTTCGACAAGGTCCGCAACCACTTCGGCGTGAGCCGGATCGGCCAGGCGGGCGCCCTCGCGGCGCTGAACGATCAGGCGTATCTCGCCGAGGTGCAGCGCCGCGTCGCCGCGGCGCGCGACCGCATCGCCGCGATCGCGCGGGAGAACGGGCTGGAGCCGCTGCCTTCGGCCACGAACTTCGTCACCATCGACTGCGGCCGGGACGGCGCGGTCGCGAAAGCGGTGCTCGACGGCCTGGTGTCGCGCGACGTCTTCGTCAGGATGCCCTTCGTGGCGCCGCAGAACCGCTGCATACGGGTCAGCTGCGGGACGGAGGCCGATCTAGACCTCCTCACCGAGGCGCTTCCCGGCGCTCTCGCGGACGCGACGCGAGGCTGACGGGAACATCCATGTCACCCGCGGCGTTCGGGGCGCAGAGGTGATCTGATGAAAACGACAGGCGTTCTGCACTATCCGCTCGTCGCCGCCGCCTATTTCTGGCTCATCGCGGCAACCGGCGTCTTCGCCGGTGTGCTGGCGGCGACGGTCACCGTCGCTCTGGTCGAGGCCACGCTTCGGCTCATGCCGGTCAGGCGTCCGATACCGGTCAGGCCTCGGAGATAACCTCGGCCGCGGCTTCGAGCGCGCCGGCTCCGTGCGGAATGCCGAGCGCCTTGAGCGCCGCGCCGATCGAGCCGAGCGCGCCCATGACCATCTGCGCGTTGACATGGCCCATGTGACCGATGCGGAAGAAGCCGTCCGACTTCGGGTCCTCCGGCGTTTCCATGCCGAGCCCGATGCCGAGCGTCAGCCCCGCCCGCTCCTCGACCCAGGTCCTGAGCGCCGTGCCGTGAGGCGCGCCGATGCGGAGCGCGGACACCGCATGGCTGCGTTTCGCGCGATCCGCGATGTTGAGTTCCAGCGGCCCCGCCTCCGCCCAGGCCTCGCAGGCGGCCCAGACGGCGCGCGCGAGCGTCGCATGTCGCGCCCAGACAGCCTCCAGCCCCTCCTCCCCGATCATGTCGAGCGCCTCGCGCAGTCCGTAGAGGTGATGCGTGGGCGCCGTGCCGTCGAAGTACTGGTAGAAGCCGGCGGGCTCGACGCGCGGGCGCCAGTCCCAGTAATGCGTAAGGCAGTTCGCCGTCTCCCGCGCCCGGTCGGCCTTGTCGTTGAAGAAGACGAAGCCGAGGCCCGGCGGCGTCATCAGGCCCTTCTGGCTGCCGGTCACCATGACGTCGACGCCCCAGGCGTCCATCTCGAACCGGTCGCAGGCGAGACAGGCGATGCAGTCGACCATGAGAAGCGCGGGGTGTGCGGCGGCGTCCACCGTCTTCCGGAGCGCCTCAATGTCGTTCAGGACGCTCGTGGCGGTGTCCACCTGCACGCACAGGATGCCCTTGATCTCGTGGGCCTCGTCCCCGGCCAGCCGCTCGGCCACGCGCGCCATGTCGATGTCCGACCGCCGCCCGAAATCCATGACCTCGATGTCGATCCCCATCTTCCGCGCCATGTCCGACCAGCCGAGGGTGAACCGGCCCGTCGCGAGCGCCAGAACCTTGTCACCGCGCGAAAAAACGTTCGACAGCGCGGCTTCCCAGGCGCCGTGCCCGTTGGCGACGTAGATCGCGACGTGGTGCCGGGTTCGCGCCAAGGCCGTCAGGTCGCGGACGATGGTCGGCACCATCTCGACAAGCTCGCCGTGATAGATGTTCGGCGCCGCGCGGTGCATCGCGCGCAGCACCCGGTCGGGCATCACCGAAGGTCCCGGAATCGCGAGGTACTGGCGGCCGTGCGCGAGCGTCATGGTATCTTGTCCCGATTGGTGGCCGGCAAGGGGTAATCCCGGCGCGGAGCGGCGTCAATGCAACGGCGCCGCCCATGTCGCCGCGTCCCCTTTTGCAACGCGCCGCGCCCGCTTATCTTGTGCCGGCAATGATCGACCGCATCGCCAGAACCGTGAAATCCTGGGAGGTCGCCCTCAGAACGTCCTGGGGCGACGACATCTCCACGCCGGCGCTCCGGCGGCAGGCGCTTTGGCATTTCCACGTGTTCGACCACGCTTGGCTGCGGAAGGTCTGGACGAACTTCGCCGAGGTCGCGCCGGGCGTCTTCCGGTCGAACCAGCCCGATCATGCGCGTCTCTGCCGGATGCGGGAGTTCGGCATGAGGACGATCATCAACCTGCGCGGCACGCCGCAGCAGTCGCATTACCTGTTCGAGGAAGAGAGTTGCGCGGATCTGGGCCTCGAGATGATCAACCTGCGGCTCCACGCCCGACGCGCGGCGCCGCGGTCGGAACTGTTGTTGCTGATCGAAACGTTCCGCACCGCCGAGAAGCCTCTGCTCGTCCACTGCAAGTCGGGCGCCGACCGGGCCGGTCTCGCCTCGGCGATCTATCTTCTCGCGATAGAGGGGCAGCCGGTCGCGGAGGCGCGAAAACAGCTGGGGCTGCGCTACGTCCATCTCAAGTGGTCCAAGACCGGCATCTGCGACCACCTGCTCGATGTCTACGACGCACGGACTGCTGAGGGCGCGATCGGCTTCGAGGAGTGGATCGCCACGGAATACGACCCCGTGGAACTCGAAGCCGATTTCGCGCGAAGCCGGGGGCGGCAGGTCGCCCTGCAACCTTGAGAGCCGCGGCGCAGTCGCGGCAAGATCGGAGCGAACATGACCCGGAAGGTTTTCAAGATCGAGGGCAAGGACCGCGAGCACTTCCTCCAAGGGCTCGTGACGAATGACCTCGCGGGGCTGTCGGAGGGGCTTGTCTACGCGGCCTTCCTGACGCCGCAGGGAAAATACCTCGCCGATTTCTTCCTGAAGGACGCCGGCGATGCGATCCTCCTCGACGCGGATGCGGACCAGGCACCCGCCCTGCTCCAGCGCCTCACGCTCTACAAGCTCCGCGCCGACGTGACGATCGGGGACAGCGGCCTTTCGGTGCTGCGCGGGACCGGCCCGGCGCCCGAGGGCGCGCTTTCGGACCCTCGACATCCCGCGCTTGGATGGCGTGCCTACGTCGCGGGCGAGGAGGGGGACGACGGAACCGATTTCGACCGCATCAGGGTCGAGCAGTGCATTCCGGCGGCCGGTATCGAACTGATCCCCAACGAGACCTTCATCCTCGAGGCCGGATTCGAGCGCCTGAACGGGGTCGACTTCAGGAAGGGCTGCTACGTCGGCCAGGAAGTGACATCGCGCATGAAGCACAAGACGAGTCTGAGGAAGGGCTTTGCGACTGTCGCGGTGGACGGCGCGGCCGCGCTGGGGACACCGATCGAGACCGCCGACGGCAAGGCGGCCGGGACGCTCTACACCCAGTCCGGCGGCAAGGGCATCGCCTATCTCCGCTTCGACAGGGCGGCGCGCGGGATGCGCGCGGCAGAGGCATCGATCAGCCTTGCGGCAGAGGCCGCGTCGTCGTAAAGCCCTCCACAACCAGAAAAAAGGTATGGCCATGTCGATCCTCGAGACGATTGCGGACGGTCTTGCGAAAGAGGCGCTCGCGCTCGAGGAGGAACTCGACGATCCCGACTTCGTTGACAAGGTGGCCAAGCAGATCGGGGCGGCTTCTCCGACCACGGAAGAGGCGTTCAAGACGGCTGTGCGGATGCGACGTGCGGAGCGGAATGCCCAGCGTTTCATGGTGCAGCTCAAGGAGCGCAAGACGAGCAGTTGACGCCACGGGATTTGTGGCGAAACCTTGACCGGTCAGCAAAGCTGACTAAATATGCGCGATGCTCGCAGATGGCGACAACAAGATCCTGTGTGGCTGACGGAGCCGGTATGCGCTAGACGCATAGGTGGTATTCCCAAAAAGAAAACCAGAATCACCGGCGAAACGTCCATAAGAGGCGTCACGTCATATGCAAGAGCAAAAACAAAGGACGGCGAGATGGTCGATTTCGTTGACGGCACGGCATTCAACAACGAGCAGGGCAACCGCGCGCGGAAGCTTTTCGCTGCGGTGGTCCTTGCGGCGTTGGACGATGCCATAGCCGACGACAAGAAATACGGGAACGGTCCCGAGCAGATCGCGCGCTGGGCGCGTTCGCGCGATGGTCGCGAAGTGTTGTCCTGCGCGGGGATCGACCCGAACGAACGTGTGGTTTCGGGGCTGATGGAATTCGTTCAGAAGGGCGTGCGAACGTCCGTCGCGCTGTCGCGCGAGGAGAGCGAACGCCGCGCGGCCGCGGCAGAGCAGGCCGAAGCTGCCTGACATCGCATCGTTTCGGACAGGAATGCGGCCCCCTCGGGGGCCGTTTTCGTTTCGTTCCGGGCGCGCGGACATGACGGACGCTTTTCATTGCATGCGGCCGTGCCGCTGAGGTAATCCCCTCTGAACGTCAGGGGGAAGCACATGACCGATGCGGCACGCTCAGACGACTCCGTGGTCGCGGAGGGAGTGGACGAAGAACCCGTCGAATCGAATCGCCGGACGTTCCACGGCCGCTCGTATGTGCTGATCGCGACCTTCTCCACGCTCTACGCAGCCTTCCACATGGCGGCGCTGAATGGCCTGTCGATCTCCGACTGGACCGGGATCGAGATCCCGTTCCTGCCGACGTTCCCGATGGAGACGTGGAATTTCCGCATCGTCCACGTCGCCGGAGCGCTGGCGCTCGGGTTCCTGCTGTTCGCCGGGCGTGGCTTCCCCGAGGACGCCTCGCGCGAGACGCGCGCCTTCACCTACGTCTCCTACGCCCTGATGGTCCCCGCCCTCTTCGCGACGGGCGTCGCGATCAGCTTCTCCTTGGAGATCGCCGGCGGCGTGATGTGGAACGGCATCGATGAGGGCATCCGCTTCCGGGAGACGTGGCTGTTCGGCGCGCCACTCTGGCTCGCGACGGCGGGAGGCATCCTGGTTTCGTGGCTCCACGCACGGGACCGGGGCGGCTTCGCGGCGCCCGACATCGTGCTCGGCATCTGCGGCGTCGCCGTGGCGGTCTACCTCATCACGATCTACGGAACGCTGATGCGCAACTCCACCGGCACGCCGTTCGCGCCGATCGGCATCTCGATGGCGGCCGTCGCGGGCGCGGCGCTCATCATGGAGCTTACCCGGCGGGTCGCGGGCCTCGCGCTCGTCATCATCTCGGGCATCTTCCTCGTCTATGTCTTCACCGGGCAGTACCTGCCGGGCTTCCTCAATTCCCCCGCGATCTCGTGGCAACGGTTCTTCAGCCAGGTCTACACCGACGCCGGCATCCTCGGCCCCACCACGGCGGTGTCCTCGACCTACATCATCCTGTTCATCATCTTCGCGGCCTTCCTGCAGGCCTCGAAGGTGGGTGACTATTTCGTCAACTTCGCCTTCGCGGCGGCGGGCCGCGCCCGGGGCGGTCCGGCGAAGGTCGCGATCTTCGCCTCCGGCCTCATGGGGATGATCAACGGAACCTCCGCGGGCAACGTCGTGGCCACCGGCTCGCTGACGATCCCGCTGATGAAGAAGGTGGGCTACCACAAGAAGACCGCCGGCGCGGTCGAGGCCGCCGCGTCGACCGGCGGCCAGATCATGCCGCCGATCATGGGCGCGGGTGCCTTCATCATGGCCGAGATCACCGGCATTCCCTACCAGGAGATCGCCATCGCGGCGATCATCCCCGCGGTGCTCTACTTCGTCTCGATCTACTTCATGGTCGACTTCGAGGCGGCGAAGCTCGGCATGCGCGGCATGCGCGACGACGAACTGCCGAAGTTCTCCGCGATGGTGCGCCGGGTCTTCCTGTTCCTGCCGATCATCATCCTGATCTACGCCCTCTTCATGGGCTATTCGGTGATCCGCGCCGGCACGCTCGCGACGATCTCGGCCGCGGTGGTGAGCTGGCTGACACCCTTCCGGATGGGGCCGCGCTCCATCGTGAAGGCGTTCGAGCTTGCGGGCGTCATGTCGATCCAGATCATCGCGGTCTGCGCCTGCGCAGGCATCATCGTGGGTGTCATCAGCCTCACGGGCGTCGGCGCGCGCTTTTCGAACCTGCTTCTCGGGCTCGCCGGCGTCAGCCAGTTGCTCGCGCTGTTCTTCGCGATGTGCATCGCGATCCTGCTGGGCATGGGGATGCCCACGACGGCGGCCTACGCCGTGGCGGCCTCGGTCGTGGCTCCGGGCCTCGTGAACCTCGGCATCCCGACGCTCACCGCGCATTTCTTCGTGTTCTACTTCGCCGTCGTCTCGGCCATCACGCCCCCCGTGGCGCTGGCGAGCTATGCGGCGGCGGGCATCTCCGGCGCCAACCCCATGGAGACGTCCGTGGCGTCGTTCAAGATCGGCATCGCCGCCTTCATCGTGCCGTTCATGTTCTTCTACAACTCGGCGCTTCTCATGGAGGGCGCCTGGTTCGAGGTGCTCCGAGCGGGCCTCACCGCGGTGGTCGGGGTCTTCCTGCTCTCCTCGGGGGTGCAGGGCTGGTTCATGGGCGGCCGGGCGGCCTGGTTCATCCGGGCGGGCCTCGCCGCCGCGGCGCTCTTCATGATCGAGGGCGGCCTCTTCACCGACCTCGTCGGGATCAGCGTTGCCGTCGCGCTCTATCTGGTCCAGAAGGTCTTCCATCCCGACCCCGACGCGCAGATCGCCGTGAAGGGGGCCGACTGACGCCGTGCGCCGACTGCACCAGTCTCCGACCGACCCCGCCTTCGTCCAGGATCCCTACCCGTTCTACGACCGGGCGCGCACGGCGGGCGATATCGTGTTCTGGGAGGACTACACCCTTCCCGTCGCCGTCTGTCACGCCGCCGTCAACGCGATCCTGAAGGACCGCCGCCTCGGGCGGGAGCCGACCGGGCCGGTCGAGGTGCCGGACCACCTCGCGCCGTTCTACGCGGTCGAGGCGCATTCGATGCTGGAGCTGGAGCCGCCGCGACACACACGGCTCCGCTCGCTCGTCCTGCGCGCCTTCACATCCCGGCGCATCAAGGCGATGGCGCCCGAGATGGTGACGCTATGCGAAGGCCTGGCGGACGGCTTCCCTGACGGCCCCTTCGATCTCATGCCCGCCTATGCCCAACGCATCCCGGTCGTCGTCATCGCGCGGCTTCTCGGCGTCCCCGAGGGGATGTCGGACCAGCTTCTCGCCTGGTCGAACGCCATGGTGGCGATGTATCAGGCGCGGCGGACACGGGAGATCGAGTGCGCCGCCGCGCAGGCCGCCTCCGAATTCGCCGCGTTCATGCGGAGCTATGTCGAGGACCGCCGCGCACGACCAGCCGACGACCTCATCACGAACCTGATCGCCGCGGAGGAGGCCGGAGAGAAACTCACCACGGACGAACTCATCACGACCTGCATCCTGCTTCTGAACGCCGGACACGAGGCCACGGTCCACGCGATAGGCAACGGAGTGAAGGCGCTTCTCGACCACGGAACATCCCCCGAGGCCCTCGCCCCGGACGCCATCGAGGCGACCGTCGAGGAGATCCTGCGCTTCGACCCGCCGCTGCACATGTTCACGCGCCACGTCTACGAGGACATGGACCTCTTCGGGCATCCCTTCCGGCGCGGCGATCAGGTCGGATGTCTTCTCGGCGCGGCCAACCGCGACCCCGACGTCTGGGCGGACCCGCACCGCTTCGAGCCGGCGCGGCCGATCCTGACCAACGCCGCCTTCGGCGCCGGGCTCCACTTCTGCGTCGGCGCGCCGCTTGCCCGCCTGGAGATGCAGATCGCGCTGCCCGTCCTGTTTCGCCGCCACCCCGGCCTGCGGCTCGCAGAGCCGCCGCGCTACGCCAACCTCTACCATTTCCACGGGCTGGAGCGGCTGATCGTCGAGGCGTGAGGCTCGAGCGCTGTCCCCCGCGAGAGCGGCGGCCGAGCGGGAGCTCTCCCCAGTCCCCCGTCAGACGGGAAGTTCGGTCGTTGCCTTGATCTCCTCCATGGAAAGCAGGGCCGTGACGTTGTAGATCTTCACCTCGGAGATCAACGCCTGGTAGAACTCGTCGTAGGCGCGCGCATTTCGCACCCGAACCTTGAGGATATAGTCTATCTCGCCGGCGAGCCGGTGCGCCTCCAGCACTTCGGGGCGCTCCCGCAGCGACCTGAGGAACTTCTCCTGCCACTCCGCCTCGTGCTCCGAGGTTCGGATCAGGACGAAGAAGCAGGCCTCGAGTCCCAGAGCCTCGGGATCGAGGACAACCGTCTGCTGACCGATGACACCCGCCTCCTTCATCTTGCGGATCCGGTTCCAGACCGGCGTCTTCGACGAGGCGACGGCCTTCGCGATCTCGTCGAGCGACTGGCTTGCGTCGCGCTGGAGCTCCCGCAGGATCTTCCGGTCGAGTTCGTCCAGACGGATCGACATTCCCTAAGCTCCTCATCACCAAGGATTCCAGTCCAAGATCGGCAGGATTTAGAACATCCGTCCTTTCTTGGAAAGAAGGATGGTGCGAATCCGGGAGAATCGTCTATGTTCGTGGAGGGGAAAACAGAGTGGGGACGCGAGCCAAGGGAGGATCTGCCATGACCAGGCTGTTCGGTTCGAAGCGTATCCGTGCATTTACCCGTGACAAACGTACCCTGTGGTTCACCGAGGACGATCGTTGGTGCCTCGACCCGGCCCAGGCAGAATTGATCGAGGACGAGGCGCATGCCGACATCAGACTGCTTGATGCGGAGATCCGTGCACCGCGTTTCGCTGCTGTGGGGCTCGTCGACGCGATGGAGGGCGACCGTCTGGCGTCTTGACTTCGGGATGCGCCGCGGGGGTTTATCTGACCTGTATCAAGGACTACGTCATGGAACGGAAGTATTGACCGTTCTATGACGAAGACAGAGCACATCCCCGTGAAAGATGCCGAAGAAATCCGGGCGCTGCCCGATGCCCAGACCGTCACCGAGGTCCAGCACTACACCGACAGGTTGTTCTCGTTCCGCGTGACGCGGCCACGTACGCTCCGCTTCAGGTCGGGGGAGTTCGTCATGATCGGCCTCATGGACGACAACGGCCGCCCGCTTCTGCGCGCCTACTCCATCGCCTCGCCCTCCTGGGACGAGGAACTGGAGTTCTACTCGATCAAGGTGCAGGACGGCCCGCTGACCTCGAAGCTCCAGCACATCCGGCCCGGCGACCAGATCATCCTGAAGCCCAAGCCGGTGGGCACCCTCGTCCACGACGCGCTCCTGCCGGGCAGGCGCATCTGGTTCTTCGCGACGGGAACCGGGATCGCGCCCTTTGCCTCGCTCGTCCGTGACCCGGAAACCTACGAGAACTACGACGAGGTCATCCTCACCCATACCTGCCGGGACGTGGCCGAGTTGAAATATGGCGAGGATCTTGTCGCGAAGACGCTCGAGGATCCGCTCGTGGGCGAGGACGCCACGGCGAAGCTGCGCTACTATCCCACCACGACCCGGGAGCCGTCGCAAAAGATGGGCCGGATCACCACGCTGCTGCAGGACGGGACGATCTTCGCCGACCTCGGCATCGACGGGATTTCGCCCGAAACCGACCGGGCGATGGTCTGCGGGTCCATCGGGCTCAACACCGACATGAAGGACATCCTCGAGGCGCGGGGTCTCCGCGAGGGCGCCAATTCCGCCCCCGCGGAATACGTCGTCGAAAAGGCCTTCGTGGGCTGAGCGCTACCGCTCCGTTTCGAGAGCGGCGCGGACAGAGGCCAGCGCGGCCTCAAGCTCGGTCGTGTTTTCCTCGGCCTCGGCGAGCAGGTCAATCAGGTGTTCCTTGTCCACCTCCTCGAGTTCCGAGGTCTCGATCGCCTGCAGCACAGCCTCGCGATCAAAGCCTTCCGCCGTGAAATCGGCCGCGCCGACGGCACCGGTGGTGCTCGCGACGCTCCGGCTCGTCTCGAGCGACTCCTGAACCGGCGCTTCGCCCTCGAGTGCGCTCTCGAACGCCTCGTCCGTCGCGACGTCGGACGCTACGCGGTTCGAGACGTTCTCTTCGACCACCTCGCCCGCCATCTCGCTTTCCGTTCCGTCGTCGGCCACGGGCTCGTCGGCGAGACCGACGTCGTTGGCGATGGTGACATCGCCCGTGGGCTCCACCTCCGTCGTCTCGACGCCGGGACTGACGATGCCCCTGTCGGTGTCGACGATCGCGAACCAGCCAAGCACCACGATGACGAGGGCTCCAGCTGCAATCCAAAGGGTTCTGCTCATCTCTTGCTCCTTCCACTTCGGGAAATAGCGCGGCGCTCCTCGAAACCGGATCGTCCGGCGGGACGCGGCGCGTTCGGCTTGAAACGTCTGCATGCGGCAACGGGTTCCGCACAGCGTTTCAGCTTGAAACGGGGGGGCTGCCAAAGTATTTTCCTGCCTTACTCGACGTGTTCACAACAAAAGGACAAACGCCATCGCTCGAAGACCTCACAACGCCCCGCCGGCGCGTGACACAGGACCCCGTGTCAATGACAAAATCCGGGTCCCCGAAGTCCGGCTTATTGGAGCTGACGGAGAGAACCTCGGAGTCGTGACCCCGACCAAGGGGATGCAGCTCGCCGAGGACGCCGGGCTCGACCTTGTGGAAATCTCTCCCAACGCCTCCCCGCCCGTTTGCAAGATCATGGACTTCGGCAAGTTCAAGTACGAACAGCAGAAGCGGGAGAGCGAAGCGAAGAAGAAGCAGAAGACCATCGAGGTGAAAGAGGTCAAGTTTCGCCCCAACACCGACATTCACGACTACGACGTGAAGATGCGCAACGTGATGCGCTTTCTCGAGAACGGGGACAAGGTGAAGGTGACCCTTCGGTTCCGCGGCCGCGAGATGGCGCACCAGGATCTCGGGCGCAATCTGCTCGAACGGGTGGCGGACGATGTCCAGGAAGTCGGCAAGGTCGAGAACATGCCGAAGATGGAAGGCCGCCAGATGGTGATGATGATCGGCCCGGCCCGTTGAGGGCCGCGCCGCAGTCATGGCAGCCTCCCCCACGACACCGCACATCTCACGATACCGAACGCGGCTGACGGACGACGCGTCTGACGACCGCCTCTTCAGTCCGGTTTTCCAGAGGAACAGCCCCCCGCTCCTCGTCGCGCTCGCACCCTGGTTTGGCGGGCGGACGGGGTGCGTGCTCGAAATCGGGGCAGGCACCGGGCAGCATGCGGGCGCGTTCCGGCTCGCCTTCCCCGGTCTCGACTGGGTCGCGAGCGATCCCGACGAAGGTCACCGGGCATCCGTCCGCGCCTGGGCGCGGGAGCTGAAGCTTGGGGCGCGCGAGCCGCCGGAGCTCGATGCGGCGACCGACTGGGCCGCGCGCGACGACATCCGGGCGCTCGGACCGCTCGCGGCTGTCGTCGCGATGAACGTCATCCACATCGCCCCTCTCGCCGTGGCCCGGGGCATCGTCCGTGGCGCAGGCATCGCGCTCGCGCCCGGCGGACTCCTCGTCTTCTATGGACCGTTCCGCGAGAACGGACGCCATGTCGGCGAAGGCAACAGGACCTTCGACGATCGCCTGCGAGCGGAAAACCCCGAATGGGGCATTCGGGACGTCGTCGAGATGACGGATCTCGCGCGGGAGAGCGGCTTGGAGGCGGCCGCCGCCGTCGCGATGCCGGCGAACAACCGCCTCCTTCTCTTCCGCAGACCCCTCGCCTGACCGCGCCTCAGCGCAGGGCCGCGGTCTGGCCCCCGAGGAGCCCGGTGATGCGACGGACGTTCGCGCGTCGGTTCTCTCGCTCGGGCCCGGCCGTCGGCACCTTGAGATCCGATTCGCCATAGCCCTGAACCACGAGGTTCTCCGGCGGCACGTCGAAATATTCGGTCAGCGCCAGCGCGACCGACTCCGCCCGCCGGTCCGACAGCGCGAGGTTGTAGCTTGCATCGCCCACCGCGTCGGTGTGCCCTTCGACAAGGAACACGTCGCGCGGATTCTCCTCGATCAGCGCCGCCAGCGTCCGTCCGAGGGCGGCGAGCTGTTGCGCCTGACCCGGCTGGATGACCGCCGATCCGGACGGGAAGTTGATCTCGTCGATCTCGATCTCGGGCGCGAGATTCCGCACCTCGCGGATCTCCCTGATCTGCCGCAGCGAGAAGTCCCGGCCGACATCCTGCGCGACTGCCTGCGCCAGTGCGGCACGCAGCGCCGCCTCGTCCCCGGTATACTCGATGGCCTCCCGCGTCGGCGCCGGAAGCGCGGCGGTGTCGACCGGTTCCGCCCGCTCGGTCTGATCAAAGAGCACCACCCGGCGTCCATCGGGCAGCAGCCGCGTTCTGCGAAGCACCTCCCCGTCGGCCGCCCGGATCGTGACGATGCGGGAACCGTCGTCGCGCGTCACGGTCGTGCGGCTCGATCCGTCGTCAAAGGTCTCGGTCCGAACGTCGGCGCCCGGCTGACGCAACAGCACGTCGTCGTCGCGGATCACGCGAAGATCGCCGTCCCGCTGCCGGACCACGAGCCGGTCCCCGGTGTCCGACACCACTTCGGAGCCCTGTTCGAGGATGGTTCCGAGAACCGCCGCGCCGATGCCCAGCGCCACTGCGCGCTCCAGGCGTGAGGGACCTTCGTCTTCCTCGGCCGTCGCGGCGGGGGCCTCTTCGCCAATCGCAGTCGCGAATTCCTCGGTGCTCGACCGGGCCATCTCGTCGGTGACGGTCATCTCCTCGACCTCCGCCGGAGGCGCGGTCGCGCCCTCCTCGGCCGCTGCCGCAGCTGCGGCGAGCGGCGGCTCCTCCGCCGCCGCGGCCTCCTCCGGGACCTCGCTCTCGACCACCGGAATGTCGCTCTCGATGCTGTCTTCTGGCACGGGATCCTCCGCCGCGACGGAGGCGGGCTCGTCTGCCTGCGGGTCGCCGTCGGCGGCCGGCGCTTCCGTGACCTCCGGCTCCGCGGCAGCCGGATCGGCGGCCGTGGCCGCGTCTTCGGGGGCCTCGGCGGGCGTCTCGGCCGCCTCGGGCTCCGCTTCGTCAGCGGGATCGGCGTCGCCCGCGTCCTCCTCCGCCTCCGGCGGTTCCTCCGCCGCATCCTCTTCCACGACCGGCGCATCGACCACCGGCAGGTCCTCCACCGGCGCCTGTTCGGGGTCGATCTCCGCCTCCGCGCCCTCTTCCACGTTCTCGAGATAGACGTCGAGCGCCTCGGTCGTCTCGACCGTATTGCCCTCGTCCGTCACGCAGGGCAGATCGACGCCTTCCTCGCATTCGGGGAGGGCTCGCGCCACGGGATCGGCCGCGGCGTCCTCCGCATCGGCCGCATCCTCGCCCTCGGCGGGCACGTCGACCACCGGCAGGTCCTCCACAGGCGCCTGCTCGAGGTCGAGCTCCGCCTCCGCGCCCTCTTCCACGGTCTCGAGATAGACCTCAAGCGCCTCGGCCGTCTCCACGGTATTGCCGTTGTCCGTCGTGCAGGGCAGGTCGACACCTTCCTCGCAGACGGGGAGGTCCTGCGACCAGCCAATGCCAGGCGCGGCAAGACCGGTGACCAGCGCGAGGGCGGTCGCGCTTCTGAGATGTTTCCGCATTTGGCTTCTCCTCTTCCCATGGCCACCCTCGGGTGGCGGGTCGGGAGGAGAACCGGATCGGCGCCCGAGTGTTCCCGCGGCCGCCCGTCAGGCGGCGGCGGCGACGGCCCGGCGCGCCACGACGCCAACCAGATGCGCCCGGTACTCCGGCGACCCGTGGATGTCGCCGATCATGCCGTCGGCCGGCGCCGAGAGAGAGGCGATCGCGTCAGGAGAAAAGTCGCCCGACAGCGCCTCCTCGGCCTCGGTCCAGCGATAGACGCCCTCTTCCGACGCGCCCGTCACCGCCACGCGCACACCGTCGAAGAAGCGCGCGACGAAGACACCGACAAGCGCGAACCGCGACGCGGGCTGCGCGAACTTCACGTAGGCCGCCGCCTCCGGAACCGGGAAGACGACCTGGGTGACGATCTCGCCCGGCTTGAGCGCCGTCGCGAACATCCCTTCGAAGTATGTCTCCGCGTCGATGTCTCGCGCGTTGGTCCGGATGAGCGCGTCCGACCCCAGCGCCGCCGCAGGATAGCAGGCAGACGGGTCGTTGTTGGCAAGGCTGCCGCCGATCGTTCCGCGGCTCCGCACCGCCGGATCGCCGATCTGCCTCGCGAGAGCGGCCAGCGCCGGATAGGCCTCGGCCGCCTGCTGCGCGACCTCCGCATGCGTCGTCGCCGCGCCGATGCAGACCCTGCCCTCGTCGTCCGTGCAGACGCCCCGAAGTTCGGGGATCGCCATCAGGCTCACCAGCGTCGTGGGCATCGCCAGCCGCTGTTTCATCGTCGGAAGAAGCGTCTGGCCGCCCGAGAGCGCCTGCGCATCCTCGTCCTCGGCCAGCGCCTTGACCGCCTCGTCGATCGTCCCGGCGCGAAGGAATTCGAAGTCGTACATCCCTGTCCCCTACTGCGCCGCCGCCATGACGGCCTTGACGATGTTGTGGTATCCCGTGCACCGGCAGAGGTTTCCCTCGAGCCAATGGCGCACATCGGCTTCGGTGGGCCGGGGGTTCTCCTTCAGGAGCACCGCCGCCGACATCACCATGCCCGGCGTGCAGAACCCGCACTGAAGCCCGTGGTACTCCCGGAACGCCGCCTGGAGCGGCGTCAGCGTGCCGTCGGGCGCGGCCATCCCCTCGATCGTCGTCACCTGCGCCCCCTCGGCTTCGAGCGCCAGCATCGTGCAGGACTTGACCGGCCGACCATCGACGTGAACCGTGCAGGCACCGCACTGCGACGTGTCGCAGCCCACGTGCGTTCCGGTCAGTCCCAGCCCTTCGCGCAGGAACTCGACGAGAAGCGTGCGCCCCTCGACCTCGCCCTCCGCCGGCTGGCCGTTCACGGTCATGCTGACCTTCGGCATGTCGTCACTCCCTTGCTGTGCGCGACGACTTAACCACGGGCCGGCGGGAGAGTGAAGCCTCAGCCCTTGCGCAGGCGCAGGGTGATCTCGGCGAGGATCGACACGGCGATTTCGGCCGGACTCCGTGCTCCGATGTCTAGACCGACCGGAGCGTGGATCCGGGCGATCGCGTCGTCTGGAACGCCCGCCGCCCTCAGCCGGTCGAGCCTCTTCGCATGCGTTCGTCCGGACCCCAGGCACCCCAGGTAGAAACACTCCGATCCGAGCGCGGCCTCGATCGCGGGATCGTCGATCTTCGGGTCGTGCGACAGCGTGACAACGGCGGTCCGAGCGTCGGGGCCGAGCGCGGCCATGGCCTCGTCCGGCCAGTCGTGCAGGATCGTCTCGCCGGGAAACCGCGCGGCGGATCCGAAGGCCTCGCGCGGATCGATCAGCGTCACGTCATAGCCCGCGAGACGGGCCATCGGGATCAGCGCCTGCGCGATGTGCGCGGCGCCCACGACGATCATCCGGAGCGGCGGGTTGTGGACCGCCACGAAGGTTTCACCGTCCTCCTCGATCCCGGAGCGGTCCAGGCGGAACCGGTCGGGAAAGTCGTCCGGGCCGGCCATGCGCCGCTCCCAGGTTTCGAGGTTGACCACATAGGCCACCGGGCGACGCGCCGCCTGCGCGTCGGCGAGCGCCTCCGCAAGCTCCGGGGGAAGCGCAGACCCGACAGGCTCCACCAGCACCCGGATCGTGCCGCCACAGGCGAGCCCGACCTCGAAGGCATCCTCGTCGCTGACGCCATAGGTGAGAAGCCTGGGCGCACCGTCCTTCAGCGCCTCCTGCGCCTCGAGGACCACCGCGCTTTCCACGCAGCCGCCCGAAACCGAGCCGGTCATCTCCCCGTCGCCCGCAACGGCGAGACGGCTGCCCACCGGCCGCGGCGCCGACCCCCAGGTCTCCACGACGGTTGCCAGAGCCGCGCCCCGACCCGCGCGATGCCAGCCGAGCGCCGTCCCGAGTTCGGCTTCATGGGTCGTCATCTGCGTTTCCTCCCGAAAAACAGGTGGTTGTAAACAATGCGCCTGCGCGGGTCCGATCGTTCCACGAACGGCGATGGCAAGGCAATGGCGCGCCTGCTTTTCGTTGCATCCGCCTGATACCGCAGCCTAGAGTGACGCGTTGAAGGGGCTGTGTGTGTATGAGTAGCGACGTTACGCTCTCCGAAGAGCTCACCGATGATGAGTGGCTCGCCGAAATCCAGGCGTTCGGCGAGACGAAGGGATTCTACCGGCCCCTCGGGGATTCCCATGCGGTCATCTTTGCCGACAACTCGCTGAAGACGCTCCTCGTCTATTTCGACACGGTTCAGGCCGCGCGGGCGAGCAATCCCTCGGGCCTGCCGCAACCGATCCGCATTGCCGAAGACCTCGGCTGGTCGCACATGACGCTTCTCGCGAAGAAGGCGACCTGGTTCCGGGATCTGCGGGTCTTCCGCTACTTCGACCGTCTCGTGGACGACGCCTTCCTGGAGGATTTCGACCGGGTCGTCTTCTTCGGCGTCGGCCCGAATGGCTATGCGGCGGCGGCCTTTTCGGTCACGGCCCCCGGAGCCACCGTGGTCGCCATCGCGCCTCAGGCGACTCTCGATCCCGCCGTCGCCGAGTGGGACGACCGCTTCATCGCGATGCGGCGCACCTCCTTCACCGACAGATACGGCTACGCGCCCGACATGGTCGAGGCGGCAGAGCGGGTCTTCATCCTCTACGATCCCCGCGTCGAACTCGACGCGATGCACGCCGCTCTCTTCCGGGGCGCCAACGTTGAGCGGATCCGCTTCCGGCACGCCGGCCCCGGCATCGGCCGGGAGATCATGGCAATGGGGGCTCTCCGGCCGATCCTGCAAGAGGCCGGGGCCGGCACGCTGACCGCGACCGCGGCCTATCGTGCCCTCAGAACGCGGCACAACTACCTGCCTTACCTCAGGAATCTCCTGAACGAGGTCCATGCGGAAGAGCGCGACTGGCTCACCGTCGTGCTCTGCCGCGCCGCGCTCGAGCGGAAGAACGCGCCGCGCTTCCAGCACCATCTCGAACTGGCGGAACAGCGGCTTCTCGGGTCCGGACGGCGACTGCCCGAGAGCCGGAGCGGCGCGGCGGGCGGCTGAGCCTCAGAGCCCGCCTTCCCGCTCGATGAACCGGACGACCTCGTCCACGCCCCGCCCGTCGCGAAGGGACGCCATGACGAAGGGCCGCTCCCCGCGCGCAGTGCGCGCGTCGCGTTCGAGCTGATCGACGTCGACCCCGACATGGGCCGCGAGATCGACCTTGTTCACGATCAGGACGTCCGACCGCGCGAGACCAGGTCCCTTCTTGCGCGGGATATCCTGGCCGGCGGCGGTATCGATCACGTAGATCGTCAGGTCGGCGAGTTCCGGGGAGAAGGTGGCGGCCAGGTTGTCGCCGCCCGACTCGATCAGGATCACGTCGAGATCATCGAAGGCCGCGCGCAGGTCGGCGACGGCCGCGAGGTTGATCGAGGCGTCCTCGCGGATCGCGGTGTGCGGACAGCCCCCGGTCTCCACGCCGCGGATGCGCTCGACGGGCAGCGCCTGAGCGCGCATCAGATACTCCGCATCCTCCGAGGTGTAGATGTCGTTCGTGATGACGGCAACGGAGTACGTCTGCGACAAGGCGCGGCAGAGTTTCTCGGTGAGCGTGGTCTTTCCGGCGCCCACCGGGCCACCGATGCCGACGCGGAGCGGGCCGTTCGGGCTTGTCATGTGCGGAAGATCCTGACGGTCTGGGTTTCGTGGTGCATCGATGCGAGATCGGCCCCCGGGACCGCCGATCCGATTGCGTCGAGCGGCGTCTCTGCCGCCTCCCACGCAACCCGCTCGATCGAAGGGTGAAGCCGGGCCAGAACCCGCTGGCCATCGGACTGCCCGAGGGGCACGAAGCGCACCGCGGCGGACATGAGGTTGGAAGCGAAGGCATGGAGGTAGAGGGCCGCGACACGCGCGGGCGGCAGGGCAAGAGACCGCGCGGCGCGACCGACGGCGACGGGCAGCGCCACGGGAGAATCCTCCGTATCGCGCAAGGCATTGACGGCCGACGTGAAGGCCCGGCCCTGATCGATAGTTTCGACCCATCGCTCGCGCGAAGGGGCCAGTGCGCGGGCGGTGGCGGCGACGCGCGCGAGATCGGCCTCCGCGTCCATCGCGCGGGCCAGAAGGACAGCGTCGGCCCGCCCCGAACCGTGCTCGACGACATCCGAGAGCCAGTGGAAAAGCGCGTCCGCATCGGTGACCTGACCCTCGGAAATCACCCATTCCAGCCCGTGCGAATAGGCGTAGCCGCCCACGGGAAAAGCGGGCGAAAGCCACTGGGTCAGGGTCAGGAGATCGGTCTCGGGGTCGCCCAGGTCACGCATGATCGTGGTGGTGATGCGCGCCATGGTCATGGCCGAAGGTGCGCCCGTGGCCGTAGGCGCCGCCCTCCGGCGTGAAGGGCGCCTCGACGGTGCGCAGCGTCGCCCCGAGATGGCGGAGCATGTCGGCGAGGACATGGTCCTCCAGGATCAGGAGCCGCCCCTCCCCGATCTGGCACGGCGTATGGCGGTTGCCGATGTGCCAGGCCAGGCGCGGCAGATCGCCCGTCACCTCGAGCAGCGCCTCGGGTGCGGCGCGAACCGCGATCTCGGTCCCGTCGTCGAGCCGGAAGGCATCGCCTTCGTTGACCGAGACGGTCTCGGGCAGATCGACGAGGAATTCACGGCCGCCCGCGCTTCCGAGGCGCTTGCGACGGAGAAGCCGGGCCTCGTAAGTCAGCGAAACGTGGTCGCTGCCGGCATGGGCATGGCCGATGGCCGTGGCGCGGGGAAGGGTCATGGGGCCTCCGTGACTGCGCCCCGATTTGAAGGCCAGCAGGCCGGGAATGGCAAGGCGCCGCGACTGCGCGGGCAGCCCCCGTCGCGGCCCTTCCCCACATGTGCTGAAATCATGGGCATCTCCCGTCTCGGATTCTGGCACCCCGCCGCACCGCCCGGCACGGACCTATACGGACGCTCGGTCGTTTCTCCGATCGAACATCGCAAGACCAGCCACGACAGGAGCGAAGAGCGCACGGTGACCGGACCCGGCAGACATATCAGGAAGATCTGGGATAACCTCAACCCGCGTGAGCCCACCGTGGCCTATCTTGCGAAGATGTTCGTCTTCGCGGCAAGCCTGTTCCTGATCGCCTTTCTCATCGGCCGGTTTCTATAAGCTTCGTCGCGGATCAGCGTCCGAACAGGTCGCTGAAGACGAACGCCGGGATGTCGGCGCGGGCGAGCCCCATCAGCGCCAGTTCGGCATCGGACTTCGCGTTGAGCCAGAGGAGGATGTCGCGCCGGTCCTGCTTCAGCGAATAAGCGTT